>Ga0082212_10009547_pt1 | contig 12511 bp, 10 predicted proteins | sample TergutNt197P3_FD_71548 | JGI IMG/M metagenome (GOLD analysis project Ga0082212, IMG submission 71548) | Neocapritermes taracua P3 segment gut microbial communities from Petit-Saut dam, French Guiana - Nt197 P3 | ecosystem: Host-associated > Arthropoda: Insects > Digestive system > Gut ... | reverse complement strand
GAGGAAAAGCCGTTTAAAGAAGTGTTACAAACCATTAATAATTCATAGATATGGGACTGAAAGATATTTTTAAAATTCAAAAAACTGTTGAAACAGAACATAAAATTCAACAAGAAAATATAGATAATTCAATAACGGTCATTTCTTTAGAGTCATTTAAATCCAAGGGAGCAGAAGATGCAGGTTATTGTGGAGGCATACCCCAAGCATTACTGCCCCAACTGCACGCAGTTTATACACAATTAAGCCGTTATATCCAAGGAAAAAAAGTTTTGCAAGACGAAAGGAAAAATAAAGTCAGGGAGGAGATTACCGGCATTGAAGCAAAAAATACTAACCTCGAAAATCAAATCAAACATGAACAAGGTAAATTAACCCATGAGGAAAGTAGGATTGTAAAAATAGAAAAAGACATTGAGAATATTAAAGAGAATCCTAAACTCGTTTCGGGTGATTCTTTTACAAAAGCAAGCTTTTGGATTGGGTTAGTGATTATTGTATTTCTTACAGTCTATTTGTTTGTATTTTATAGTTCAGCCTCTTTTTCGGCATTTTTTAGAGATTTTACCTCAGATAACACAAAAATCGCTCAAGCAATTTTCCACGCAAATGCATTGTCTGACGCATATTTTGGAACTAATACTACAAAAGGAGGACCTCTTGCGGTTTTACTGATTCTGACAATACCATTCGTATTTTTAGGTTTGGGATTTTTAATCCATAAATTTTCAGAGGAAAAGGGAATTTTTAAATATCTTAAAATTTTAGGGCTTACTGCGGTTACATTCATTTTTGACTTTATTATTGCCTATGAAATTGTTGAAAAAATTTACAATATCAGAAGAGAGGGGTCTTTTGAAGAAATGGACAAAATGAGTATATTAGGAAGAAATGCAGGGGAAGTAGCGGCTATTCAACAAGTAAATTTTTGGCTGATTATTTTCGCGGGTTTTGTAGTTTATATCATCTGGGGACTTGTGTTCAACTTTACAATGAAAGAATATGAAAAAATGGATAAAGTTCGATACGCAATTAGAAACAAAGAACAAAAATTAGCTGAATGTAAGGCAGAATGTATACAAATTAAAAACAAAATTCTTAACCTGCAAACAGAAAAAAACAGTAATCAAGGAGAAATAAACAAATTAAAAATACGATTGGAAACTTATGTCGTATATTTCAATGATGTCAGTGAAGGTATTAATAATTACTTTACAGGTTGGGTTGGATATTTGAAATCCATCGCTGCCCCACAAGTACTTATTGATGAGTGCAATCAAATTAAAGATAAATTTTTATCCGACCTGCAAGATAATGAATTTATTAAAGAATAACTAATTAAAAATGACATATTTATGAAACAAATATTTTTTATAACAATAATAGCATTGTCGTTAAGTGCTTGTAGTTGTGACAATAGCAATAAGAATAATTCCGATAACACAGCAACAGAAAAACCACAAGAAAAGCAATTAAACATTTCTATTCTTTTGGATTTATCGGACAGAATCAGTCCTAAAATAAATCCAAATGCACAAAGGTATGACGTTGAGAATATTAAAACGATTACTGAGTTTTTCAGAGCAGATATGAAACGCTTAGATGCTTATAACGCTAAAGGGAAAATTAGAGTGTTTTTAGTTCCGCCACCGCCTAATTCAGAAATAAATTCAATAGTAAGTAAACTCAATATTGACTGTTCCAAAAAAGACAATAAAGGTAGAAAAGAAGTGTATGATGGTTTATCGGAACTTTACACACAAAATCTTGAAGATATATACAAAGAAACTATTGCTACAAGCGCGTGGATTGGTAGTGATATTTGGCGTTTTTTCAAAGATGATGTAAGGGATTTCTGTATTGAAAAAGACCAAAATTATCGTAATATTTTGATAATTTTTACTGATGGATATTTGTTTCATCAACAATATGTATTCAATAATATGAATCGTTATACTTATCTATTAAACAGTAATTTAAACCCATACAGAAGGCAAAATTGGGAACAGTTGATAGAGCAAAATGATTTCGGAATAATAACTGAACGCAACGATTTGAGCGATTTGGAGATTCTTGTTTTGGAAGTAAAAGCAGAAAATCCAAACAATAGGATTGATGAAGATATTCTGTCGTTTTTATGGAAAAAATGGTTTAAAGAAATGAATGTGTCTCGTTATGAAGTGTATCGCTCTGATTTACCTGCGAACACAAAAACGAGAATTATAAATTTCTTAAACTAACATGGGTTCGGTATAAGAAATTGGGAATATATTGAATTTTAGCATCTCTATTGCCTATATTCTATTGATATGTAATCTCTAACGAGATTTGCTTATGTCGTAAACTAAATTCAATCGTCAAACAGTTCCTCCAAATCTATAACTAATCCCTCAAGGGTTAGAACAGGCACTTTGTTTGCCCCATTGATAAGTTCGTAAGTGGTTCCTTCGTCGTAGTTGCCCTCCGGTTGCAGAAGAAATACGGTTACTGCTTTATCGTTGGGGTAAACAATCCAGTATTCTTTCACGCCCGATTTTTCATAAAGATTGAATTTTAGAGTTATATCCTTTTTACAGGTGCTGGGGGATATTACTTCTACTACCAAATCCGGAGCTCCTATACAGCCCCGTTCATCTAATTTAGACGGGTCGCAAATGACACAGATATCCGGCTGAACCACATTGTAAATCTTATTGTCGGAGGCTTCACCGTCCATCGGCAAACGCACATCGAAAGGGGCTGTATAGATTTTACATTTTCCTTTTCGCCGAGTAATAAAAGACCCTATTTTTACCATAAAAACCGAACAAGCATGAGCATGTTTGCGAAATGGTGCCGAAAACGCATAGGCAATCCCATCAATAAGTTCTCTCATTTTGTCATCTGTCCAAGACAAATAATCGGCATACGAATAGCGTTGCTTGCCGTAAACTGCGGCAGGCTCTGCCGCTTTCTGTATTTCCCTGTTCAATTCACCGGATTCATATTCCGGCGGATAGTTGCTTTTTTCTTCCGGTTTCATAGTTTGCTGCACTTAGATAATTCATAACAAAAGTAATATAAAAAATGGAATTGTAAACTGTTTATTTCTACTTTTTTTGTAGACATGAAAAATAATGCTACTTTTGCAATTGTTTAAGGAAACGAATATGGAAATAATGTTTGATAAAGAGTACTTACGTGAATTGTATGAAGTCGGTAAAACAACGGACAAAAAGTATCGTTTTCAGCCGGATATAGTGAAAAGGTATCAAGCACGTATTCGAACGCTTGAAAGAACAGAAAAAATAGAAGACTTATTCACAATCAATTCATTACATTACGAAAAACTACGCGGGAGCAAAGATGGTCTGGAATCCGTCCGCGTAAATGACCAATACAGGATTGAGTTCATGACGACCAAAGTAGTTTCCGAAACTGTCGTAACTATATGTAATATTATAGAACTATCAAATCATTATAAATAAATCGAATATGGGAAAATATGTGTGTGCTCGCCCCATTCATCCGGGCGAAATTCTCAAAGAAGAAATTGAATATCGCGGTATATCGCAAAGCAAACTTGCCGCACAAATGGGGATGTCGTACAAAATGCTTAATCATATACTGAACGAACGCCGCCCATTGACGACCCAAACAGCAATGCTGTTTGAAGCAGCCTTGGGAATACCTGCATATATGCTGATTGGTATGCAATCCGACTACAACTTACGAGTGGCAACTCAAGACAAGTCGTTTTCCGAACGGCTTTCTAAAATTCGCAAAGTAGCCGCTGCACTTTAAATGAATCCTTACCTGCCTCCCTGTCCAACCAATGGCGGCTTCCGGTAGTTGTCCAAGCGGTCGCTTTGAATTTGCAATTCTTCAAAAAGTATGGCGTCCGGCACGATTATCGAAATTAAACTGCCAACGATTCCGTTGTAAATCATTTCATTGTCGGAAACCGCACTTATCTTCTTAAATGCTTGTGAATCCAAATCGGTAATGACTGCCGAGCGAATCCGTTTTTCCGTTCCATCTGCAATATTAATCCTGTAAAGTTCCAACGGAAGCGATCCTGCGATGTTTCTGACAATGTAGGCATATTCATAACCCTCCGCTTTTGCCAAACGGAAAAGTTCGCTGCGAAGTTCTTCCCTTGTTTTCATTCGCGTATCGCTCATACGGACTACACCGGTATTCGTGAATGCTCCTCCGCCGGCAGTGAACAAAGAGTGTCCGGTAGAATGAGGAACTTTTGTGGTCGGCACGCGGTCGTTTAACAAGGTTTTCAAAATACCGTTTTCAATCAGAGTCAATTTGGCGGCAGGAACAACCGCCTGAGCATCGACAGGCGTATAACCAAGCAATTTAACGCCTTTGTATTCAGGTGTTCCCGTCATATCTTCAACCGTGATTTCTTTGGCAGTGATTCGTTTGTCAATCATTTCTTCCGAACGGTTTCCTCCGTAAGAAAAACCTTCTGCCGAAAACGGTTTCCGTTCTGCAATCAAAGAGTTTTCGCCGTAGAAAAAGTTAAAATAAAATGTACGAACAACTGCTAAATCTTCAAATAAAACCGGACCGGCATAAGCCTCGTCCAATTTGGGAGCGCGAACTTCTTCCAATAATTTTTCCGCCATTTCCCTGCATTGCTGTTTGAAATCGGCAATTGCCGGTAGATTATCGGGATTCCCTACGGTAATTTCCAAACCTGCTTGCAGGTCTTCTCCTTCTTCCGTTTTCGCTAAGGCAACAGCCTCTAATGAAGCGAACACAATCGGTAATCTGAATTCGGATTTTTCGGTATTGTAGAAATAAACGGTAGAAGTATATACATCCAAAGTAACATTGGATTTCAGAATGTCTTTGTATTCGTTAAAGACGGAAGAAGCCGTTTTAACATATTCTTCATACGCTTTCGTGTCTATATTTACTTTGGGTGCAGGAATATCGTTAATGACTACAGTCGGCGTCTGATCCCAATCGGGCAATTCCAAATCTTTGGCAGGAATATTTAACTGCTTGATAGCCGCAAGTTTTTGCTCATACGTTTCGAGAGCGCTTTTATAAATGGCATCCAAATCGCGCCAAAGGGTAAATCGTATGCCTTCTTCATCGTTATCCAAGCAAGGCGTTCCGTCATAGCCATAAGCCCCTCCTCCGACACCTTTGCCGGAGAAATTTTCATCGGTACACTGATAATCACCCATCAACAAACGGGCGCCTCCGGTACGGTACGGATATATTTGAGACGTTAAAAGACTTCCGTTGGAAGCAGACAGTATCAATTGTTTGATGTCGCTCAAAGTATATGAAATAAAGAAAGGCGGCTGCATTTGCTGTTTGCCAAGTCCCTGCAATGCACGATCAACTTCTTTGCGAATGGATTCGGATATAACATCACTTTCGGAAACATTATCCGTTTTTTCCGGCTTAGACAAGTAAGGCGGTTGGGATTGACTTTTGGGTCTTTTCTGGGTTTCTATCTGTTTGACAAATAAAGCAGGCGCAACGCAGGCAACCGGTATCTGGCCGGATTCGGCGCCGCAAGTCCCGTTGAAAATCGCGTATTCGTTTCCACAGGCTTCAATTTGCGAAAACATCGCCAAAGGCGTTCCTACCAAATTAACTCCTCGCACCAACTCGTCGGGACGACCATCGGTATATATTCTGTAAACGACCAAAGGCGTAACGTTGAACGCATTGGGCGAGTAACGGTTGGTATTCGTGAACCCGCCGGCAACGTCTTTGAAATAGTAGGCATATTCTTTCTTTTGTGCTTTGGCTTCTTTTCGCAAGCGTTTAATCAGTTCTTCGTGGCTTAACTTTTGAGAACTTTCAATCAACATATTGGATTGACGGGAAATGGGCGCAGCGCCGATTTGTGCACGACCATGCCCGTTTGAATGTTCAAAACCTTGAATAGGCGTTCTGTTCATCAAAAAATTCCTTAAAATACCTTTGTGTATCACTTCCACCCGTTGTCCCCGAATGCCTTCGTCATCGTATGGGTAGCTGCCCAACAAAGGTGTTTTTTGGTGATATTTAGCCGTTGGGTCAAAAGTAACGGAAAGATGCTTGGGCAATACTTGTTCCCCTATTTTCTTTTTGAAAGTTTGTGCGTCCGATTCCTGTTTCAGTCGAGATCCTTCTACGCGGTGCCCGAAGATTTCATGAAAAAACACGCCTGCCGCATGCGGAGAAAGAATCGCAGGTCCGGAAAAAGATTCGACTACAGGGGCTTTTTTTAGATCGGAAAGCATTTGACTCATTTCTTGGGCAGCACGTATCACTTCATCGTCGGAAGGGAGTTCGTTCAGCGAGAAACCTGTCCATGATTTTGCCAAAGGTAAATCCATACCGTCATCAGCCACTGCATCTGCCGTCAAGGATAGATGAAAAGAAACCGTATTTTGGGCAATTTCCCGCCCTTCGGTATCGACGAAGATTTTCCGGATAAGTGCAGCCGATAAATAAGCCGACCCATTGTTTATGTCCGGATTATTGTTGAAAATTGCTGAATAGTTGCGAACTTTCTCTTCCCAAATCGCGGGTTGGATATTCAAATCTTCCCACCTAACAGGCGCTTCGTAATAAGTATCTGCTTTTTCAACAGAGAAATCGGGCGATTTATCTTCTTTTTCTACACGCAAAGAGATATTCGTTTTGATTTGCTCGTAGATTTGAACATCTTGTCTGTATAACTCGTCTAATTGCAACCATATAGCATTTTTCAGCACGTTGGGATTATTATCGAACGGAACTTGCTCCGTCCCAATGCGTACATCTTGATAACTACCGTAACCCGACCCCCTGATTTCATGCGAATTATCCAAATTTCGATCACCTACCCGCAAACAAGCGGATAGAACATGGGTCGGAGAACTTGAACGGGGAGCCATCTGCAACCGTCCCATTCTTCCCAGACAGTTAATACTTTGAATTTCATCTAATCGCAAATAAATATAATAGGCGGGGATCGGTTGTTCTTTTAGAATGGAAAAATTACGATCCAACTCCGTTTTCAATGTGTTAATCACCGCATCTTGACTTTTGGATACGGAAATGCCTGCAACAAGGCATAGTAAGAAGATAATAATACGTTTATTCATTATGTATATTTTTTATTTTTAGATTATGTCATTGCGGGCATGACCCGCAATCCCCATTGCAATCATACATGCTCGCTTTATATTATATATAAACTATAAACGGCAAAGATATAAATATGTTATAACATTCACCTTTTATTTACTGCCATAATATGAAGATTTAATAAAAAATAAGATAATAAAACGTATTTTAGGTAAATTCCTATTTATTATTTTACCTTTCCTTTGCCTGCAATAAAAAAATGATTATTTTTGTGCCATATATAAATTTTAAAAACCAAAACTGCTATGAAAATGTATCTCTTCCTCTGTAAAAAAACATTTTTTCATTAAACCTGTTTAGAAAAATACGTTTTTTCATGTACCTTTGTATTCTGATTATGTCATCAATATGGAATATTTAACAGCAGGTTTAATTCAACAGGCAAATATTGCCGACGTAGAGTCGAACAAAAATAAGCTGATAGAAAACATTCGGATTTGTGCCGGTCGAGGTGCCCGATTGGTTGTTTTGCCGGAATTGCACAACAGTTTGTATTTCTGTCAAACGGAGAATACACAAGTGTTTGACCGTGCGGAAACCATTCCCGGACCGTCTACGGAATTGTTTGGAGGTTTGGCGAAGGAATTGGGTGTCGTTTTGGTTTTGTCCTTGTTCGAAAAACGTGCTCCGGGCTTGTATCACAATACGGCGGTAGTGATTGAAAAGGACGGAACAATAGCAGGAAAATACCGCAAGATGCATATCCCCGATGATCCTGCATATTACGAAAAATTTTATTTCACGCCCGGCGACTTGGGATTTCGTCCCATTCCGACATCTGTAGGGAAATTGGGTGTTTTGGTTTGTTGGGATCAATGGTATCCCGAAGCTGCCCGCTTAATGGCTCTGTCCGGCGCCTCTCTACTGATTTACCCTACTGCTATCGGTTGGGAGTCGTCCGATTCGGAGGAGGAAAAACAACGGCAGCAAAAAGCGTGGACAATCGCCCAACGCGGTCACGCGATTTACAACGGACTGCCGGTTGTCGCTGTCAATAGGGTAGGGCATGAAGACGACCCCTCGGGGCAAACGCAAGGCATACGGTTTTGGGGCAATAGTTTTGTTGCTGGTCCGCAGGGGGAAATTGTATCGCAGGCTTCTTCCGGTAAAGAAGAAAACCTGATTGTGGAAATCAACCTCAAACGCTCGGAAGAAGTCCGCCGCTGGTGGCCCTTCCTGCGCGACCGCCGAATTGATGCCTACGGCGATTTGACCCAACGGTTTATTGATACGATTTAATTCTGGATTGCTTCGCTATCGCTCGCAATGACGTGTTGTTTGAAAATCCTTAAAACTTATACCGTATCAGTCCGTAAATATCGGTTTTGTTTTTGCCTTGAATTGCTTCCAATCCCGAACCGACAACGTCCCTGTCGAAATATTGGGTGGACGCCAACTTGCAATAAACCGTCAGAGAAGGGGTGATTTTCCATTTGATTACCGAATATAGACGAACGCCTTCCCCATAATAACTCGGAAAAGAGAAAGCATACAGGATATTTTTTTCATATATACTGATTCGATTGTTCCAATTACCTGCGTGAAAATAAGCCAATGCACCGTCTAATTGAAATTTCGACTGTGATTTTGCATACGAAGCCGTTTGGGTAAGCGACCAGCCCGTCGAAGAATTAGACGTATTGGAATACAAGTTGTAGTCGGCTTGTGTTTTCAAACTGAATCCTTTCTCACTCCGGTAATCCAATTGATACCTCCATCGTCCCTGTTCGTATGGGTTTACTTCCGTTTCTCGTGCATCTTCCTGAATTTGATTTTGATATTTTTCTTTGTATCTATAACGTAAATTCATTTGTATTCGGGAATTATGTCTGTAAACCAATTGAATTAAGCCATCGGTCCCGGAAGAAGGCGCATTGATTCCATATTTCAACCAGGGAAATTTAAAATAATCAATATAAGCCGATAATTCCCATTTTCTGAAAGGGTGGAAACGAATCCCCGTATAAAATCCGCTTTCATTCTGTACCGTCGATGCTTCTCCAAAAGCCTTACTGTAGAAAGCATTATAATCTCTTGCATAGTTTCGATAAGAAATAGTCCAAAGGATAGTCGAAGAGGGATTTATCAACAAATTGTTGATTGTAGCCCATTTGCCCGAAGCATCTATGGCTGTTTCTCCTTGGAAAGAAATATTTTTACTGCGATATTCATAATTCAGACTTGAATTAAAATGATTTTCTCCCCTCAAATAAAACAAATTATAAGGGTGCGGTTCGGGATTAAACTCCTTTCCTCCAAATGAATAATAAATAGATGTAAGTCCGACACGAAAGGATTTATCCAACCATTGAATATGCAGTCCGCCCATATCCATTGCTGCGGTTTCTTTTTTCAGCATATCGCTTGGTACGCGGCGGTATCCATCGGTTTTGAAGGTATAAATAGACGAACTGTCGGCATTGGCATCGTGTTTGCGGTGAGAATAAAACAAATGGAGTTGCGCGTTTTTATACCCCAATGTACCTGCTACACCTCGAAAAGCGCTGTTTTCATTGGTCGAAGTATGCCGTTTAATTCCCCTGTTTTTCAAATTCATATTCCCCACATCAGCCGTTTTTCCCATCGAGAAATTGGTATTCATCACCAAGCCCTGACCAAACGACAAGCGATAATCGCCTATATGCAAATCTTCCAAAATCCCTTTGTTCTTGATATTCAGATTAAAAGCATAATAGTCAAACCCTTTGTAATGTTCATTCCAAAACGGCTCGCCCCTGTCTTTTTTCCCGACAATGCCCACCTGAATATCCCTGTATTGATGGCCATATCGAAATGACAGATAGTAGGGTTCGCCCAAATAATAATTATTGGGGTGTGCAGAGCGTTCTTCTTCCGAAACTTTCTCATAACCCGCTTTTTTCTGAAATGTATAATCCGAACGGAGCAACAATTCCTGTTTGACATATTGCTTGGCATTGCTTCGTTGAGGATTGGCAAGGTCTTTATCCATTTCTCCAACATAAACAAAGGGTAATAGATAAGTGATGGTTTGAAAATCAAGTCCTTCCACATTCTTCAATTCATAACAATCGACTAAAGGGGCATATTTGTAAATGTAATACAACAGATTTTCGATTTGAATATCCGACAGAAAGGGCAAACGTTCCAAATTCTGCTTTGTAACCGTTTGCAGATTAAAAGGATATTCGCTCAGGTACGATAATTCGTCGAAAAGTTGCTCAATATCTTCGAGATTGGCTTCTTCCGAGTCAGCCAAGTCCTCCAAATACTGTATCCATTCCGTATTGTTAGCATTGATTTGTGCGCCTAAATCAACCGAGATAAACAGGATAGGGATAAAAAAAATGATTAAAGTTCTCATAGTTAGTAATTAAGGCTGATTAAAAAAGATAAGCGACTGAAATTCCGCCCGATACTCCCAATGCCGAATGAAACAGGAAAGCGGTTTCCACATTCCAGTGTTCAAGTTTATAGGCAAAACCCAAAGAGGTCATTTTCAGATTGTTGCGAAATCCTCCCCTGACCATAAACTGATTGACGATTTCATATTCGATTCCGGCGCTTGCGCTGATGAGTTTGTTTGTAAAATCGTATCCGGATTCCAATAAAACACCGGTAGTTGGTATCAATTGATATTTGACTCCGGAAAAACAATAGGAAGGCTGGGTGTTTCGGGTATGCAAAAGGTTTTCCGTTGTCAATGCCCACTCGAATGCTTCATTGATTTTCCACAAAAAGCCGACATCGGCTTGCAGGTAGGATTGGATTTTTTCTTCCAAAATGGAATTTTTGGTCAAATAACTGACGGAAGTTCCGATGGAAAATCCCGATGAGAGTTTTTTGGCAAATCCGGCTTGTCCTTCAATCAGTTGGTACTCATCATATCCGAACATAGACAGATGAAAACTCATATCCAACAGCCGGTTGGGAAATAATCCGAAGACGCTTCGGGTACTCAATTCTTTCATCTCAAAACGATTCAAGACGGAAACGCCGATTTGTTTACGCTCCGCAAAAGGAAGATAAGCCGGATTCGACAATCCTTGGCTCAATGCTTTCATTTGTCCCAACGACAAAGTGCGGACATCAATCGTTTTGACTTCTTCAAACGGATAAGCGAAATGGCAACAGCCAACAAAGAGGAATAAAAATACCATTCTCATTCCCCGGAAGAGATACATTTTCATAGCAGTTTTGGTTTTTAATATTTATTTACAATGCAAAGGTAATAAAATTTTTAAAACCAACAAAGGGAAGAATAAAAAAAGGTATATCTTTTTCTATTAAATTATGATTAAATTTTATCCATCTGTGTGTAATTGAAAAAAAATCATGTAACTTTGTGAAAATAATAAATTATTAAAATATGCAAAAGCGATTTTTTTCAGTTTTTTTTGTTGTAATAGCCTGTTTTATATCAAGTTGTTCGGTAAAAAATGGTTATTTGGGAAAACCTTATACGGACTCCGAATATAAAAGCGGAATGCAAATAATACCCGGAAGGGTTTATTGTGCATACTATGATTTGGGTGGAGAAGGACTTGCTTACCATGATACCTCCAAAGAGAATCACGGAAGTGGAGAATTAAATCCAATAGACGGTACTTATTTACATTCGTTTCGTGTCGATGAAGGAGTTGATATCAGCTACACGAAGAGCAATGATGTGGATAATTCAAACTATAATTTCGTAGATCCTCCTATGGGTGTACTGTATGTTGGTTGGACTAATCCCGGAGAATGGACGAAATATACTGTTGATGTAAAAAAGACAGGGCTCTATCGGGTGGGATTGATGTACACTTCCAACCGAGGAGGAAAAATTTCAATTTCCGTTGATGATATAGACGTAACCGGACCTTTGGAAGTTACATCTACCTATCGAAGTGATGATCCTGAAAATTGGCGGCAATGGCATCATTGGAACAAAATAGATGATATTGCCAAAATTAATCTTAAAAAAGGAACGCGTGTGCTAACCTTACATACAGTCGAAGGAGGGCAAATGAATTATATGTGGTTAGATTTTACCTTAGAAGATTAAAAATAGATAATAATTAATTTTAAACAATTATGGCAGTAAAAAGTATTAAAGGTACAAAAACCGAACAGAATTTATTGAAAGCATTTGCCGGAGAAAGTCAGGCAAGAAACCGCTATACCTATTTTGCAAGTGTAGCAAAAAAAGAAGGATATGAGCAAATATCCGCTATTTTCCTTGAAACTGCCGAACAGGAAAAGGAACACGCCAAACGATTTTTCAAATTTTTGGAAGGCGGAATGGTCGAAATAACTGCCACTTATCCGGCAGGAATTATTGGGACGACTGTTGAAAACCTTTTGGCATCTGCGGAAGGAGAGTTCGAAGAATGGGATATGCTCTATCCTGCAT
>Ga0082212_10009546_pt1 | contig 12512 bp, 8 predicted proteins | sample TergutNt197P3_FD_71548 | JGI IMG/M metagenome (GOLD analysis project Ga0082212, IMG submission 71548) | Neocapritermes taracua P3 segment gut microbial communities from Petit-Saut dam, French Guiana - Nt197 P3 | ecosystem: Host-associated > Arthropoda: Insects > Digestive system > Gut ... | reverse complement strand
AAATTTATGTAATCGAAGTAAACCCGAGAGCGTCAAGAACCGTGCCCTATATAAGCAAAGTAACGGGGATTGCAATGTGCGAGCTTGCGACGAGAACGAGTCTGGGCGAAACCCTTGAAAGTCTGGGCTATAAATCAGAAATCGGGAAAATACCGCCGTATGTCGCGGTAAAAGTCCCTGTGTTTTCGTTCGAGAAGCTCACTGACGTAGATACTCAGCTCGGACCGGAAATGAAATCAACGGGAGAAGTTTTAGGGATAGGCAAAAACCTTGAGGAAGCGTTATATAAAGGACTGCTCGCGGCGGGATACGCCCTGAAAAGAACCGGCGGCGTGTTTATAAGCGTGCGCAACGGCGACAAGGACGAAATAAGCGATATAGCAAGAAAATTTGCGGGGCTTGGGTTTGAACTCTGCGCGACGCACGGCACGGCGAATCTTTTGAAAAAATCAGGGCTGTCCGTAACCAACGTGAATAAAATACACGAGAACGCGGACGATAATATCATGACGCTGCTTGAAAGCGGGAAGATAAGCTATATTATCTCGACTTCGACAAAAGGCAGGAACCCCGCGAGGGACAGCGTTAAAATCAGGCGCAAGGCGTGTATGCTGCGCATACCGTGCCTTACGAGTTTAGATACGGCGCACGCAATCGCCGACAGTCTGCTAAGCCGGTACAGCGAAATCAACACGGAAATTATAGATATAAATAATTTAAGAAGCGAACGCAAAGAACTGCCGTTCACAAAAATGGAAGGCTCGGGCAACGACTGTATTTATATAAACTGTTTTGATAAAAACAACGAAATAAACTCGCCCGAATCGCTCGCCGTATATTTGTCCGACAGAAATTTCGGAATCGGCGGAACGGGCATAGTTTTGATACAGCCGTCGCAGGTTGCGGACGCGAAAATCAGAATATTTAACCTCGACGGAAGCGAAGCCGAATCGTGCGGCGGACCGCTGAGGTGCGCGGGGAAATACCTGTATGATAAAAATATTGCGCGCAAGCCTGAGATTACGATAGAGATGCTGAGCGGGATAAAAAAACTGTATATCGAGACGCAGAACGGGCTGGCTTCGTCGGTCAGAGCCGCTATGGGCAAAGCCGAATTCGCGCCGGAAAAAATCCCGGTCGATTTACCGGGCGAATATATTATAAACCGTGAAATTATCATAGATAATAAAAAATATAATATAACGTGCGTATCAATGGGAAACCCGCACTGCGTGATATTTATTGACGACGACAGCGACGAAACCCTTGATATGATGGATTTGGACAAGACCGGACCGAAATTTGAGCATTATAATTTATTTCCCGAGCGCGTAAATGTCGAATTTGTAAGCGTCGTGAACAATAACGCGCTGAAAATGCGCGTCTGGGAGCGCGGGAACGGCGAGACTTTATCAAGCGGCACGGGAGCGTGCGCCGCCGCCGCCGCCGCCGTCCTGAACGGATATATGAACAAAGGCGAGGATATAAAAGTTATTTTAAAAGGCGGCGAGCTTGTTATAAATTATACGGACGAGCAGGTTTATATGACGGGGAACTGCGAGAAAGTTTTTGAGGGAACAGTGCTTATATAAATTAATAATTGCAGAAAGGATAGATATTAAAAATGAACGAACAGATTATGCAGCAGGTCGCCGCGAGGATTAAAGAACTGCGCGAGATATTCGGCTTTGACGAGAAAACAACAGCCGAAAAATTAGACGTGCCGGAAAGCGTATATAAGAATTACGAGGTGTCCGGAGCGGATATTCCGATAAGCGTTATATATAAGCTGGCTAATATATATAAAGTGGACATGACAGAGATTTTATCGGGGGTTTCGCCGAAGCTTAACACTATAAGCATAGTGCGAAAAGGCGAGGGCATAAAAACAGAGCGTTTCGAGGGTTATAAATACGAGAATATAGCGCATAAATTCATGCACAAAAGAATGGAGCCGATGATAGTCACGCTCGAGCCTGATTCCCCGGGAGAAAAACCGAAATTTGTCACGCACAGGGGACAGGAGATTAACTATTGCCTCGAGGGTGAAATGATTGTGTATTACGACGAAAGCGAGATATATTTATTGGAGGGCGACTGCGTTTATTTTGATTCGATTCACCCGCACGGTCAGAAATCAGCGTCGCCGGATAAACCCGCGAAATTTCTTGTAGTCATAAACGACGATTAAAATAAACGCGTTATAACAGAAAGGATTTATAAAATGCTTGCAGACAGATATTTAAACAGAACGGAATTTAATTCATACGAAGATTTTAAAAAAAATTATAAAGTAAACGTGCCCGATGATTTTAATTTCGGGTTTGATATAGTTGACGTCTACGCGGACGAAACCCCCGATAAAAAAGCTCTTATATGGTGCAACGATTACGGCGAAGAAAAAATATTCACGTTTGCCGATATAAAAAAATACAGCAATAAAATCGCGAATTTTCTCGTGAAAACGGGTATAAAAAAAGGCGATATGGTTCTGCTTATATTAGAGCAGCGTTACGAATACTGGCTGACTGCCGTCGCCCTGCATAAAATCGGCGCGGTTCTGATTCCGGGTTCTGTCCAGCTCACGAAAAAAGATATTATATACAGGACCAACGCGGCAAATATTAAAATGATTATAGCGGCGGGGAAAAAATATGTCGTTGAGCAGGTCGAGGCGGCAATAAACACGGGCGAATCGCCGACGGTTGCCGCGAAAGCTTTGGTTGCGGCAAACGGTATTGCGGGAAGCGCAAAAAAAGACGGCTGGATTGATTTTGCCGAAGAATACGGGAAAGAATCAGACGTTTTTGAGAGGACTGATATAAAAGCAGGAGATGTAATGCTTACTTACTTTACATCAGGGACGACGGGCATGCCGAAAATGGTTTCGCACGATTATTCTTATCCCGCCGGTTTTATAACCACGGCGAAATACTGGCAGAGAGTTGACGATAATACGCGGCTTCTTAATCCTGCGGATTCCGGCTGGGCGAAATTCGGCTGGAGCAAAATATACGGCCAATGGATAGCGGGCGCATTGATTGTAGCGTATGACTGGGATAAATTCGTGCCTGATAAACTGATGAAAGTCATAGAAAAATATAAGATAACGACTTTTTGCGCTATACCGACCGTTTACAGGTTTTGCATACAGGAAGGGTTGGGCAAATACGATTTTTCTGATTTAAAGCACGTAACGACGGCGGGCGAGCCGTTGAATCCCGAAGTATATAACCAGTTTCTGAAAGCGACGGGATTAAAAATTTACGAGGGGTTCGGTCAGACGGAATCGTCGGTGCTGTTCGCCAATTTCGAATGGTTTGAGCCAAAAACAGGGTCTATGGGAAAACCCGCGCCGCTTTACGATATGGATTTAATAAACGACGAGGGCAAATCCTGCGCGGACGGGGACGAGGGCGAAATAGTCATAAAAAATTTAGATAAATATCACCCGGCGGGCTTGCTTATAGGCTATTATCACGACGGAAAAATAATCAGAGAATGTTTTGACGGTGGGGTATATCATACCGGCGACGTAGCATGGAGAGACACGAGCGGGCATTACTGGTTCGTGGGAAGAAAAGACGATATGATAAAATGCTCGGGTTACAGAATCGGTCCGTTTGAGGTTGAAAGCGCGGTTGTGGAACACCCCGCGGTTTTAGAGTGCGCCATAACGGGCGCGCCCGACCCGATAAGAGGGCAGGTCGTCAAGGCGACGGTTGTTCTTGTAAAAGACGCGAAAGAAAAGGGCTATGAGCCATCTGACGAGTTAATAAAAGAAATTCAGAATCACGTTAAAAAAGTTACGGCCCCGTATAAATATCCCCGCATTATCGAGTTTGTGGACGAATTGCCAAAAACGCTTAGCGGAAAAACGAAACGCGCAGAGATAAGAAAAGTAAGCGAAGAAAATTTAAGCCAATAAATATAAAATAAAACTCTTGACAGAAACAAATATATCATGTAGTATATTACTATACTAAAAAATAAAAAATTATGGAGGAAAAAATATGAAAAAATTAAATAAACTTTTAAGCCTGCTTCTCGTTATTGCGATGCTTATGCCGGGTTTTGCGTACAATGTTTCGGCTGCGGCTGACGAAGATGTTTGCAGCGACTGGGCGGCTTGGGATATTTTCATGGCGGAAGCGGCTTATAATTTAGGGGACAAAGATACATATTCTGATTTTCAGGGAGATTTAACGTGGGGAAAATTTGAGCCTGTTTTGATAAGCTTACAAGAAAAATTATTAGACGGCAAGTATTATTCAGCAAATGCAGATAATAAATCGTTGCTCAAAAGAGCCGATGTTATAACGCATTTATATATTACTATCATAACCGCTCTTGAAATCGAAGAAGGGAATACTATTGATTATTTCGTAGAAAACGGAATAATGAAAGGCAGGGCGGACGGGGATTATCAGCTTGACAATACATGCACCGTCGAGGAAATGCTCGTTTTCGCGGTTCGCACTTACGAATATATAATCCGCGAGCTCGGGCTTGATTCAAAAGGCTTCTTCTGGAGAGTAACCGGAGAAAATAACACGATTTATCTTTTGGGCTCGATACATATAAGCGACGGTTCGCTGTATCCTTTGAATATAGAAATAGAAAAGGCTTTTGAAAGCTCGGCAAATTTTGTCGTAGAAGTCCACGACAACCCGAGCGAAGAAGATATAGAATATTATATGATGAAAGGGTATATACTGGACGGCACGACAATAGAGGATTATCTTGACCCTGATATATATGAATTTTACGAATGGGTTTGTCAGTCTTTGGGTATCCCAAAAGAAGTATATGATTATCTTCAGCCGTGGCTTGCGGAGTTTGAGCTGGGTTATCTTTCATACGCCATGACGTCGCAGGACGATGATATTGACGATTTGTATGATAATTTAAACGAAATGATTTCTCTCGGAATAGAATCGCATTTTATACCAAGAGCGTTAGCGGGCGGCAAAAATATATTACAGCTTGAAAGCTTAAGGCATCAGGCGGATTTCCTGTCGTCGTTCTCGCCGGAGCTTCAGGAAGTTTTACTCTTCTGGACTTTAGTGGAATTTTATGAATTGATTACGGGCGAATCTTTCTTCGGGGACGAATACGCAATTGAGGACGCGTTAGCCGACGAATCAGGCGGTTTACTTGAACTTCTGGCCGTATGGAAAAGCGGCGACGAAGTAATCTGGCGCGAAATGAGCTGGGTCGATTATGAATGGGAAAACCCGCTTGACATTGAATATAATTATATAATGGGAACGTTAAGAAATATAGCTATGACAGAGCAGATAATAATATTTTTGACCGAAGGCGAAGACGATTATTTTATCGTAGTAGGAACGGCGCACATGTTCGGCGCGGACGGAATAGTAGAGCTTTTGATTGCAGAAGGCTATGAAGTCGAGAGAATAATATAAGCATAATTTAATAAGACATTAAATAAAAATTATGGGGCGGAAATTGATTCCGCCCCTACGTTTAATTTTTCCTGCGTCTATTTTTTTACGATAAAGCCTTTTTTGTATAAAAACTCCGCCGAGAGAACTCCGCCTCCCGCCGCGCCTCTTAACGTATTATGCGATAAGCCTATAAATTTATAGTCGAATAAACCGGCGGGGTCTTCGCGCAGCCTGCCTGCCGATACAGCCATGCCGTTTTCCAAATCCCTGTCTGATTTCGTCTGCGGACGGTTATCTTCTTCGAAATATTTTATAAACTGCTTAGGAGCCGACGGCAAATCTAATTCCTGCGGCTCGCCTTTGAATTCGCTCCAGAGTTTTAATATCTCGTCTTTTGACGGTTTGTTCCTGAAATTTACGAAAACAGCCGCGAGATGCCCGTCCGTTACCGGAACTCTTATGCACTGCGACGTTATTACCGGGCTTTGAGCGTTTTCGATTGCGCCGTCTTTTACGCTGCCCCAGATTTTCAAAGGCTCTTTTTCGCTTTTTTCTTCTTCGCCGCCGATATACGGGATTACGTTGTCAATCATTTCGGGCATTTCGTTAAACGTTTTGCCCGCTCCGGATATAGCCTGATATGTCGAAACTACGACTTCTTCTATGCCGAATTTAAGCAGCGGCGTAAGCATCGGCACGTAGCTTTGAATCGAGCAGTTGGGTTTCACGGCGATAAATCCCGTTTTTGTCCCTAAACGTTTTCTCTGCGATTCTATAACGTCGGCGTGAAAAGCGTTTATCTCGGGAATAAGCATTGGAACGTCCGCGTAATTCCTGCACGCCGAATTGTTTGACACGACCGGAGTTTCCGCTTTCGCGTAGGCTTCCTCTAATTTCTTGATTTCGTCTTTTGGCATGTCTACCGCGCAGAAAACAAAATCGCACACAGAGCTTACTTTTTCAACGTCCGAAGCGTCGAGAACAAGCATATCTTTTACCTGTTCCGGTACGGGCGACGGCATTTTCCAGCGTCCCCCGGCTGCTTCTGAATACTTCTGACCCGCCGAACGCGGGCTTGCGGCAAGAACGCTTATATTAAAATAAGGGTGTCCGGCAAGGAGAGTTATAAATCTCTGCCCTACCATTCCGGTTGCGCCTATAATCCCCGCGTTAAGTTTAATTTTCTGTTCCATTTTAATTTATACCTCTCTTTCCCTGAATATTAAATAATTAAATATAATTTTATATATTTAATATATTATATCACAAAACCGTAAAAGTGTCAATACGGCGATTTTTATAAACAATTAAGGCTCAGAAAAAAGATTTTTGGTTAATGCGTATAAAAAAATTTTTAATTTGACGCTTGACAAAAGAAAAATTTTGATATAAAATAAATCAAGGAGTTGGGGAATATGAAAATAGGAATGTCATGTAAAATCTGCGGTCATTACGAATTTGAATGTCCGGACTGCGGGAATGAGAATTTTTCGGTAAACGACGCAGAAAACGGCAAAGCGATTATAATAGACTGCGAGGACGCGTCGGACTGCGGGTGGAGCTGGCACAGCGAATCCCTGTGCCCGAAATGCGGCAGCGAAAAAATATATAATATTCAGGGGTTGTAATATTTAATAAATTAATATAAAAAAGCGGCAAGGGTTTTTAATCCTTGCGGCTTTTTTTATCTATATAACGATAGGTCAGTTATTATTTTATTCTGATAATTCGTTGTTGGTTTTATCTATTGCGGCTTCTATTTTGCCGCGGTTTTTATCAATCCAGCCCACTATATCCGCGTTTGATTTCTTGCTTAACGCGCTGCCGTTTAACGGCGAATGTATCTGCGACTGATAGTAAGTGTCGGCTATATTATAGAAACGGTTTCCGAACATTATGTCAAGCATTGCCTCGCTCTCGTCGTCGCGTGATATTTTTGTTTTTAAAAGCACGTCGTAATATGCTTTTATAACTGTGTCCGTGCTTTCGTAACATAAAGCCTCGAGAATCATTCCCGTTCTGTCAAGGTCCTGCGAAGTTACGGGAACGCACATAACGGGAGGCGAACCGGTATAATTCTGGTAATCGCTTTGATTTTCGTCGAACTTGGGGTGTATTATAAGCCCGAAATCCGAATCCATGTTTCTCAGAATAGTCGCCCAGTGAATAACCTCGCTCCAGAACAGCGCCTGATCGTTGGGGAACATGTCGTCCTGCAGGCGGTGGTCGCCCGCGTCGTCCGCGTCAAACATTACGTTGCCCGAATGAAGCATTTCCGTCATTTTCTGATATACCGTGATAAATTTTTCGTTGTCCATGCCGAAATAGTGCATGTCGTCCGCGTCTTTCAGAACTGTCTGCTGTCCCGCAGAGGCTAAGAAGCTCGGCGACCATATATGCGTTATGGACATGTACCCGAAGCGGTCGTTCTTGTCGTATTTGCCGTCGCCGTTCAAGTCGGCCGAAGCTTCGGAAGCCATTTCGAAAAATTTGTCGTATGTCCATTTTCCGTCGTTTATTATTGTATAAGGCGAGTCAAGGCCTAAATTGTTAATCAGTTTTTTATTAAAATACATAGCCACGGTCAGGCCGTAGTGCATCATTGAAAAATCCCCGGCCATTAAATAAGCGCGCCCGCCGACGGATAAATCGCGTTTTATATCTTTGTCCCAGTAGGGCTTGCTTAAATCTATAAACGGGATTTCGTTGTAATCGACAAGAAGATGCTTTTTCGCTAAGTTCATAGCTTCGGCTGCATTGTTCATAATCAAATCGTAATCGTCCGAACCCGCCTGAATACTCTTGTTTGCCTTTGAATATATCGTGCTCTGCGAGCTTTCCGCGATTTCTTTTATTGAGATTCCGAACCTTTCCTCAACTTTTAAATTGCGGATATGCACCGCGTCGTTTACTTCGACGCCGCTTTCTTCTTCCGAAGAAATTATAGTCACGTCAATCCACGGCATTTCGGACTGCTGTATGTTCATGATTCTGAAAGCATAACCGGGATAAGTATTGTCGGGCAAATCGAGCAGTTCCTTTTCCTGCGTCTGCGATTCGCCGGAATCGGGGTTATTATTTTCGCCGCCTGAAGGCGAAACGTTTTTATCCGAATCCGCCGAAGGTCCGCAAGCCGCCGTAAACGGCAGCATTAAAGCAAATATCAAAAAGAACAATAAAATAATTTTCGCCGCTTTTTTTGTTTTCATAAATATTACTCCTTTTTAATTTTTTAATTTAAAATTTATATAAAATTATTGATTGCCTTTATATTATTCCCGTCTGTTTCGCTTACGTCAAATTCCCGCTCGACTCCGGGGAATAAATCAAAGAAATTATCTGAAACCTGTCTGCCGTTTAAATCAATGCACGCGCCGAGAACAAATACGCCGCTCTTTACACAGACTTTTCCTGTTTTTTCGTCAGTCCGCTTTGATATTTCAGGAGTTTTCACAAGCTCAAGCTCGTGATATTTTTTATTTATAAACCGTCTTGCCGCGATTATTTTATCACCGGCGCGCAGTATCGCGTAAGGCAGGCATTTTGTTTCTCCGGTTTTCTGCCACAAATCAAAATCAATTCCGGCTATGATATGCGAGGAGTTCGCGTTTATTACAACATTCTGGCAGTGCTGCTCTATATATTTGCCGTCAAGCGTGAATATTCCGGCTTCTATATTGACTTTAGTATCTTCGGGCAAATCAGATATTCCGTAAACCGAGAGTTTGCCGTTTTCGCGCACAATATCCACGGCAAGCGGATTAAACGCGCGTTTTACCGGATAAAAAGCCGGAGTTCTGTTCCTGTAATAATCAATAATAGTCCAGCTTCGCGTCGTGGGCCAGCAGTCGTTATACATCCAGAATATAGCCGACGCGCTGTCAAATTTCCTGCGCCTGAAATTTAATATATATTCGGACAAACCGTCGCCCTGAACAAATCCGCCGAGATACACGTATTTTTCAATATTATTTGCAACAGACTCAGGTTCTATGCCAAGCCATTGCTTTAGCATTAAGTCGGCGGACGTGTCGGGCCCCCAGTCGTCGATATAATTTTCGTGAACCTGCCATGAAAAAGAGTGCATATATTCTTCGCCCTCTTCAAAACACGCCATCATTGCGGGCAGACTGTTAGGTCCTCTCAAACCGCCTTCATTCGGGAAACGGCACTCGTAAGTCCTGTACTTGAAAAAGTCAAAATCCCAGAAGCCTATATCCCACGGGTGCTGGTCGCCCGTATAGTCCGCGTTCGGGAATTCAAAATCCGGCGACCACGGGCTTGACGGCTGATAATATTTATACGGGTCTTCTTCTTTTAAAGTTCTGGGCAGAATCCAGTGATATAAATTCGCGTCCGGGAATCTGTCGCCCTGCATTGGATTCCAGACCTGCCATTCGATTTCGTTGTTGCCGCTGTATATAACAAGAGAAGCGTAGCGGGACATTCTGCGTATCTGATATATTATTTCTTGTCTGTAGTTTTCGAAGAATTCGTTATTATTTGACGGATAAGTCGAACACGCGCCGATAAAATCCTGCCATACGATTAATCCTTTTTCATCGCACAAATCATAAAAATCGTCGCTTTCATACATTCCGCCGCCCCATACTCTCATGGCGTTGCAGTTCGCCTCGATTGCCCTGTCAATCAAAATCTCGTAATCTTTTCTTGTTATTCTCGAGTAAACTATATCGGCGGGGACGAAGTTGCCGCCTTTCGCGAATATTTTATTGCCGTTGACTGTTAAAATATAATATGTGCCGTTGACGGGGTGCTTTGACTGGTCGATAACAGCTTTGCGTACTCCGTGTTTGATAATTTCTTCGTATATTAAATTATTATTTTCGTCGAACAGTTCTACTTTTATATTATATCTGAACTGCTCGCCGAAACCTATGGGATTCCAGAGTTTGGGGTCGTCTATATCGAATTTGCACGATATTTTTGATTTTCCGGCGGGTAATTCAGATTCAAGGGCAACCGCGAGGGTCGCCCCTACGGTAATTCTACACGTATAATTTTTGCTCTGTCCGCAGAGATTTTCCGTAAATACTTTGACTTCTATATCAGCTTTTGAATAATCGTCAGAAACATTTGATAAAACCGCGACTTCATCAACAAACACTTCGCCGAATTCAAGTTCGACGTTTCCGGGGATTCCGACGTTAATCAGACGCGGCGACCAGTCCCATTCAAACGAGCATTGAGGCTTGCGCAGCCACATTCTTTTATGCAATTTGCCCGCGTCGCCGGACGCGCCGTAATACGGGATTGCGGGTTTATCTCCCGCATATACAAGACCGCTTTCGACACGCACAAAAATATTATTTTCTCCAACGTGAACTAAACCTGTTACGTCAAGCCTGCACGGACAGTAAAAATTATTGTGCCGTCCGGCTTCTTTGCCGTTGATATAAATAATCGCGGTCAAATCAAGGCGTTCAAAAACGATTCTTACGTTTTTATTTTTTATATCGTCTTCGCTTAAATTAAAAGTTCTCTTGTAACCCCAGACGTTTTCTTCAACCCAGCGGGCTTCAAGAACGTTTTTGCCGACAGTCGGCTCTTTGATTATTTTTTCTTTTATTAAAGTTTCATGAACTGAACCGGGGACGTCGGCTTTCATAAAGCGTCCGGGGTAATCGACATTGGGGAAACGATTGACGCCGCCCCTGTCCGAACCGCCGCGAAGTTCCCATACGCCGTTCAAAGATTGCTTAAACATAATAAAAATCCCTCCAGAAATAAAAAAATTGATATTAAAGCTATTATAACATTGCAAATACTTAAAATCTGTGTGTTTTTTATTAAAAGATTTAAAAGATTTTGACTTGATTTCATTTACTGTTTGTGATATATTATAAATGGGTGAAGAAAATTTATATTTTGAGAGGGGTTTATATTGTGAATAAAGTATATAAAGTATTTAGCATGATTGTACTATCGGGTTCTGCCGGGATAATTATAGAGGCTATTGTAAGAATAATTTTAGATTCCAATAACTTTAGCGGTACAACAGGTATAATTTTCGCTATCGCTGCGGCAGGAGCATTTATTGTTTCTGCTATCCAAGATAATCGTTCAAAATAAGCATTTTCTTCAGGTCGCTAAAACCGCTTTAAAAAATAATTTCGAATAATTTCATGTTGACAAATTTCACGCAAACCAGTATTATTATAATTATAATTATATTGGTTTGCGAGGTTTTTTTTATGAATAATATAGTCTGGCAAAATTCTAAAACCGACGAAAACTCGAGAATAAAAAATATAAATCAAAAAGGGCTTGTTTTATGGTTTACCGGACGTTCGGGTTCGGGGAAATCGACTATAGCGATGGAAGTCGAATCCGAATTAACAAGGCTCGGCTTTATTTCTTACGTGCTCGACGGGGATAATCTGCGGCACGGTATAAATTCAAATCTCGGATTTTCAAGAGAAGACAGGGACGAGAATATAAGGCGCAACGCTGAAATTGCGAATCTTTTCAGAGAAGCTCAGATTATAACGCTCGTGAGCGTGATTTCTCCGTTTGAAAAAGCAAGATTTGACGCAAAAAATAAAATCGGCGCGCAGAATTTCTGCGAAATATATATTAAGGCAAGCGTTGAAACATGTATGCTGCGAGACCCTAAAGGGCTGTATAAAAAAGCAGCAATAAGTCCGGAGTATGAAGAACCGCAAAGTCCTGATATTGTTATAGATACGGAAAAACTTTCGGTTGCCGAGGCCGTGAAGATTATAGTTCAGTATGTTTTTGAAAAACAGATTGATTATTTATTGCCGAAAATCGTTGAAACGTCGGTTTATGCGGCGTATGACGCGGGGAAAATCATACTTGATATTTATAAAAAAGATTTTGACGTCGAATACAAATCAGATAATTCGCCGCTGACCGAAGCCGATAAAAAATCGAATGATTTAATCTGCGAACGGTTAAAAAAATACGCGCCGTATATTGATATATTATCAGAAGAGTCAACAGATAATAAGAAGCGGCTTGACAACAAGTTTTGCTTCATAGTTGACCCGCTCGACGGCACAAAAGAATTTATTAAGAAAAACGGGGAATTTGCGGTGAATATCGGATTGTCTTATA
>Ga0082212_10009545_pt1 | contig 12512 bp, 9 predicted proteins | sample TergutNt197P3_FD_71548 | JGI IMG/M metagenome (GOLD analysis project Ga0082212, IMG submission 71548) | Neocapritermes taracua P3 segment gut microbial communities from Petit-Saut dam, French Guiana - Nt197 P3 | ecosystem: Host-associated > Arthropoda: Insects > Digestive system > Gut ... | reverse complement strand
TTTTGAAGCAAGCGGCACCGCGGCCACCTCGGCCACCAGCAGCGCGCCCAGCACGAAGCTCAGCTCGTCCGCGCGGCCCAGGTTATAGGTCATGTAGTACGCGAAAATCATGGAGATCACGTCCATGGCCACCACAATGCACAGGTACATCGCGATGAAACGCCGGAAGATCTTCAGCCGCAGCGCGCCGAACATCTCCTTCAGGTTGACCTTTCCCCCTTCGGAGAACTGCTTGCGCTCGGGCACCTTGAGGAACACCAGCAGCAGCGGCAGCGCGAACAGCAGCCCGAAGATCACGCTCATCACGATGTAGCCGGTGCGCACGTCGCTGTACATCCCGACGATCATCATGGGAGCCACCGCGCACGCGATGGACGAGATGATCGACACCACCATGCGGATGTTGGTGATCGACGTGCGCTCGTTGTAGTCCGTGGAGAGCTCGGCGCTCATGGCCAAAAACGGCACCGAAACGACGGTGGAGGCCGTATTCATCAGCAGGTACGCGAAAAAATAGAAGAGGATTCTCGCCGCCTGCGTGCCCGAGGACAGCGGGTACCACATCGTCACAAAGGCGAGCACCACCAGCGGCGCGCCATAGAGGAAGTAAGGCCGCCGCCGCCCGAGCTTCGAGCGCGTGTTGTCGCTGAGGATCCCCATGGCGGGGTCGCTCACCGCGTCCCAAATCTTGCCGATGAGGAACACGCCCCCCGCCCAGAACGGGCTGATGCCCACCACGTCCGTCAAAAAGATGCTGTAGTAGAAGTTGACCACGTTGAAGAACCCGCCCTGGAATATATCCCCCAGGGCGAAGAACCACTTGGTGGAGGTTTTGATTTTTTCGTTGGTATGGTATGTGGTCATGATGGTTCCTCCATGCTGTTGCGTTTTTGCGCCATGAATTTGTACACCGGCCCCAGCCTCCCCTTCGAAAGCGGATACATAAATTGCATCAGCACGAACACCAGCGTATACACCACCGCGGGGATCACCGTGCACAGCACCATCAGGCGCTCGCCAACCCCCGGCACGTAGCCCAGGTTCGCGTTCACGTCGTTGTAGCCCGCCCATTTGATCAGCAGCATGCCGCCCGTGTCCGCCAGGGTCTGCCCCACCTTGCGCGAGAAGGTATACACGGCGTAGATCGCGCTCTCGCTGCGGATGCCCGTCTTCATCTCCTGGTAGTCGATCACGTCCGCCACCACGGCCCACACCGTGATGCTCACGAAGGAGTAGCCCGTGCCGATTAAAAACAGGAAGAACATGAACAGCCCGGCCTGGCCCCTCCCCGGCTGGATCGCCGCCACGGCGATGGCCGCCACGGCCGAGAGCAGCGCCCCGGCCCCGCACAGCTCCTTCTTGCCGAAGCGCTCCACCAGCTTGGGCACGAACAGGATCATGATCGCCATCGGCAGGTAGTTCGCCACCGTCCCGATGACGGCGAGGTTCTTGTTCTCGAAGAAATTCTTGTATAAGTACTGGTTGTAGGAGGCGAACTGCAGCTGCCCGCTGATCAGGATGCCCGAAAGCGCGATGGCCATGAACGGCCTGCTCTTGATCAGCCCCATGTAGGTGCGCTTCATGTCGATATTCGGGTTCTCCTCGGAGGGGATGCGCTCCTTCGTGCCCTTATAGCACAGGAGGTAGAACAGCACCGAGAACGCCGCCATCGCCGCGGCGAACAGCAGCATGCCGCTGGCGCTGGTCACGTCGTAGCCGTCCTGCTTTTTATACACCGCCATGGGCGCGAGGATCAGCACGATCCCGCCCCCCACGCCGCCGCCGATGGAGCGGAAGGTGGAAAGCAGCGTCCTGCCCGCGGGGTCGTCGGTGATCACGGAAGCGAGGGAACCGTAGGGGATGCAGATCCCCGTGTAGAACGCCTCGAAAATCAGATAGGTGATGTACGCCAGGGCGAGGATGAACGTGCCGTTCTCCATTAGGCCCCTGTAGTTGAAGAAGCACAGCACCGTGGAGAGCCCCAACGGAAAGCTGAGCCACTTGAGATAGGGCAGATACTTGCCCTCCCTGCCCGGCCTGCGTTTCGCCACGATCATGCCCCACACGGGGTTGCTCACGGTGTCCCACAGGCGGGTGACGAGGAACAGCACGGCCACCTGCGCCGGGTCGATCTTCAGCACGTCCGTGTAGAAAATCTTGAGGAACGTCGAGATGAACGTCAGCACGAACAGGTTCCCCGCGTCGCCGAACATATAGCCCACGGCCTCTTTTACGCCTATCCTGTTCGGGTGCGTGTTCACCGCCGGGGGGGCCTTGGGCTTCGTCTTGATTGCCATAGCGCGTCTCCTTCACAATTGCTGCGACAAGTATAGCATGTTCAAAATGCAATAGCAAGCAAAATGTAGGGGACGGCCTCCCGGACGTCCCCGGTCCATAACCACAACCACTGTAGGGGCGGCTAGCAAGCCGCCCGAAAAAACAAACAAAACCTGCCCTTATAGTATCTTGAGCGGCTCCTCCTCGTAGGAGGAGCTGTCGCCGTAACAAGCCTTGCTCTTCAGAAATCATTTCGTCCGGCGACTGAGGGAGCGTGCGACAACCCCCCTCCCCCATCTCTTGAATCATTCTCCCATCCCTTGATATTGCATTCCCTCAACAAACAGTGTATCATAACATCACAGCGCTGTGCTACACAACCCATTTATACCTTTTTGCCTCCCCTTCGGCTGTCGTCAGGATGCCCCCCTTGGGGGGCCGGTGCGCAGCGGCTCTCGCAAGAGCCGCAAGCGCCGAGGGGGTGGTGCGGAGCACGCAAAAAACATATTTTCAAAGGAGGCCCACCATGACCATCCAGTTCGGCCCCACCCTGCGCCGTTTGCGCAAAGAGAAATCCCTCACCCAGGAGCAGCTCGCCGCCCGGCTCAACGTCTCCTTCCAGACCATCAGCAACTGGGAGCGCGACGAGAGCTGGCCCGATCTCTCCATGCTCCCCGTCCTGGCGGGCTTCTTCGGCGTCTCCGCCGATGCCCTGCTCGGGGCGGATAAGGCCGCCGACGAGCGCCGCGTCCAGGACATCCTCGACGCCTACGACGCGCACAAGCCCGACACCAGCAGGGAGCACCTGCCCGTGCTCAAATCCGCCCTGGCCGGCCACCCCACGGACTACCGCCTCTGGGTGCGCTACATGGAGGCCCGGCTCTACAACGCCCGCGGCCTGGAGGGAGGCAAGGCCGTGGCGGAGGAAGCCCGCGCCATCTACGAGAACATCGACGCCCACTGCACCAACGATAGGATCCGCATGTGGGCCAAGCGGCTGTTCGTCATGCACCTGCACAGCCTCGCCCAACCCCTCGAGCCCGGCGGCCCTCTCGGCCAGCCTGATTTGCAGGCCGAGGCCGAATCCATCCTGAACGAGATGCCCGACTTGCGCGCCTGCCGCGAGCATGTGGCCACCATGGTCTCCCTGCCCGGCGAGGACCACCTGCGCGCCGTGCAGAGCGAGATCGCCTCTCTGGTCTGGATGCTCACCCACGCCATCTGCCATCACGATATTTACGGCAGGGCCTTCCCCGGGGAGGAGAAGACCTTCCAATCCGCGAAGGAAATCCTCTATGCCGAAAACGTCACCCTGCGCCTGCTGGACCTGTTCTACCCGGACGGCGACTACGGCAAGAACACCTTCATGGTGATCTACAGTATGGGCTATCAGGCCTTCTACAACGCCGTCCTGGGCGACTTCGGCGAGGCCTTCGCCGCCATGCGCCGCAGCCTGGAGCAGGCCCTCGCCTTCGACGCCCTCCCCCGCGTGACGGCGCACACCTCGCCCTTGTTCAAGGGCCTGCCCTATGACAAAATCACCCAGGACCGCGGCATGTCCGCCCGCATGAAGGAGCTCTTCGGCGAGCGCTACCCCTGGCCCGAGGCTTTTAAATCAGATGAACGCTTTGGGGAAACAATCAATCTCGCGGCTTAGGAAACCTGTAGGGGCGGCTAGCAAGCCGCCCGCATTTTATAACCACGCCAGCGCTCCTTCCGCATAATTCGTCAGCAGCGCTTCGGTCATGGCGTTCCTGTTTTCTTCCCTCGCGCCGACAAAATAGAAGTGCTCTTGCGTTATTTTGGAACAGCCGCCCCACAGCGTGGAGATATACGGATTCGCGCGGTATTGGTTGCGGTCCCAAGTGGACAGCATGAACCTCTCGCCCGACGCCAACAGGCAGTCCTTCAGCTGCCGTTCCTGTGCTTCGTTCCAGCTGTCGAAATAATCGACATGCCGCCCGATATAGGGCGGGTCGCAGTAAATAAAAGCGTCCTCGCCCGCCATCGCGATGGTCTCCTCGAACGGCTGGCACAGGAACACCCAGTTGTTGGCCATCAGCATCTGTTCAAAGTGCCTGACCTGGTTCACGATTTTTGTAACATACGCCTTCGCGAACCGTTCCGGCTTGTGCCCATAGGGGACGTTGAACTCATTGCTTCGATTGAATCTTATCATACCGTTGAAGCAGGAGCGGTTCAAGAAAAGAAAATCCAGCGGATTATGTTCCCTGTTGAACCTCTCACGCACCAGATAATAGTGTGCCCCCTCTTTCTCGGCCAGAAGCGCGCCCTGCTCCTCCAAATAAGCCCGGACAATCTCCGCCGTGATGGTCCGGGCTTTGAGATGATTATAAAAACACACGATATGCGGGTTCAAATCCGCAAATACCGCGTTGCGCGGCGCGAGATTTAATCCCACGACAGCCGAGCCCATGAACGGCTCCACCCAGGTGGTATCGGGGCCAATGCTGACCGTCGCCTTGATCAGGGGAACAAGCTTCGTCTTTATCCCCTGCGTTTTGAAGGGCGGTATAAAGATTTTTTCGTTTGTCATATCCGCACCTCGCCTGGAATCCTGCCGTTCTTGATATCCGGGCCAAGCCCGCGGTAAGCGATATACTCATCAAATGAGGTCATGGGCTTTCGCTTGCCGTCCGCTGTCTCTATCTGAATCTTCCCGAAGTTGGCCCAGTAATCGTCGAATATCTCCTCACCCGCCAGCGCGAAAACGCCGTTACCCGCCAGTATATCGGGGATGCTCCTTATGCTTCCGATGTTCGCCGTGTTGCCGCTGCCGCCCTTGTCGCTGGCGATTCTCCACTTCTCCACAGCGAAAAAGGTAAAGCGCTTGATCACGGACGGAATGTCCGGCAGCTCGCCCACGGAGTATTGGCGCATTTCAACGTCCGCCGCCAGCTTTGCCCGCGTATATATGATCCCAAGGCAATAATGCGCGCAATATTTGCTGTATGGGTATTGGATATTCTTCGAACTGCCGCGGTTTATAAAGTATTCCCCATGCGAGCCAAGCGTGAACCCGTTGCAAAAGCCGGGCCGGCCTTCGTCGGTATACGTTGTTTTCAGGTCAACGGCAAATTTGATTTCGCTGTTTTCCTTGTTCACGAACGTCAAATCCGGATACCAGTTCTGATGCGTGGCCGGCTCCAGCGAATAGCCAATGCTCCGCGCGAAATCGTACAGATGCGGGAACAGGTGCAATTCAAGCACCTTGGATATGACCTTTGTGTCCGCTGAAATGGTGTAGATGTTCTGGAACACATCGATAAAGCCCTTCACGGTCCATTCGCCGTCGCGCGCGATGAACTGTCCGAGCATCGGCGCGAATTCCGATAAGGCGTCGTGAAACGCGTTTTTTTCCGCGCTGTATCTGTCCGCTAATTTTTCTGAAAAAGTCATCACCTATTCACCCCCATCAGCTTCAGCGCTTCCGCCGCCGCCGCCTGCTCCGCCAGCTTCTTGCTTCTTCCGCGCCCCTGCCCCAGCACGTTGGAGTGCAGCCGCACCTCCACCACGAAGGTCTTGTCGTGGTCCGGGCCGCTCTCGTCCACCAGCACGTATTCCACCGATTCCTCGGGGCTCTGCTGGATAATCTGCTGCAGCTCGGTCTTGCAGTCCTCCACCCGGACGCGCGGCGCGCCCCCCGCCAGGAACCGCCGCACGAACGCCCGGCAGGGCTCCATGCCGCCGTCCAGATACATCGCGGCCAGCAGGGCCTCGAAGGCGTCCGCCACCATGGAGGGCCTGTCCGCGCCGCCCATGGCCGCCTCGCCCCGGCCCAGCATCAGCGCCTTGCCGAGGTGGATCGTCTGCGCGTAGGCGAACAACGCGGGCTCGCACACCGCCGCCGCGCGCAGTTTCGTCAGAGCCCCCTCTGGCTTGTCCGGGCATTCGGCGTAGAAATACTCCGCCGCCAAAAAGCCCAGCACCGAGTCCCCCAGGAACTCCAGCCGTTCGTTGCTCCCCCCCGGGAGCTTCCTCTCGTTGGCGTAGGACGAATGCGTCAGCGCCCGCTGCAGCAGGCTTGGGTCCCCGAATGTGTAGCCGATGGCGGCCTGTAGTTGTTCAAAGCTCATAGTTCAATACTCCAATATTCCTTTATGCAAATCCTATTTTTATGCTTTATCGCCCAGCTTCCGTCTACCCGTTCCTGAGCGGCTCCTCCTCGTAGGAGGAGCTGTCACCGCAGCAAACGATCCTCTTTTGCAATCATTTCGCCCGGTGACTGAGGAAGTTATCGCGGAGCGACAATCAGCTCTCGCATATTGCCTCCCCCATCGCCCTTACCGCCCGTTCCCCCAGCGCCTCATACCTCGCCTTTTTGTCCCTTATCCGCTCCTCCAGCCCCGGCAGAATCCCGAAATTCGCCCCCATGGGCTGGAACTCCCGCACGCCCCCGTCGCTGACGTACCGGCTCAGCGCCCCGAGCATGGTCTCCGGCGGCAATCGCAGCGGCGGCAGGCCCCGCAGCGCCCGCGCCGCGCTCAGCCCCGCCAGAAGCCCCGAGGCCGCGGACTCCATATAGCCCTCCACCCCGGTGATCTGCCCGGCGAACCACAGCCCCTCCCGCAGCCGGCACGAAAAATCCTCCCGGAGCAGCCGCGGGGAATCCAGAAAGGTGTTGCGGTGCATCACGCCGTAGCGCGCGAACTCGGCGTTTCGCAATGCAGGGATCATCCCGAACACCCGCCGCTGCTCCCCAAACTTGAGATTCGTCTGGAACCCCACCAGGTTATACAGCGTGCCCTGCGTGTTCTCCCGGCGCAGCTGGAGCACCGCCCAGGGCCTGTGCCCGGTGCGCGGATCGCGCAGCCCCACAGGCTTCATCGGCCCGTAGCGGATGGCGTCCCGCCCCCGCGCCGCCAGCACCTCGATGGGCATGCACCCCTCGTATACGTCAAACTCGTGCGTATGCGCCCGCTCAGCGGTGAGCAGCGCCGCCTCGAACCCCTCGTATTCCTCCCGGTCCATCGGGCAGTTGAGGTAGTCCTCCTCCCCGCCCCGGTCATATCGCGAGGAAAAAAACGCGCGCTCCATGTCCACGCTCTCCGCCGTGACGATGGGCGCCGCCGCGTCGTAGAAATGCAGCCCCTCCCCGCACAGCTTTTGAATGTCCCCCGCCAGCGCATCGGAGGCCAATGGCCCCGCCGCTACAATTGTCACGCCCTCCTCCGGGATGCGCGTGACCTCCCCGCGCCGCAATTCAATCAGCGGCTCCTCTTCAATGCGCCGGGTGATCTCCCGGGAGAACGCGTCCCTGTCCACCGCCAGGGCTCCCCCGGCGGGCACGCGCGTGCGTTTCGCCGCCTCCACGCACAGGGAGCCCAGCAGCGCCATCTCGGCCTTGAGCGTCCCCGCCGCGCTGCCGGTCCGCTCGGCCTTGAAGGAGTTCGAGCACACCAGCTCGGCCAAACCGCCGGTCTTATGCGCCGGAGTTTGACGCGCGGGCCGCATCTCGCTGAGCACGCAGGGGATACCCGCCCGGGCCAGCCGCCAGGCCGCCTCCACGCCCGCGAAGCCCCCGCCGATCACGCGAACCAAGGCCACCCCTCCTTCTATCCGTTCAAAGTATACCACAAAATTATCCAAAAATCAAGCGAAATCCTCGGCTGCACGTTCCTGAGCGGCTCCTCCTCGTAGGAGGAGCTGCCGCCGCATCAAACCACGCCTTTTCGCAATCACTTGGCCCGGCGGCTGAGGAAGTCATCGCGGAGCGACGTTTCTCCCCCGTCGCCCCCTTGGGGGAGATGGCCGCAGGCCAGAGGGGGTTATAAAGGGGATCGCGGAGCGGCCCTCCCCAAAAAACCCCTTGACATTTCCCCGGAAATCATGTATTCTGGTAATAACAAATTTTGTTTCTGAAAGGATGAATGGTTATGTTGGGTCTGGGAACTTGGGAGTTTAACGTGGATACGATGTTCTACCGCGGCAAGGTGCTGCTCATCGTCAAGGAGAAGGACGGCGAGTACGACATGGACATCGACATCGTGGGCATGGACAGCACCCCGCCCTTCGCCGTCTTAAGCATGAACGTGGAGGAGAACACCGTCAGCGGCCTGGCGCAGACCGACCTGCTCAAGGGCAAGGAAATCCCCTATTCCATCACCTTTGACGGCGACACCGCCGCCGGCTTCCTGAAGGTCCCCTTCATGGGCAAGATCAACCTGAAGAACGGCGCGCGCGTGGCGTAAGATAGCTTTCACATTAAAATAGACAATGGCCGAAAAGAGAGAATGATTTCTTTTCGGCCATCGCTCTTTCCCGAAAAATCTTCTTGACTATCCCCCCTATTTCCGTTACAATTATATGGGCCAATCTGTAGGGGCGGCCAGCAAGCCGCCCGCAGCAAATCTAAATTTCGCCCGCAGCAAAAAAATAATCAGGAGGATTGCAAGCTATGAACATGATCATAGGCGCCTTGTTAACCGTGTGGAATTTCCTGTGCGGGCTGTGGTCCCCGCTGCTGTGCCTGCTCGATAAGGGCGCGGACGTGCTGGGCAAGGGCTTCACCTGGCTGCTGGTGGCCGTCATGGGCCTGTTCCCCTCCGTGGACCTCTCCCGCCAGGACTTCAAGCAGATACCCGATTCCATCGCCTACGCGCCCTGGTACGCCATCTCGGCCTTTTTCCGGGACCAGCGCGCCACCCCCGAGGTGAACGAGGTCAAGGCGAAGCTGGGCGGCTTCGCGCGCGGGATCTGCCACGCGGGGAACGATTACGGCAGGCTGCTGGAGAACAACATCGAGTGGGAGCGCCTGGATTGCCCCATGCCCTACGACAGCGCCGGCATCCCCAACACAGGCTACGCGAACTACAGGCAGAATCTCATCAACCGCCAGGCCGCCGGCCTGAAGTCGATGATCGTCACGCCCTTCCCCAAGGATTTTATCGCGGCCGGCATGGACCCGCGCACCTCCGAGGGCGAGGCCAAAGTCGTCGAGACCATCAAGTTCATCTTCAATGACCTCAAGCCCTATATCGGCGCGGTGCAGATCTCCAACGAGATCGGCGTGCCGAACTTCCAGCGCCCGCTCACCAACGAGGAGGGCGTGCGCTTCCTGGCCGTGCAGCTGGAGGCCCTGGACCCCATCAAGGGGAACATCCCCGTGGGCTACAACACCGCGGGACCGCAGTTCGACATCAACTCCAAAATGAAGCCCTATCTCAAATACGTGGATTTCTACGGCATGGACATCTACCTCGGCTGCCACATCGGCCTGGGCAGCTTCAACTTCATCATGGGCATGTATGTCTTCGACATCATCACTTTGCTCATGTGGGGCTATCTCGGCAAGCCCATCATCGTCACCGAGTTCGGCTACCTCAGCGCGGGCGTGCCGAAGACCCAGGCGGAGAAGGACGCCATGCTGCGCGACCGCTACGGCTACGCGAGCGAGGCCGCCATGATCGCCGCCGCCAAGGCCGATCCGGAGGCCTTCCTGCAGGACATGAAGACCAAAAACCCAACCATGGAAAGCTTTATCCGCAATTTTAACGAGCCCGACCTCAGCCGCGTCTCGTCCTTCCTGACCTCCCTGGAGTGCGTCACGCACCTCTACTGCGAGCTCCCGGCGGACTACGTGATCCCGGGCTTCCCCCACACCCCGCAGGGCGAGGCCGATTTCTACGCCGACCTCCTGCCCCGCTTCGCCAAGCACCCCTATGTCCTCGGCACGTTCGTCTACGCCTGGAAAGACTCCGACCATTGCTACCTCTGCGGCCAGCACGACTGCCCGTCTGAAACCGGCTGGGGCCTGGTGGACTGGGAGGGCAACCCCAAACCGGCGCTGGCGGCGGTGAAGGAAGCGTATGGGAAGCTGAAATAAATCTATAATATCACCAAACACCGCGCGGTTGAAAGACAGCACGGTGTTTTCTCATGTAGGGGCGGCCGCCCGCACAAAACACCCGTCTCCCCTTAAATTTTTCTAGCTTTTTTATAACACGCATGGTATAATTGGGGAAACCCGCTGGTTGGAGGCGCATCATGAAAAAAATCATCTCGGCCCTGCTGGCCCTGGCGCTGCTGCCGGCCTTCGCGGCCTGCGGCAAGCCCGCCGCCGTACCCAACGCGCCCCTCGTGCTGGGCGAGAAATACCTGCTTGACCTGGACTACGAGCAGGCCCTGCTGCAATTCGACCAGGCCATCCTCATTGAGCCGAAAAATCCCCGCGGATACCTGGGCAAGGCCGACGCCCTGCTGCACATGGAGCGCCCGTCCGATGCCGCCGAAGCCCTCGGCGCCGCAGCGAGGCAGTGCAGGCCACAGCGCGCCGCCCTGAACGAAGCCCAAGCCGCCATGGGCAACTCCCTCGCGGAGGCCTGCGTCGCCCTGGCCACGGCCTATGAAACGCTGGGCTGGCGCGAAATCGCCCTGGCCCTCCTGCGCCGCGTATGCGAGGAGCTGCCCGGCGAATCGCGCCTGAAGGATGCCCTCGGCCGCCTGCTCAACACCCCGGCCCAAACCGAGCCGCCAAAGACCAGCAAAACGGCGGAAGCAACTACTGCCGAGGTGCCCAAAAAGCAGGTAAAGCGCATGACGCAGTACTTGGCGGAGGGGACCGTGTCACTATATGACATATACGAGCACGACGCCAAGGGGCAAACAATTCGATCTGAACGGTATGCCGCTGATGGCAGCCTCTTATCAACCAGTACGTACCAATACAACGATGAGGGGCAATGCATCCGGTACGATTTTCAAAATAGTGATGGATCGTCGGGGTACAACATAAACGAATACAATGCCGATGGGGATGTTGCCAGATTACAAATTGTTTCGTCCGGCGAAAAGAGCACTTGCTCGTACTCCTACGAACACAACGCCGCCGGACAGACCATCCGAGGAGAAATGCACGGAAGCAACATTTATTGGACCAATGAGTACAGCGCCGAGGGCTTGCTTATTCGTCAAAACTATTATGGTGACGGGCTATTGACAGGTTACACTGTGTTTGAATACTAACCTTCCATGAAGGCATCGCACAGCGACGTTCCTACCCCTGGCTCCCTCGTGAGGGAGCTCCGCCCGCAGGCGGTGAGGGAGCATCGCGCAGCGACGTTCCTACCCCAATTCCCCGGCCCGCAGGCCGGGGTGGTTGTGCAGAGCACCTGTAGGGGCGCACGGCCCCTATGGCCTTTTGGGCCGTTCAGCCGCCCGAAATCCTGAAAAATCACTGCAATTGTCTAAAAAAGCCATTTAAATTATCCACCCGCTTCCCTCCAAATCCCCCTGGCTCCCTCGTGAGGGAGCTCCGCCCGCAGGCGGTGAGGGAGCATCGCGGAGCGACCCCAGCTTTCGCGCAGCGACGTTCCCAAAGTCGCCCCCTTGGGGGAGATGCCGCGGTCCCGAAGGGACATTTTCGCGGCAGAGGGGGTAATAAAACAACACCATCCCTATACATTTCACCTTGTTGGAGGGTCCCCCCATGCGCCTGATCATGAAGCTCCTCTCCCCCATCCTCGCCGTCATCATCGCCCAGATCACGCTCATCGGCCACGGCGTGCCCCTGCCCGTCAAGCACACCGAGGCCCCCGGCGGGGCGGTGAACATCCTGCTGCCGGGCCTGCTCGGCTTCGGCGAAAACGTAGCCCTCAACCGCGCCGTGCCCTATTTCGGCACGCTCACCGGGCTCGATTTCCGCAAGGAGCTGGAGAAGCGGGGCTTCGAGACCTACCAGGCGGACATCGGCCCCGTCTCCAGCTGCTGGGACCGCGCCTGCGAGCTCTACGCCCAGCTCACCGGCACGCGGGTGGACTACGGGCAGGCCCACAGCGAAAGGTACGGCCACGCGCGCTACGGGCGCACCTACGAGAAACCCCTGTTCGAGGGCTGGGGCCCGGGCCGCCCGCTGAACCTCATCGGGCACAGCTTCGGGGCCAACGCGGCGCGCCTGTTCGCCCTGCTGCTCGACGAGGGCGACGCCGCCGAGCGCGCGGCCACCCCCAAGGGCGGGCTCTCCCCCCTCTTCGCCGGCGGGATGATCGGCCGCGTGCACTCCATCGTCAGCCTCGCGGGGCCGCACAACGGCAGCACGGCGTCGCTGTGCGTGCCGAAGGACTACGACGAGGAAAACCACCTGTGGTTCATGCGGATCCTGGGCTTCATGGGCAGCAGCGGCCTGGTCAACGGGATCTACGACCTGCAGCTGGACCATTTCGGCATGAGCCTTCCCCCAGGCCAGGCGCCCCGCCTCGGCGGCTGGATCACGGGCG
>Ga0082212_10009544_pt1 | contig 12513 bp, 9 predicted proteins | sample TergutNt197P3_FD_71548 | JGI IMG/M metagenome (GOLD analysis project Ga0082212, IMG submission 71548) | Neocapritermes taracua P3 segment gut microbial communities from Petit-Saut dam, French Guiana - Nt197 P3 | ecosystem: Host-associated > Arthropoda: Insects > Digestive system > Gut ... | reverse complement strand
ATGGCAACCAACCGGTTGAGATGTTTTCCGACCGCTATTGGGAATTACTCACAGTACAAGCGCATATAATGCGCGATCATGGACAAAACACGTATTTAATAGGAAATTTATGTGATTTCCATGATTTCTTGGGTGAACTTTGTAACTTCAAAATTGTCGATACGCATTTCACATTTGATTTTACAAATTTCGACAAATTGGTTGAACTTTTCATCCGTGAAGGGGGGCTCAAACGTATTGAAGGCGGTCATATCGGCGCCCGTACAGGCAATTGGCAATCAGATTTTGGAGTCTTTGTGCCAAAAGTGGGTATTATACCATTTGACGATGTTTTGGCTCAAAATTTCCTTACTCAATTTCTCCCGGCTCTGCACAGTCATTTGAAAAATAAAGGATGGGACAAGATGTATATACAGCATGCTGCAGATGAACCATTCGAACCTAACGCAGCATCGTATATCCGGTTAGTTGAGTTTATAAAAAAACAAATGCCCTGTATTCCGATCATTGATGCGGTCATGTATAGCAAATTAGCTAATTCTGCCAACATTTGGGTTCCCAAACTTGATGTTTATCACCGCGATTATGCGTTCTATCTAGAGCGTCAGGCTGCAGGGAATGAAGTTTGGTTTTACACCTGTGTAGAACCTCAAGGCAATTATGCAAATCGTTTTCTGGAACAACCATTGGTACAGACACGTTTGCTACATTGGATCAATTACCATTACGGAGCAACGGGTTATTTACACTGGGGATTCAACCAGTGGAATAAAGATGGCTGGCCCGCAGGTGATGCATGGATCGTTTATCCTGCCGAAGGGAAAGTGTACAGTTCCATGCGCTTAGCAGCCATGCGTGACGGAATTGCCGATTATGAACTGTTGAAACTGTTGGAACAGAAATCACCGGAGAAAGCAAAAGAGCTCGCTCGTACGCTGATTAAAGACTTCAACAGTTATGAGAGCAATATTCAAATGTTTCGACAGACACGGCTGAAATTACTGAAATGGCTGAGCGAATAATAAAAAATATCATAAAAATAACAATCGAAGTAAAATGAAAAGCAAAGTTTTTGTACTCACAGTATTTATGCTGGTTTCGGCAGGAGATATTTCTTTCTGTGGTAATAAAGGATTACCTGCGAAAGACAAATATACAAAAATAAAAAATGTAAAAGCGCATGTTGATTTTTCAAATGTCATTGGTAATATGGATTTTAAAAAACACCGATTTGCAATCGGCGGGATCAATCCGATGCCTATGCCGCAGAACATAGCGGAAGGGATGGCAAAACTGAAACCTACTGTTATCCGCTTATTCATTCAGGAATTTTTCTTTATCGAAAAAGAGAATGGAAATCTTGATTTCACGGCGCTTGATAAATTTATCCGGTCGGTACACTCGACCGGTGCAAATATCATGGCAGTGATTTGTATCAAGCCGAAATCGTTGTATCCGGTGGTCGATGAAAATATCTGGCGACCCAACAACGTTGAGCGTTGGCAGTATATCATCGGCGAAATGGTGAAGAGATACTCGGTTGACAACAAATACGTCACACACTGGGTGATAGGTAATGAGACCAATATCGGTGAATCGGGAGGTTGTCCTTATAAAATAACGAATGCCCGTGATTTTCTCGAATACTACAAAATGACCATTGACCCTATCTTAAAGGTGTATCCCGAGGCATTAGTAGGCGGTCCGGGATGGGCTTTTATCAGAGAAGACTGTTACAGATTTTTCGATGAATTTATCGATCTTTGTCTGAAAGAAAAAGTACGGCTCGATTTCATCAGTTACAATCTGTATTCCGACGACCCCGAAAACCATATCCGTGTTGCATTGAGGATGAAAGATATTGTGGATAAACATGACAGTAAAATAGAAATTCACGTAACTGAGATTAATATGAATTTAGGCGGCACGGTTGAGGAACAGGCATACCAGTCGAGAAGAGCCTCCGGACTTGGAGCGGCACTCCATGAATTTTACAAACGCGCGAAGTCTGTGTATACGTACCAATATCACATTTACGACCAATTCTGCAATCCCAATGATTTCAAGCCGTTTTATGCGCAATATCGCTTCATGGCGAATCACTGGAACGATGAACCACACCGTTTGGGATTATTTGACTTTAACGGCAAGGTACGTCCACAATATTTTATGTATTCGATGATTTACTCAATGGCGAAAACCGAAGTCGCTACGAAAGTGGATAACTATGAAAAAATAAGGATATTAGCATCACGAGATGACAGATATGTTACTGTTTTTTTGACTAACTACCACCCTGATAAAACTGAAGACGTTACCATGTCATTATTTTTTAAAGACGCGCCGCAAGGCAAAGCGAGAATGACTGTTTATCGTATTGACGATGATATGAAGTGGGATAACGATCTCCTCAAACTTATCCCTATCGAAAACAGAGTTACATATATACACAATGATTTTCGGTTCTCTTTGTTTGTCCCTGCAGACTGTGTCAGCATGGTTACTTTTGATTATGATGTTGAATAATTGACGCATCAAATCCATTTTCAACTGTTTCGATTCGTCCGGGTGATTGTCGTGCAGAATGGAGATTCCGATGCCCAAAGCCATCGAAAAAATATCAACGGTCAGCGGCGCTGATATACGCGCCGTACTATACGCCTTGGTGGATGTATCTATCGACGGTTTATCGCGAGGCGCCATCATCCGCATGGGCGATCTGGGCAGTTTCAGGGTGTCTTTCAAATCGGATGGCAGAGCGACCCCTGAAGAAGTCAACAGCGCCTGCATCAAAAATCCGGGTATCGTCTATACACCGGCTGCGCGTATCAAGGATACATTGAAAAATCTCAAATACGCAAAGGCTTAGTTTCAAATATTTTGTGAAAATACAATATATATCTATATTTTTTGTATTTTTGCGGCGTTAGTTCAAATCTAATATGGAGATAGAAAGGTTAAAAGCAATAGTACTTTACGTGTTACATTCTGTTCCGGGGAAATTCCTTGGGAAGCATGAACTTTTCAAGATATTGTATTTTGCCAGTCAGAAACGATTAGTAAAATATGGATATGTCATGATTTCAGATTTTTATGCACTGAAATACGGGCCGGTACCTTCCGAGTTATACGATTACCTGAAAGGCGGCAATAACGTTATTATATCATCGATAAATATTGATGATAATATACTTTCGCCGGTTGAAAAACCGGATATGGAAGAATTATCAAAAGCAGATATAGAATGCTTGGATGAATCTATTCGTGAGAATTGTGGTTTAACGTTTTATAATCTGTTAATCAAATCGCACGATTCTGCATGGGAAAAAGCATGGCGTAATCCCATTGGTAATAGAGGCGAAAAGATAGATATTATAGACATTGCAAGGGCTGCAAGCGCTGATGACAGGACTATAGAATATATTCAGGAAGAACTGGAATTAGAATCCGCTCTAAGATGATACAAATTGGGGATGTATATCGTATCAAAATGTATCATGACGACGGGATAAAACCTAAAGGAACCGATATATACAGGGAAAAGTATATCATCATTATCGGTCATGATGGTATAAATTTATATGGGGCTGTAGCCACAAATACTCGCGACCATCATTTAGTTCCAATAACGTTTCAATATCCGTTAAATCTCAGTGGTTATCCCGCCGAAGAAAAAATCTACAGTTCCATTCGCTTAGCAGCCATGCGCGACGGAATTGCCGATTACGAACTCCTGAAACTGCTGGAACAAAAATCACCCGACAAAGCAAAAGAATTAGCAGGTGCGATAATCATAGACTTCAACAGTTATAACAACGATATTCAGGCGTTTAGATTGATACGGCTGAAATTACTAAAATTGCTGAGTGAGTAAAAATTCATCCAATGAGAAATATTTTTTTATTCTTCATTACATCCTCGATGCTCTTTTCCGGATTACATGCGCAAAATGCGTCTCAAATAATGGAAACAGAGGAAGAGTATGTAACTTATCCTTATTCGGATCCCAATCCGATACCCTCTTTCGGAAAAACTTACCCTTATTTTCGTTTCGACGGTTATAGCGCTCAACCGGTCAAAGCGAACTATAAGGTTGTGATTTTGGAAAACGATTATCTTAGGATCAAAGTATTACCGGAAATTGGCGGTAAAATATGGTCGGTAGTGGATAAAACCTGCGGCAAAGAGATGTTTTATGACAATAAAGTTGTCAAATTCAGAGATATATCTTTGCGTGGGCCATGGACGAGCGGCGGCATTGAGTTCAACTACGGCGTGATTGGTCATGCTCCGAGTTGTTCATTTCCTATCGATTATCGTACCGCGCAAAATCCTGATGGTAGCGTGAGTTGCTGGATCAGCGATTTCGACTTGCTTACCCGTACACGTTGGACGGTGGAAATCAATCTGCCAAAGGATAAGGGATGGTTTACCACCTCCTCGTTTTGGCATAATGGAAATTCGGGAAATCAACCCTATTACAACTGGGTAAATATGGGGATCACAGCAAGCGATGATTTAGAATTGATTTATCCGGGAACTTATTCTATTTCGCATGGAGGCGAAATCATGACATGGCCTATGGATGAAGAACGTGGTAAAAATCTGTCGCGTTGGGCTGAAAATAATTTCGGCGCCGACAAGTCGTATCATATAGCGGGCGTACATGTGCCGTATTTCGGCGCATATTGGGCTAACGAAAATTTCGGGATGATGCATATTGCTGAGCGCGACGAAAAAGCAGGTAAAAAGATGTTCACATGGGCGCTGTCTGACCAGGGGAATATCTGGGAAGAATTGCTGACCGATAACAACGGACAATATATTGAAGTACAGAGCGGGCGACTGTTCAATCAGAATTTTTTTCCGAGCAGTTTCAGTCCATACAAGCAATTCTATTTTACGCCTTACGGAACCGATGTCTGGACTGAATACTGGTTCCCGTTTAAGGCAACTGGCGGCGCTACCAATGCGTGTCATTACGCCGTAGTGAATGTTATCGAAAAAAACGGCATTTTGGATTTTTCGCTTTCTCCGTTGCAAACCATCAGCGATACACTCAAGATTTTCGACGCTGACGGACAAATCCTGTCATTTCAACCGGTAAATCTTTCCATAGCAAAAACATACACGACAAGTTTACAAATCCCTGACAAGAAAAGCGCATACAGAATTACCCTGTGCAATCGTGATATTTGGAGCAGGGAAGACAAAACACTGAATAGACCCAACACCGGTTTAGATAAGTTCGATTACGAAACAGCACACGGAAAATATCTTTTAGGAAGAGATTATTCGGGAATGCGTTTATATGACGAGGCTGAAAGACTAATCAGAAATTCGTTGGTATTGGATTCAAACTATATCCCGTCATTAGTCGAAATGTCGCGCCTATACTATCGGCGTATGGATTATGATTCGGCATATTTTTTTGCACGCAAAGCCCTCTCGTTCGACACTTACGATCCGGAAGCCAATTTCGAATATGGCCGTTCAGCCTTGCAATCAGGAAAAATTTACGACGCATTAGATGGTTTCGAAATAGCGGCGCTGACTACTCCCTTACGTAGCGCGGCATACACTGAAATCAGCAAAATATATTTCATCCAAAAAGACTATGACAGGTCTGCCGAATATGCACAAAAAAGCCTGATTAACAATAGTCTAAATATCGAAGGTTTACAGATGCTCTATCTATGCTACAGGCAAAAACGAGACATCGGTAAGTCGGACGAAATTGCCAAAAGAATCATTGCGTCTGATCCGTTCAATCTAATGATATCGTTTGAAACAACAGCGTCCGACATGCGTAGTTTTTCGGAAAAAATCCGTAACGAAATGCCGGTTCAGTCCTTCCTCGAATTGGCGTTTTGGTATTATTCTTTAGGCATGAAAGAGAAAAGCCGGACGCTTTTAAAAGCCGCTCCTGCTGACGCTGAAGCAAAATATTGGCTGGCCTACCTGTACAGAGACACCTCCGAAGAAACAAATTTACTGCGGGAAGCCGATGCACAAAGCCCTTATTACGTATTCCCGTTCAGGAGTGAAAGTGAAGAAGCGTTCAAATGGGCTATGTCCAAAAGTTCCGATTGGAAACCGGTTTACTACATGGCTTTGTTGCATGGGTCGGCTAATAATATTGCCAAAGCGCACACATTACTTGAAGAATCGGGTGAACGGCCGGATTTCCCGCCCTTCTATTCATTACGCGCACAAATGTCAATCAATGATGCGGATAAGGAACGTGATCTAAAAAAAGCCGTCTCGTTAGCGCCGGAAGAATGGAGATATATCCACCGTTTAACCAATTATTACATCGGCAAAAGGGAATATGCAAAGGCGCTTCAAACCATCAAACCCTTCTATGTCGGTAACAAGAGTCATTTTCCGACAGCGTCGCTCTACATACGCACATTGACGTATAACCGACATTACGAAGAAGCCGAAAAGATACTAAATTCCATTCATATTCTTCCTTTTGAAGGCGAAAGCGCAGGGCGAGTCATTTATCGAGAAATAAAAATGATGTTGGCAGTTCAGGCATTGGATAGAGGAAAAACAAAAGACGCCGAAAAAAAGGTGGCCGATGCGTCCTTGTGGCCCCGTACATTGGGCGTTGGCAAACCTTACGACGATATGATAGACACCCGTCTCGAAGATTGGATTAGCGCTATGATAGCCATCAAATCTAAAAATGCCGTCAATAAAGAATTGTATTTGAAGAAAGTAGTCAATTCTACACACCGGGTCAGCGACTATTCAACATTGCTGCAATGTGTCGCATATCAGCAAATTGGTGATAAACAAAGAGCAAATGATATGTTTGCCGAATGGTCTTCGCTGCAAAAAAAAGCCGGCATTCAGGAATGGGGCGAACGTTTCTATAAAAATAACCAAGATAAGGAATATCCGTTTAATCTGGACGAAATGTCACAACTGATCGGTTTCATTTCGAAAACCGATGATTCGAGATTGTTTTAGTACCCCATTTTTCAAATTTATGTTTTTTGGGTAGAATATTTCGTTGGGATTTATGAGCATTTTTCGATGCTGAATGTTGATAACTTTTTTTGCACTAATTTCTAAAATCCTTTGGTGCAAGATCAAAAGGAAGCAGACCGTAAAGCGGTAAAACACCGACGGGCTGCCTGATCATTCCCTGCGATGAGCCTCTAAAATAAACTCACATGGGGATGGTGCGTCCTGTCGGCAAGAAAAACAGATGTTTTGTTTCATGTATAACAATATTTGTGCAACAAAATAAAAATGTCTGCCAACTGCGTAAAAATGTCCCCAAAGTTTGTGTCGCCGGAAGAAATTCTTGACTAAATTTTTTGGGAAAAAGGGAGTTTTCTTACAGACACTATGTAGCGAACTTTATGATTTTTATCAACTAATTCCCGAAGATATCAGAAAAAATAAAACAAAATTAGTGGGTTCAGGTAACGGAATCAAAAAAAATTCGTTAATTTGTAAAATTTTTGAAGAACAGTTTCAAAACAGCATTCATCTGTCGCAAATAACAGAGGAGGCTGCATTTGGGGCTTGTTACAGTTTTTTTCGATAATAAATTCAGACCATGAAAAAATTATTTTTCTTTTTGTTAATACCGATACTTGCCGGAATATGGCTCACGGCATGTTCAAATGAAGCCGGCAAACAAAAGCCGACGAAAGTAGAACTAATATCACCCTCGTGGATTTTTAGTTCGGCGCCGCCGCCGCAAACTGCCTTAACAGCACAGGTTTCACAAGGCAGATTAATGGCGCCTGACGATGTTAAGTCGGGATTTTCAATAAAAATGAATGTAGATTTGAAGGAATTTGACAGTGAAGAAACAATTTTGAAAATACCGCAAACTGTTCATGTCCGTCTTCGTCAACATGACGCGCAGAAGCGTGAACGACAGAATTATCCTGCGTTCAAAATGCCCGATGGTTCCGTTCCGGTTCTGGAAGCCTCTATCACGCTTCAATTGTATGCCGACAGGGACGAAAGGCGGGATATGACAATTGGAATACCGTTAGCCATACTTGAGGAACCTACAGGCGAACATGAAATAATTCTTAATTTTTCAGGCTTACAGTGGACAATGTACATCGACGGCGAACTGCTCGATAATGAATTTCCGTTAGGCTATCCGCAGTGGAACAGTGAAGGTTCATGGGAGATAAATCCGACGTATGTCACGAAGGCAGAAATATTTATGCCGGCTTTAAAGCCCGAAAGATTGTTGAAACAGGAGCAGGAAACTTTCCCGGAAATTCAGTACTGGACTCCAAAAGGACATAACACTTGGGTGGGCGATGTGGTAACAATTTATCATAACGATCGTTACCATGTATTTTATCTCTACGACCGTCGCCACCATACGAGTAAGTTCGGACGCGGCGCTCATTATTTCGAACACCTTTCTACAAAAGATTTCAAAACCTGGGTAGAACACGAGGCAGCCATTCCCATAGAGGAACAGTGGGAAACAATCGGAACAGGCGCTCCTTTTGTCTTCGATGGAAAATTATGCGTCAGTTACGGGTTTCACACCACGCGAATTTATCCCAAAGAATTAACAACCCTGCCCGAACAATGGGCATATTTGGAAAAGAACGGGGTTACAGGTTCGTTTAAACGCGAAACGACAAACGGTTTTCCGGCAGGCTCAACCTATTCAGTAAGCGTCGACGGAATTTCCGAATTTATAAAAACGGGGATCATGTTTCATCCCTGCGAAAATCCAAGCGTTTATGTAGACCCGGAAGGAAAACTGAAGATGCTGGCAAATTACGGCGCAAAAGGCACATGGGAGTCGGAAACTGTCGATGGCGGATGGCGTTGTATCGACCCTGAATTTCCGCCCGGCGGCGATTGTACTTTTTATTTCCGCTGGGGCAATTTCGATTACATCATTGGGGGATTTGCCGACTTATGGTCAAAACATGCCGGCGATCCCGACTCGAAATACGCAAACGCTGTTCAGCAAGGACTCGATTTTTATAACGGATTATGCGTCCCCGCCATTACGGAAATATATGACGGACGATTTATCATGGCTGGATGGATGGGAATACACGGCTGGGGCGGACCTTTAATTATCCACGAACTGATTCAATTTCCCGATGGCAGAATCGGTTCGAAATGGATGAATGAAATAATTCCGCAAACAGAAAAGCCTGTAACACTTGCATCAAAACTTAACGAAACGACGTCATTTGTAACCGAAGATCATTCTTTTATTTTGACTTTCCGTGTTCATCCTGTAAAGAAAGGCGGTAAATTCGGCGTCGTTTTCCAAAATGACGATGGCGAACAAAATTCGTGCGAATGGCAAATATCTCCCGACGACCTACAGGCTCAGTTTGCTAACGGTTCGTTAACCGGTTTTGCCGAAAGCGAAAAATCATTAAGACAAGGCGGCAAGCCACAAGAGGGCAACAACTATGCGGTTGAAAACCTGACAGGCATAGACCGTCCATTCACTGTACGCTTGTTAGTGAAAGGTTCCGAAAAATTCGGCGGCTCACTGATTGATGTTGAAATAGCCGGTAAACGTACAATGATTGCATATCGTCCCGAATTATTCGTGAAGAAAATGCTTTTCAGAACCGATGGCATCGAAATCAGAGATATTAAAGTGTCTGAAATTGTAAATAAAATATAAACCGTCCAAAATTTCATCTATACGCAACTGCTTCATTATCTGATGCTGTACAAAAACATAACCGTAATCAATACAAGCAGGAATACTTATATCTTTCAAATTTACAGCAGTTTCTATGTCCGACCTGAGTATGTTTTCCCGTTTTCATCATTTCTTTGAAACACCCTCTATATTTTAATTTGCGTTTACTGACATAATGCCACAGATGACTGCAAAAATGGCAGGAAAATTGAATGACAATCATGTCAAAATCCATTTGGCACAGTATGTGTATCAAAACAGGAAATAAAAAATTGATTGTTTAATTTATTAAATCATATTCAAAAATGGCAAATGTAAATATTAAACCATTGGCAGACAGAGTTCTTGTGCAACCAATGGAAGCTGAGTCGAAAACCGCCAGCGGGCTGATTATTCCCGACACGGCCAAGGAAAAACCTCAAAAAGGTACTGTGGTAGCAGCAGGCCCCGGCACTAAAGACGAGGAAATGCAAGTAAAAGTTGGCGATATTGTCCTTTACGGAAAATACGCCGGTAGCGAGTTAAATGTCGATGGCGTTGACTATCTGATGATGAGGCAATCGGACATTTTAGCAGTTATTTAATTTTTGTAACAGTTATTTTAATCATCTAATCTAAAAAAACATCAAAAGAGATGGCAAAAGAAATTAAATTTAACATAGAAGCCCGCGATACCTTGAAAAAAGGCGTCGATCAGATGGCTAATGCAGTAAAGGTAACTTTGGGACCCAAAGGTCGTAATGTAGTTATCGACAAGAAATTCGGTGCGCCGCAAATCACCAAGGACGGCGTAACGGTTGCTAAAGAGGTTGAATTGTCGAACAAGATGGAAAACCTCGGCGCTCAAATGGTCAAGGAAGTTGCTTCCAAAACCAACGACGACGCCGGCGACGGAACAACCACCGCTACCGTTTTGGCGCAATCGTTAGTTCAGGTAGGTTTGAAAAACGTGACCGCTGGCGCCAACCCGATGGACCTGAAACGCGGTATCGACAAGGCTGTTGTGAAAGTTATCGAAAGTCTGAAATCACAGTCGAAAGGCGTAGGCGACGATCTGCAAAAGGTTGAACAGGTTGCTTCCGTATCGGCCAACAACGATCCCGAAATCGGCAAACTGATTGCCGAGGCAATGGGCAAAGTAAAGAAAGAAGGCGTGATCACCGTTGAAGAAGCCAAAGTATCCGACACCTACGTAGACGTAGTGGAAGGTATGCAGTTCGACCGCGGTTACATTTCGCCCTATTTCGTGACCGATACAGAAAAGATGGAATGCACGCTCGAAAATCCGTTGGTATTGATCCACGACAAGAAAATTTCGACGATGAAGGAATTTCTTCCGATTCTCGAAGCATCCCTTCAGACCGGCAAACCCTTGCTGATCATTGCCGAAGATGTGGATAGCGAAGCCATCGCTACTCTGGTTGTGAACAAGTTGCGCGGGTCGTTGCGTATCTGCGCCGTGAAGGCTCCCGGCTTTGGCGACCGTCGCAAAGAAATGCTCGAAGACATTGCCATCCTCACCGGAGGTACTGTCGTTACCGAAGAAAAAGGCCTGAAACTCGAACATGCTTCCTTAGACATGTTGGGTCATGCCGAAAAGATCACCGTCAACAAGGATAACACCACGATTGTGAACGGAGCCGGCGAAAAAGCGCAAATCGAAGCCCGTATTTTCCAAATCAAAGCCCAGATGGAAAATACCACCTCCGACTATGATAAGGAAAAACTTCAGGAACGTCTTGCCAAGTTGGCCGGCGGAGTGGCTGTTCTTTATATTGGCGCTGCCACCGAAGTTGAAATGAAGGAAAAGAAAGACCGCGTGAACGACGCTTTAAGCGCTACCCGTGCAGCCGTTGAAGAAGGTATCATACCGGGCGGCGGCGTGGCTTACATCCGCGCTATCAAAGCATTGGACGGTATGAGAGGCGACAACGACGACGAAACCACCGGTATCGCTATCGTACGCCGCGCCCTCGAAGAACCGCTTCGCCAGATCGTTGAAAACGCCGGATTAGACGGCGCCGTTGTGGTACAGAAAGTACGCGAAGGCGAGGACGATTACGGTTACAACGCCCGCACCGACGTATACGAGAACCTGTATGCAGCAGGCGTGATCGACCCCACCAAGGTTGCCCGCGTAGCCCTCGAAAATGCAGCTTCCATTGCCGGTATGCTCCTCGCTACCGAATGTGTGTTAGCCGAAAAAGAAGACGAAAAACCCGCAATGCCTAATCCCGGAATGGGCGGAATGGGTGGAATGATGTAAAAATTTGTGTTTCCATAGTTTCAAAAACTCCCGGGCAGATGTTCGGGAGTTTTTTCATGGGTACATTTCTACACCCGAAAATAACGTCAAACAATGCGCAAAATAGGTATTATATGATTGATATACAACATATATCCCGACGGCTACGAGCATTATGAATAAAGGCAAAAACTCCCCCGTGCAACACGTACACAGGGGAGTTTGAAATGAATGACGTGCGCTGGATTGCTTCGTTCCTCGCAATGACGGGGGGGCGTGGTCATTCCCGTCAGGGAATATCGCTCGGTAGAAGAGTATCCCGCCGCGTGTCGTGCATCCCGACAGGGATGCATCCCTACGGGATGCCGTTGCGCATGTGTCGTTGCGTTTTTTACCGAGCGTTGCAACCCTGCGGGATGCCGCGTGGCAAACAACGTTGCGTTTTCTACCGGGCGTTGCAACCCTGCGGGATATACAGTTTCAGGTATCCACGATAGGCATTGACAATTCGTTGTCTGTCAAATACGCTTTCGTCATGAAAATACAACACAATCGTATTTGCGCCTTTGTTGGCGGCATCCGATATTTT
>Ga0082212_10009543_pt1 | contig 12514 bp, 6 predicted proteins | sample TergutNt197P3_FD_71548 | JGI IMG/M metagenome (GOLD analysis project Ga0082212, IMG submission 71548) | Neocapritermes taracua P3 segment gut microbial communities from Petit-Saut dam, French Guiana - Nt197 P3 | ecosystem: Host-associated > Arthropoda: Insects > Digestive system > Gut ... | reverse complement strand
AGAACCGGCTTATCCATTCGAAACAGACTCCTTCGTTTCCCGGAAGAAATCCTCCACTGCGGACTTCGTATCGTCGCCCGAGACCTCGCGCTTTAAAATGCGCGCAGCCATATCAGTCGCGAGCTGGGCGATCTCGCGCTCCGCGCCCAAAATAGCCCGCTCTTTTTCCTCGGCGACCCTGTCGCGCGCGTCCTTCAACATCACGCGCGCTTTTTCACGCGCTTCAGCCAGTATCTCGGCCTCTTCTTCCGAAGCCTTTATCTGGCTTTCCCGCATAAGCTCATGCCCGCGAAGTTCTATGCCATCGAGTTTATCCTCATACTCTTTCCGGAGCGACTCGGCTTCAAGGCGGAGCTTTTCAACATTCGCAAGCTCTGCTTTGACACGCTCGGAACGCGCCTTCAAAAAGCGGTCGACATGCTTCCAAAGGATAAGCCGCAGAAGGATAAACAGCACGGCGATATTTATTATACTGATAACTATGTCAACAGGATGGAAATCCAAAACAGATCCCTTCTTTCGCGATTTACAATTACAGCCGCGTAAACGCCCGGATCGACTATCTGAACATCATGATGAGCGCGGTGACGAAACCGTATATCGCCGCCGATTCCGTTATCGCGAGGCCGAGAAGCAAAATCGCGTTTATTTTCCCGGACGCTTCGGGCTGGCGCGCCACCGCGTCGAGAGCTTTTCCAGTCGCGAAACCCATTGCTATCGCCGCCGAAACGCATGACAGCAGGCAAAGGGCTATCCCAATATTTTCCAAAATCCTTACCTCCTTATAACCATACCTTTTCACTCAGGCAAATCGAGATATCAATCAATTCGTATTTTCAAAAACTCCACTCTCCACACCCTGTTCGTCATTCGATCGCTTCATTAATAAACGTCAGCGTCAGCGTGATGAATATAAACGTTTGCATCAGCGGATGGAACACGTTGAAATATAAACCGATGACGCTCGGGATGCCGACGGCGTTGCTCCCCAGCGCCATATAGAGCATATCAATTACGATCATCCCGCCAAGCATATTGCCGAACAAGCGGCAGGCCATCGATATCGGGATGGCTACCTCGGATATCACGCGGAAAATGAATACCACCGGCGTCGGTGAAGCGAGCGCTTTTATCCGCCCGGCCGCGCCTTTTTTCCTAATACCATATATATTGATAAGCACGAACGTCATAAACGCCAGCGAGAACGTCATCGTTATATCCGCCGTCGGCGGCCTTAGCCTGAAGAGTTCAAGGAAAGCGCTCATAACCATGAGAGCTGCTATCGAAAGGATATACGAGCTTAGGAATTCGCCCGTCCCATGGGCTTGCGAATCCGTGTATTTACGCACTGATTCGACGATAAGCTCAATTACATTTTGCGCACCTTGCGGGATATCCTCGAAACGCCGGACTATCGTAAGGCGGATAATAAGCGCGGCGATGATGAGCAGAGCCATAGCAGCCCATGTATATATTGTCGTCACGCTCAGGCTGATACCAAGGACGTCGACACGGGGCGGCCAAAGCGAAAATTCAAAGCCGCTGCGCCCGTCCGGGATGAAAATCAGCGTGATCGCCCGGGTCATGAACATATAAACGCCGATGATAAACACCATTAACGCAAAGGTTTTGGCGCGTTTGAGCTTTTTATCCGGCGCCGGGTTTGCGCGGAGCTTCTTAACGATGCTGCGCCGCCATAGAAAACCGGCTGCTATTACAGGCGCCGAAACGCCGAGCAATATCCAGTTAAGCATGAGTATTCACCTGTTTTTTATTGTTATTGTAAACTTCGTAAATGCACTGACTACCAGAACAGCCGCCATGCCGATACCCGACCACATCAGCCCTTTCGGGAAAAGCAGCGCACAGCAAAGCAGAACGGCAACGGGCATAAAGAACTGGGAAACCCCGAACAGTACAGTTTTAATACTGAGCGCGCCGCCGGTAACGGCGCGGGTGAACCGTGAAAGCATCCAAAACTGAATGGCGCCGCATACTGCGCCTATAATCAACCCGATCAATTTGCGCCGCCCCCTCCCCGCCGGATATTTCAAGTTGTTCGTCAGCGTTATCTAAGTCCTTTGCAACTGCCTCCGACAGCCCTACTCTACTCCCGGCGCAACTAAAAAGCAAGATGAAAATAGCCAATGTTTCCACCGGCAAACTGATATTTTTGTGTGTTATATATACAACGAAACTTTCCCTTGCATTTTTCACTGTTTCAGGTACAATCAGTGTCAGAAAATACTAATGTAGGAGGAAGAAGAGATGGCGACGAAAAAAAGAGCAATGAAGATACTCTCGATCGCGCTGATCATAGCGATGGCGGTGGGGATGACGCCGCTTCAATCGATTGCAGCAGAGATGCCCGGAGCGGCACAATTAACGGAGCACAACCACAGTTGCGAACACGAATGCGGGGACGGCTGTGAACACGAATGCGGGGACGGCTGTGAACACGAATGCGGGGACGGCTGTGAACACGGTTGCGGGGACGACGGCGATTGCAATTGTGGCTATTACTGCGAATGCGGTGAAAGTTGTGAATGCGGCGAAAGCTGCGATTGCGAATACTGCGGCGTAAACGCCGGGGAGCAGGAAGCGGCAGCAGTGACTATCGACGATGCGCTCATACCTTCCGCGAGTATGGCGGCGCTGGCAGCAGACGACGATCCTTCGGACACACTGATAAACATCAGCGTTATGCCAGATGTCAATGAAATGATGACCGCTATTCAGAACGCGATAAATGCGGCGGCTCTTATAAGCGGCGAGATCACGGTGGTCGGCAGCGCGACGGACACCATAAACGGAACACTGTACCTGACTATACATCCCAATGTGACGGTCAAATGGGAAGCATATTTTGCCGGCGCCACGACAGGCACAGGCGCGAACTTTCCACTTATATCGCTCAGCGGCGGCGGGACCTTTAACGTCGCTGTGGACGGCGCGGTACTGCAAAGCGGCACAGCCCGCGCGATAAGCGCCTCAGGCAACACAACAGTCGTCCTCAGCGCCGGTGAAGTAATGAGGACCGGTACAGGCAGCGAGCCTTCGATCTGGTCCGACGGCCCCGTCACGGTGAGCGGCGGCACGGCGGGGGCGATCAGCACCACCGGCGCAAACGGCGTGGTCAGGGTGAGCGGCGGCGCGGCGGGGGCGATCAACACAAACAGCGGCGACGTATATGTCAGCGGCGGCGAGGTAGAGGTCAGCGCGAATTACGCCAACGGGATCAGCACGACTACCGGCGCCGTCACGGTCAGCGGCGGCACGGTCCGCGCGAGGACAGGCTACGCCGTCTATAGCAACAGCCAGAACGCCGGCGCCATCACGATCAGCGGCGGCACGGTCAGCGCGGAAGGTACTTCGTATCCTGTTATCTACACGATAGCTGCGGCGGAAAACGCCGTCGCCATCAGCGGTACGGCGACCGTGGAGAATACCGGCGCCGGCAACGGGCGCGTCATTCAGGCAGGCGGCAGCGGCAGCCTGCACATCAGCGGCGGCACGGTCAGGCTTGCCGGGAGCGGCACAGCCGTTTCCGCAGGCGGCAACCGGCTATATGTCACCGGCGGCGTGATCGACGCAGGTACGGCTACGGCTATCCAGGCGAGCAGCCACACTATGGTCGTGCTGATCGACGGCGGCCAAGTCATCGGCGGCGTAAACCGTTTCCAGGTCGGGGGCATCAACGCCGTCGTCATCGAACGGCTTGCGACAAAAACGGTTTACGCCGAGGGCGTTTGCGATGATTTGACAGTATATCCTTCGGACGGCGCAGGCGCAGTATGGGGCCTCGCCGAGACATCGGGCGGTACGGTTTATGGCATAGAATTTTTCCGGAATACCAACGCGGGTTTCCTTGAAATAACGGGCGTCACGGTAGAGCCGGCCTCGCCCATCGGGATTGTGGTAAACGGCGGCGCGCTTCTGAAGACGATTCCGGCGATCAGCTCGGAGATCAACACGGCGGCGCAGAACACTGCGCCGGGCGCCGAGGTCGTCGTGACCGGCAGGTTCCCGAACGCGGACGAGACATTATACATTACGATACCAGCCAGCGCGACGCTGGTTTGGAAAGCGGACTATGCGGGCTATACGACAGGTGCGCAAGCGAATAATCCGCTCATCTCCCTCGGCGGCGGCGGCGACGTCGATATTGCGGCGGGCGGTAGGGTCAGGCAGGGCGGCTCGGCCCGCGCGCTGAGCGTGACCGGGGGAACGGCGATTATCCTCAGCGCCGGCGAGGTCGCGGCGAGCGGGGGCAATCAGGCGATCAACACAAACGGCCCCGTCACGGTGAGCGGCGGCACGGCGGACGGCGGCACGGTAAGCGCGATCGCCACAACCGGGGCAGGCGGCGTCGTCACGGTGAGCGACGGACGAGTCGGCGCGATCGAAACCGACAACGGCGCCGTGTTCATCGACGGCGGCCTGGTCGCGTTCACCGCAAGCGGCTCAGCAATTCGCACCAACAGCGGCGCCGTCACGCTCAACGGCGGCGAAATCGCGGCGTACAATACGGCGATCACATCCTCCGGCGCCGTCACGATCAACGACGGCACGGTCAGCGCGGGGACGGGCTACGCCATTTCCTTCGGCAACTATGGCGCCGGCCCCGTCATCACGATCAATAGCGGGATCGTCAGCTCGGTATCGAATGGCGCCATCTATAACAACACCGGCGGCAGCGGCGTCATCACGATCAACGGCGGTCTCGTGACTACGGGCATGGCGGGCTCTACCGTTTATACCAATTCTTCGTCGCCGAACGCCGTCACGATCGGCGGATCGGCGCTCGTAACGAATACCTCCGGCGCCACAGGCGGCTGCGTCGTGCAGACAACCAGCTCCGGCAATATAACCATCGACGGCGGCGAGTTGAGGCTTAGCGGCGGCGGCACAGCCGTCATCGCATCCAGCAACAGGGTAATTGTCAGCGGCGGCGAGATCGACGCGGGCGCAGGGACGGCGATCCGTGCAGCCGGGTCCAATACGGTCGTGCTGATCGACGGCGGCGAGGTCAAAGGCGGCGCGAACCGGCTGACGGTTCCGGGCACGAATGCCATGATCATCGAACGGATTGAGACGAAAGCAGAGTACGACGAGGGTACAAGGGACGACCTGACGATATATCCTGCAGGCGAAGCGGACGCGGTATGGAGCGTAGCGGCAGCCGGCGATACTACGCTTCACGGCTTGCAATTCTCGCGAAATGCGAACACCGGCTTCCTCGAAGTGCCTGGGGTCACGGTCGAATCCACGATGGGCATACAGGTGAACGGCGGCGAGTTACTGAGAAGCATCCCGGCGATCGGCGCGGCAATCAACGCGGCGGCGGGGAGCGCCGGTCAGGTCGGCTCGGTCAGCGTGACGGGCAGGTATGTCAACGCGGACGCGACGCTGAGTGTAACGATACCGACGGGAGTGACGGTCATATGGAGCGCGGATTACTCGGGCAAAACGGACGGCTCCGCCACGACTAATCCGTTCATCTCCATTGCCGGCGGCGGCGCATTTGAAGTAGCGGCCGGCGGCAGAATCATGCAGAACGGTTCGGCGCGCGTGCTGAACGTAACCGCTGGGGGGGCAATTATTGTCAACGGCGGCGAAGTCTCGACAATCGGATACGGCCCGACGATCTTCTCGAACGGCTCCGTGACGGTGGACGGCGGTATCGTCGGCGCGGGGACCGGGACGGCGATCCAGACAAGCGGCGCAAACAGCGTCGTCACGGTCAACGGCGGCATGGTGGGGAGTATCTCTGTCGACTACGGCGCCGTCGTCGTCAGCGGGGGCAAAGTTTCAACCACAAGCGGCAATGCGATTTACACTTCCTCCGGCACGATCACGGTCAACGGCGGCGAAGTCACAGCCACCAACGCGGCGTTAAACACTCCATCAGGTAGCATCATAGTAGAAGGCGGCGAGGTCGCCTCAACCTCGAGTTACGCCATATTAAGCAACAACTCAGGCACAAGCGCCATCACGATCAGCGGCGGCCGCGTGACCACAGGCGGATCGGGTTATCCCGTTGTCACGACCAATTCTACGGCGGCAAACGCCCTCACGATCAGCGGGTCGGCAATCGTGGAGAACACCGCCGCCAGCGGGAACGCCATTGAATCATCCGGCACAGGCAATACGTTAATCACCGGCGGCACGATAAAGATCGCCGGGGGCGGCCCGGCCATCATCGCAGGCAACAACAGGACGCTGATCACCGGCGGCACGGTAGACGCGGGTACGGGGACGGCTGTCCGGGCAAGCGGCACAGATACGGTCGTGCTGATCAGCGACAGCGTCGTCAGCGGCGGCGCGAACCGCCTGACAGTCACGGGCACGAACGCCATGATCATCGAGAGAACTGGTACAAAAACCGAATTTTACGAAAACACGGACGACGACTTGACGATATTGCCGGCGGAGGGCGCGGACGGGGTATGGAGCGTGTCGGCAGCCGGGGAGAACATTCTGCACGGCGTACAGTATCAAAGAAACATGAACGCGGGCTTCATCGAAGTGCCGGGGATTACGGTCGCGTCCACGATGGGCATACGGGTGGACGGCGGCGCGCTGCTGACAAGCGTCGCGGCGATAGGCGGGGCGATCACCGCTGCGGCACAGGACGCCGGCCAGGACGGCACGGTCGTCGTGACGGGGCGGTTCGTCAACGCCACAGAGTCGCTGTCCGCCGCGATTCCGGCGGGCGTGACGGTCGTCTGGGATGTGGAGTACGCAGGCGGCACAAACAGTTTTTATGCGGATAACGCGCTCATCTCTCTCTCAGGCAGCGGCGCCTTTGAGGTCACAGCCGACGGCAGAATCAACCAAAGCGGCACGGCGCGCGCGATCAACGCGACCGGAGGGACGGCGATCGTCGTCGACGGCGAGGTCACGACGATGCGGAGCGGTCAGGCGATCAACACAAGCGGCCCCGTATCGGTGCGCGGCGGCGTTGTGCGCAGCGGCTCGACATACGCGATCCAGACCAGCGGCGTAAGCGGCGCCGTCACGGTCAGTGGCGGCACGGTCATGGCAATCTCAACCGGCGACGGCGCTGTCGTCGTCAGCGGCGGCTTGGTCACGGGCTCTGCCTCAGGAGGCATGTCGGCGATCAGCGCTTCATACGGCGATATCACGGTGAGCGGCGGCGAAGTCGCAGCCGTAGGCCCGGCAATCAGTGCTACATATGGTAGGATCACGATCAGCGGCGGCAGGGTCAGCTCAGAGACGAATAGCGCCGTCGCGAGCGGTGGCTCCTCAAGCGTCATCACGATCAGCGGCGGGCATGTGAGCACGGGGGGGACGGTCGCTGCCATCAATACTTATTCTACGGCGGCCAACGCCATCACGATCAGCGGCGACGCTATTGTAGAAAACACGCATATGACCAACGGGTACGCTATTCGGTCGATTTACGCAGGCAATATCGTCATCACCGGCGGTACGGTCAGGATAGCCGGGGGCGGTATAGCCATCGACGCAAACAGCAACAGAGTGCTGATCACCGGCGGCACGGTCGACGCGGGCACAGGGACGGCTGTTCAGGCAGGCGGCGTCAATTCGGTGGTATATGTCGACCGCAGTAAGGTTATCGGCGCTGTCGGCTTGGACGTCAGAGGGGCGAACGGGATGTCCATCGAGCGGACAGGCGGGAGTACAAATTACGACGAAGACACGACCGTCGATCTGATCATGTACCCGCCGACGGGCGCGAAGGCGATATGGGATGCGGACTTCATTGACGGGGCTTTGCGCCACGGGATAGCTTTCGCCAGAAACGCAAACGCCGGATTCATAGAGGTAGAAGGCGTGGAGGTCAAGCTGTTCTCAACCATCTTTGTTGACGGCAGCGTAAGGCTGCGCAATGAGACGGAGATCCAAAACGCGATCAACGAAGCAGCGCAGAATGCAGCCCCCGGCGATACGATCACGGTTACCGGAGGGTTCCTGATAGCTTCTACAACTTTGAACTTGCACATCCCGGAGGGCGTCACAGTCAGATGGGAAGCGGAATACTCAGGCCTCACGACAGGCGAGGGATCGGGCAACCCGCTGATTTCCATAACAGGAAGCGGCGTGTTTGACGTCGTCGTCGGCGGCAGCATCACACAGGAAGGCACAGCCTACGCGATCAACTCGCTTGCTTCGGTTCACGTCAGCGGAGGTACAGTCACAACCGCAAGCAGCGACGTGATAGTGCTGATCGGAGGCGCGGAGGCTGTTTTGACCGGAGGGTATGTACGCGCAGCCGGAGGGAACGCAGCGATAATTGCGATGAGCGGCGGTATTTCGGTTCCGTCCGGGAACGCCGCGTTGAGCGGGCGTGTGCTGGGCGACGTTACTGTGGCTGTCGGCGCGGCGCTCACGGTTCCTGAGGGAACTACGCTAACGATCGGAGACGACGTTTCAGCGCTCACGACGCTGAAGAATTATGGAACGATATGGAACAACGGCACGATATATGTTGACGAGTCCGGTCTGCTTATCCGCTATGCGGGGAGCTACTACTTCGGCAACCAACCGCAACCCATGAGCCGGGTAATAGACAAGCCTGAAATCCTGACAGAATCACTGGCGGACGGCAAAGAGGATGAAGAGTACAGCGAAACAATTACTGTGGAAGGGCGCGGGACGATGGTGCTCGATATTACGGACGGGGAGCTGCCGGAGGGACTGACCTTTGACGGGAACACCGGCGTCATTTCAGGGATGCCATTGGAATTTGGTACATATCTGTTTACCATCACCGCCGTAAACGAGGCGGGCAGCGATACAAGGAACTTCACCCTCACCACAGTTGAAGATCCGCGCTATAGTATAGTCCTGAGCGAAACCGGCACGCACACGTTTACCGCCGCGGATTATGGCTACGGAAAGCAGGGCTCGTTCACTGTCATCATTGAAAACACGGGCAACCGACCCACAGGCGAGCTGACGATCCAAGTAGACAGCGGGGACGGTAACGAGTTTTTCTCGCTCCCAAAGACGATGATAGACAATATTGCGCTATTTGCTACAGATACCTTTACCGTGCAGCCCCTCGGCGAACTGTCGGCGGGGACGCACGAGGCGACTGTGACCGTCAGCGGCAATGAGTACATGGAAGCGCAAACTTTCACGGTTTCATTTACTGTTAACAAGGTCGATCCTGTAGTCGTGTGGCCGGATAGCCTTGACGCGAGTTACGGGCAAACTTTAGCGGATATCAAGCTTCCGGGCAACCCGGGGGGAACGCCGGGTGCGTTTGAGTGGATGCTCCCGGATACTACTTCCGTCGGGGATGTCGGCGAGCATACGTACGGTCTGGTATTTAAGCCGACGGACGAGATCAACTATTTCTCGGTACCGGGCGAGGTAGTAGTCATTGTGACCTGCGAACACAGCTTCACCGATTATGTCGCAGATTTTGAGGCGACTTGCGAGACCGAAGGCAGCGAAACTGCGTCTTGCGACCATGGCTGCGGCGCGACGGACACGCGCGTGCTCCCGGCGCTCGGGCATGATATGCCGGAAGAGTGGACGGTACGGATAGCGGCAACCTGTGAAAATGACGGGCTGGAGTATATGCGATGCTCGCGCTATGACGACTGCGGCCACGAGGTTACTCAGGTCATCCCGGCGCTCGGTCATGACTACAAGGCGACGGTCGTCGACCCGACATGTTTGGAACAGGGCTATACAAAGTATGTCTGCGCTAACTGCGGCGACGAGTATATCGACAAGGATTCCTACGTAGAGCCTCTCGGGCACGACTGGGTTTTCGAGGGTCGAGATGAAGCGACGTGCGAAAAAGACGGATTCGAGTATTATAGGTGTAGCCGCTGCGACGCAACAAAGACAGAGGTCCTCACGGCGACAGGCGAGCACGTCTGGGTCGCTGGCGAACCGGTAGCACCGACCTGCACAGAAGGCGGCTACACGCTCTACACTTGCTCAGTCTGCGGCGAAACCGAAAAGCGCGACACTGTGGGCGCAACCGGCCACTCCGAAGGAGAGGGCATAGTTACAACGCCACCAACCTGCGAAGATGCAGGCGAGAGGACATACTACTGCGCAGTGTGCGGCGACCCCATCCGCACGGAAGAAGTAGCGGCGCTGGGACACGACATGCCGAATGATTGGACAGAACGGACAGCGCCGACCTGTGAAGACGCCGGGCTTGAATACAAGCGTTGCTCGCGTTTTGACGACTGCGGTCACGAAGTGACACAGGTCATCGAAGCGCTTGGGCATGACTACAAAGCGACGGTCATCGACCCGACCTGCACAGAAAAGGGCTACACTACCTACACCTGCGCAAACTGCGACGACACGTACATTGACGAAGACTCCTACGTCGAAGCCCTCGGTCACGACTGGGATGAAGGCGTTGTTACAACTGAGCCGACTGAGGACAGCGAAGGCGTCAGAACCTTCACGTGCCTGAGATGCGAGGAAACGCGCACAGAGACGATTCCGGCGCTCACCCATGAACATAAACATGAAGCTGTCGTCACCGACCCGACTTGCACAGAAAAGGGCTACACGACATATACCTGCAACTGCGGCGACACATACATCGACGACGAAGTACCGGCCCTCGGCCATGACTTCGTACTCGTCAGCCACCAAGACCCGACCGCTAATGAGGACGGCTACGACTACTACGAGTGCAGCCGCTGCGGCGAAACCAGAACTGACGTCATTCCAAAAACAGGCGGCAACACCGTAACTGTGAACGGAGTGGAAATCGACTTCACCGTCGAAAACGGCGTCGTGATACTCGCGCCGACACAAGCCCAGATGATGGCCATACTCGCCGGTCCCGGCAATGATATCGTCTTTGACCTCAGCGATTTCGCGGAAGTCGACCTCATTGTTCCCGCTTCGTGGTTCAAGGACGTTGACAAAACTATAACATTTATTACGGCAAACGGCAGCGCCACAGTAAAGACCAAGTCGTTGTGGAACAACTCCGGCAAGGACAGGTTGATTGAAGTCCGGAACGGCAAAGTATCGGTAAAGAACTCTTAGTTCGAAATGCGTACAGGGGCGACTGTAACGCCGCCCCTGTACGCGATAACCCATTAGGAGAACAATTATGCAAACTAAACGTCTTCCTCACCGGTCCTGAGCAGTTGCAGCTAAAATAATATAAAGGAAGGTAAACAAAATGAAACGGACTATTTCGCTATTACTGACAGTTATTTTCCTCGCGGCGCTCCCTGTTGCCGCGCTCTCCGCCCCGCCGACAGCGCAGGCGCCAACGCTCCTCAGGGTGGACTACAACCCTCTGGGACTTGACACGCGTTATTTCCTGTACACAGTGATACCGGAATACGTTGACGCATTCACCGACACCGCGGCCGGCAGCGGTACGGTCCAGATGGAGATCGAGTATAACGAGGGCGACGGAGTCTGGCGCGCGCACAACACGGTGGACGTCTGGAGCAGTACCACGGCGGCGCAGCCAAACATCACGATGGTGAGCTCGACAGACATCGCCCCGTGGTCGGAGTTCCGCGTGCGGCTGAAGTATAGTTACAGAAACGGGGCGCAGCCCGCAACCTCCGCGTGGTCGGCTGTTAAGCGCGACGAAACCGCGCCCAGACTGACGCCGCAGGGGATAGTATACACCAACGCGCTGCTCGGATTCAGCGTAACGCTGCCCTCCAGTTGGGCGGGCAAGTTCCTGATAAACGCCGGGTTCGGGGACCACGTAATTTTCTATAATAAGCGAAACCAATCGGAAGTCTATCTCGGGCGCCTGTTTTCGATAGCCGTGTCAGGAGGGGCGCCGGTCGAGATACAAAACCCGGTGAAGATAGCGACAGGCAACGGTAAGACTGCGTATTACTCCCTGCCGACGGACGTCCAGTACGATGCCGGCAACGCGTCTTTGCGCGATGAATACCTGAAAATGCAAAGCGACGTGCAAAACGTAATCAAATCGTTCAGCTTTGTCGCGCCGCCAAGGTACTCTGCGCAGCCTTCCAGTTCCGCCGTTATAGTAAACGGTAAGCAGATAGCTTTCGACGCGTACACGATCAACGAAAGCAACTATTTCAAACTCCGCGACCTGGCGTATGTTTTGAGCGGGACGGAAGCGCAGTTCGACGTCGGTTGGGACGGCGCGCGCAACGCGATAACGCTGACACGCGGCAAACCCTATTCTGTAATGGGCGGCGAAATGGCCGGCAGGGGAACGGGGGTCAAAAACGCGGACCCGAACGCTTCGACGATATACATCGATGGCGCCGAGACCGCGCTCACGGCGTACACCATCGACGGGCTCAACTATTTTATGCTCCGCGATATGGGGCGCGCGTTCAATTTCAGCGTGTTATGGGACGGCGCGGCAAACGCGATAATCATTGACACGGGCAAAGGGTACACGGGTTGATAGAGGAATGAGGAATGAGGAATGAGGAATGAGGAATGAGGAATGAGGAATGAGGAATGAGGAATGAGGAATGAGGAATGAGGAATGAGGAATGAGGAATGAGGAATGAGGAATGAGTTC
>Ga0082212_10009542_pt1 | contig 12515 bp, 8 predicted proteins | sample TergutNt197P3_FD_71548 | JGI IMG/M metagenome (GOLD analysis project Ga0082212, IMG submission 71548) | Neocapritermes taracua P3 segment gut microbial communities from Petit-Saut dam, French Guiana - Nt197 P3 | ecosystem: Host-associated > Arthropoda: Insects > Digestive system > Gut ... | reverse complement strand
CGGCTTGCTGGTGCGCCCCTATTCCGGCGCAAGCATGCGCTTGGCCTTGGAATACGCCGCGTCCATCAAGCTGGGGCGCGACGCGCTCAGCTTGGGACGCGCATTGCTGAATACGGAGCTCTTCGACAAGGCCTTGGAACGTTTTGAGGCCATGCTGGACGCGCAGACGCCGGAACAGGCGTTTTGCAGCGGCTTGGAACACCTGCGGCAACGCAAGTGGGACGGGGCCATCAGCGCGTTCCAGCGGGCGCTCAAGCAGCAGACCTTCAAGGGCGAGGCGGAATTCGGCATTGCGCTCGCATGGAAGGGCAAGGGCGATCAGCAAAAATACAAGCTCTATCTCGGCCGGGCCGGGCAGAGCTTCGCCCAGGCAGCGAAATGGCACAGGGCCCGCACTGTATACGCCCGTCTGCTTCAGGAAGCGCCTTTGTCGGAAAGCCCGTTCCTGCTGGAAGCCGAACGCCTCATTCGCGCCGGGCGCTTTGCGGAAGCCGCCACCGCGCTGGCGGAGGGGTATGAGCTCACGTCCAAGGGGGCCATCCGCGAACACTTGGCCCGTACACTGCTCTACAACAGCGATGCCCCGGAACAGGATGTGGATGCCCTGCGCCGCTCCCTGCGCGGCAAGGCGCCTGAGGTGGCGGATACGCTTTCTGAGGGCGTGCGCGAGGAAGTGGTCGAACAGAAGCGTCGCATGCAGGGGCGCAGGCAGAGCGAGCAGGACGCGCCGAAGCCGTTGTTCGCACAGGGAGTTCCAGTGTCGGAAGAAGCAGAAGAGGACGCGGCGCGGCAATTCCAGACGGGCCCGAACGGATCGTCCGCCATTGAACCCCTATCAGAGCAAAGCGTCACGTCCGATTTGTTCAGCGACAGGCCAGGCGTGAACGAAGCCATCACCGTAGCCAAGCTGACCTGGAAGATTTTCCGTTCCGGCAAGCTGTAAAAATTGCGAGACATACGGCAGAAGCAGGGCAACCCTCTTGATACGGGATTCCAAAGGGAGTCCGCCACCTTTGGTGGGAGGTCCGGGGGACGGCGCCCCCGGAAAACCCCTGAGCTGTTAATGAAAACCGTTTGGCTTACCAGCCGCTTTTTCCTTTCTCTTCATTCTTTTGCTGTGCCCGTCGCCTTTCCCTGCGTTGCTGCCGTGTCCGAAGGTGATGCCTTCCTTGGCGAGTTTGGTTTGCATGCTGATGCGTGCGAGGTAGACCGTGGCGCGCAGGTCGGCGATTTCCTTGGCGACGGTTTGGATCTTGCCCTCGTCGAGGCTGGGGGCGCTCATGAGATTGCGCAGTTCGCGGTTCTTGGCGGTGAGGGATTCGCGGGCCTTTGCGGTGCTTTGACGGAATTCGCCGTGCAGTTTTTTGGCGATTTCCTGTTTTTCCGGGCTCAGCATACTGAATTTGCCGGTTTTTCCAGTTGACGCCGGCTGATCGGTCTGGGCGGGCCCAGCGGCGAAGGACAGGGCGGACATGCCGAGCACGAGGGCCAATACCAATGAAATACCGATGAAACGGGTAGTGTTCATACAAACTCCCTTGTTTGTTGATGCCATAGTGCTTGCCGCACCAAAAGCAACTTGCGTGCCGTACGGCATCGTGTACTCTATTATATTTGAATAACAGGCAATATACATTTCGCTTCCGCGAAAATGCCGGCAATGTGTTACCGAATTATACGTGTCTGGTCAGCGAGTTGAGTAAATTGGTAACAGCACTGTATGCTATACACTTCTTAATTAGGTTCTTGCGCTTTGCAGTGATTGCCAAGAAGCAGCGATAACCGGCTCATAGGGTAGGTGCGGGCATGTCTTGCATCGGAGCGGAAAAAAACCGCGCGCATTCTTGTCGCGTATGCAGCTTTGCGGGACCGCTATCCCTTTCCGCTGAAAATGCCGCCGCCGTCCCGTAGGATGAGGTTGAGCAAGAGATTCTCCGTACTCACCGGCTCGGGTGTTTTTGCCCGTTGCGCGGCGGCTTCCTCCAGTATGTTGGCTTGGCTTTGCAGGGATGCCGCCTGGCTTTGCAGGCTGCCCGCGCGCCCGGAATACAGGTCCGCCAAGGTTTGCGCCGAACGTTGCAGACTGCTCAACTCCGACAGCACGGCCGGGCGAGGAGGCCAAGGCCCGGATCCGCCGCCGGAATCGTCAATCAGCGTATGCTTACCGGCGATATCGGCAAATTCCAAGCCCATGTTGTTGAAGGCCAGGGGAAAGCCGCTGTCGCCGGACTGGATGTGAACGGAGGCAGCCAGCGGATTATTGCTTGTGTCCCGTGTTATGGAGAGTCGTTCGTCGCCGCCCCAGGCGCTGCCGTCCAGCAGGGTTATGCCGTTGTACTTGGTATTTTGTATGATGCTGTCAATGTTCTTGCTGATAGCTTCGTATTGCGCCTGGAGGGCCGCACGGTTCGGGTCGCCCGGTGCAAGGGCGAGAAAATCGTCCGCCAGCGTTTGGGCTTCCTTGAGTTGGCCGGCGATATTTCCGGCCGCCGTCGCCGCCATGCTCATCATGGCGTGCGCCTCGGCGACGTTGGAGGAAGCTTGGCGCAGCATGGCCGCATCTCCGCGCAGGTTTCCGCCCAGGGCCGCGCCGAGCAGATCGGCCCCGCCCGTCTTCCGCATGAGCCCGTTTACGCTGGAACGCATCATTTCCATCCAGACCTTGTTCATCAGGGCACCGGAAAACCAGGAGCTGGAAAACATATCCTGCACGGAAAGCTGCAGGGCCATATTCAACAGATTGTTGTTCATGGTCGGTGCTCCGAAGGGCGGTGCGGATTTTTCATGCAACACGCGCCTATCCTATCGGCGGAAAAGCGGAAAGCAATATAGCCGCAAAAAGCACGAACGGGTACTGGTTGAGTGCAGTGGTGGTTCACTGTGTTGTTAGACGAGGGAGTCTAACGTCGTATCACGGCAAACCGGGACGCCGCGCGGATTTGTTTTTTTTGTGGCGCTTGCCGTAGCCTGCAAAGCGGCATATAGAGGCTTTGGCCCTGCATACTGTAACCGGCGTGAGGTTGTTCCATGTACCGCAATGTAAAACACGTTCCGTATTATATTTTCGGCAAGGGTTCTCTGGCGCAGCTCGGCGAGCTTGTGACCGAGCGGCGCAAAGCGGTGGGGGCAGGGGTGTTTTTTTTCCTAGACCATTTTTTCCGGGACAGAGATTTGGCCGCCCGCCTGCCTGTGGAACAGGGCGACCGGGTTATCTATGTTGATGTGACGGAGGAGCCCACCACGGACTATATGGATGTGCTGACAGCACAAGTTCGGGAAGCTGCTCCTTCTTTGCCTTGCTGCATGGTGGCCCTCGGGGGCGGCGCGACAATGGACGCCTGCAAAGCCGTGGCGAACCTCATGACCAATCCCGGCTTGGCGGAAGATTACCAGGGTTGGGAACTGGTGAAGAATCCTCCGGTCTACAAGATAGCTGTGCCCACACTCGCCGGCACAGGTTCGGAATGTTCCCGCACCTGTGTACTCAGCAATGTGCAAAAGCGCCTCAAGCTGGGCATGAACAGCGACTATACCGTCTTCGATCAGGTCATCATGGATCCGGAACTCACCCGCAGCGTGCCGCGCGATCAGTTTTTCTACACCGGCATGGACACCTATATGCATTGCTTTGAGACCCTCACCGGAACGTACCGTAACCGCATTGTGGACGCCTTGGCCGAAAAGGCCGTGTCCATGTGCGAAGATATTTTTCTCTCCGACGACATGATGAGTGAGGTGAACCTGGAAAAGATGATGATCGCCTCCTACCTGGGGGGCATGGCGACTGGATATGTGGGCGTGGTGCATCCGTTTTCCGCGGGCCTGTCCGTTGCCCTGCATATGCGCCACGGCATCGCCAACTGTTATGCCCTGACCGTGCTGGATGACATCTATCCTGCACAGCACGCCGCTTTCATGCACATGTTGGAACGCCAGCAAGTGAGCCTGCCCAAGGGTGTCTGCCGAAGCCTGCGCGAAGAGGATTACGACGTCCTGTACAGCGGCACGATCGTGCACGAAAATTCGCTTTCCAACCGCCTCGGCCCGGATTTCAAGAAAATTTTGTCCAAAGCGAACGTGATCGAACGCTTCAAAAGGATGTAGCGCCATGGACGTCAAGGTTCCTTTCAGCGGCCGCGCCCTGAAATACACCGAGGAAGAAATCGCCGCTGTCGCGGATGCCATGCGGAACGGGGAAACCCTGACCCAGGGCCGCTATCTGCAGGGATTTCAAAGGAAGTTCGCCACGTACCAAGGATTGCCGGAAGGCTCCTGCTTCGCGGTCATGAACGGCGTGTCCGCCTTGGAACTCTCCGCGCAACTGTGCATGTTCAAGCCGGACGACGAGGTCGTCATGCCCTCCCATACCTTTACCGCTTCGGCGTATCCTTATGCCAAAAAGGGCGCCAAGCTGGTCTGGGCCGACATTGATCTTGCGTCCCGCGTGGTCACTGCGGATACGATCAAGGCCGTGCTCACGCCCAAAACCCGCGCCATCGTGGTTGTGCACTTGTACGGCTACGTGGCGGATATGCCCGCGATCATGGAACTGGCCCGTTCGCGCGGCATCCTTGTCATTGAGGATGCCGCCCAGTCCATCGGGGCGGATCTCGGCGGCGTACGCTCCGGTTCCTTTGGCGACATGGCTGTCTTCTCCTTCCATTCACACAAGAATCTGACTACGCTGGGCGAAGGCGGCATGCTTACCGTGCGCGATGAACGACTGGCCGGACTCGTGCCCGCGCTGCGCCACAACGGACACTGCGCCTACCCCGGCCCACGCCCGGATTACTGGATTCCCGCAATGGGCAACGTGGACATGCCCATGCTCGACGGGCAACATCTCTGGCCCAACAACTATTGCATCGGGGAAATAGAGTGCGCCCTCGGCATTGCCATGCTAGATCGCATAGATCGCATTAACGCGGAAAAACGCGCGCGCGCTTTGCGCTTTATTGATGCCTTGGCCGGTTATCCGGAGCTTGAGTTTCACCGCGTGGACACGACGCGGCACAATTATCACCTCCTGGCCGCGCGCATGGTCGGCGGTGGGCGCGATGCCTTTATCCGCGCCATGTACAACAAGCACGGCGTGCAATGCGTCGTCCAGTACCAGCCGCTCAACCGCTACGACTTCTATGTGAAACTCGGCCTGGGGCAGGCGGACTGCCGCAATGCCGATGCCTTTTACGACAGCATGATTTCTTTCCCCTTCCAGCACTGGCTGACGGACGAGGAGTTCGACCATATGCTGGCCGCTGCCCAAAACGTATTGGAAGAATTGTGCTAAGCGCGCCGTGCGTTCCGCTTCCGTGAAAGGCATCATGAAACAGCGCTGTATTGTCATTCCCGCCGTAAAGAAGAACGCGGCCATTCCGGATCAGCTCGTGAAAAAGCTGGCCGGGGTGGTCCTGATTGAGCGCGCCATCCACACCGCCCGCGCAGTCGCGCGCGGCGAGGATGTGCTGGTGGTTACGGACAGCCAGGAAATCACGCTGCTTTGCGAGCGCAACGGCGTGCGCGCTCACTACAACAAGGCGCTGTATTTTTCCTCGCTGGACATTATTGCGGAACTGCGGAACGTATTGGCCCGAATAGCGCGCGAATACGAACATGTCGTTGTGTACCGCGCGAGCTGCCCGTTGGTGACTTGGGTGGATGTGGAGGACGCCTACCGGCGTTTTACGGCATCCGGGGCCGACTGCCTGATGACGGTGAAAAGCGTGCGTCAGCGGGTTTGGCAGGGGCGGGAGGAAGGCATTGACAGCCTGCTCGGCGACGAGGACGAGGGTGCGCTGGTGGAGAGCAAGGCGCTGGTCATGTTGCGGAGCAAGGCGTTGCTCGCCGGGCGGATTACGCGCACCGTGCCGTATTTTCTCAATGACCGTGCTATTGAGATCAACAGCTACCAGGATTGGTGGATTTGTGAAAAGCTGCTGGCGCGGCGCAAGCTATTGTTTGTGGTTGCGGGGCATCCGGCGATCGGCATGGGGCATGTGTATCGCGCCCTGATGCTTGCGCATGAGATTGCGGATCACAGCATCCAGTTTTTATGCACCGGGGAGAGCGAACTTGCGGTGCGCAGCATTGCGGAACGTGATTACAAAACTTTGGTGCAGCGCGGCGATCTGGCGGACGATGTGCTGGCCTTGCAGCCGGATCTGGTCGTCAATGACATTCTGGATACGGATGCCGTTTATATCCGCAAGTTGAAGGAGGCGGGCATCCGTGTTGTGAATTTTGAAGACGAAGGATCGGGCGCGGCCGAGGCGGATCTCGTCGTTAACGCGCTTTACGGCGACAATAGCCGCGATGCTCGTTTTCTCTATGGTTCCCGGTATTTTTGCTTGCGCGACGAATTTGCCTCCGGCACCCGTAATATCTTCCGAGCCCAAGCGCGCGCCTTGTTGGTCAGCTTCGGTGGAACGGATCATTCCGACTTTTCCCGCCAGACCCTGGATGTCGTGGAGCCCGTCTGCCGGGAGCGCGGCATGGACATCCGCGTGGTCGCCGGGCCCGGATACGCGCATCGCGAAGCGTTGGCGCGGCATCTGGCAAAGCTCGCCAATCCGCGCATCGTTTTCACGCATGCCACCAACGTCATGTCGCGCATGATGGAGGGAGCGGACCTGGCGATCTGTTCCGCCGGGCGCACCGTCTATGAGCTCGCGCATATGCGGGTGCCTGCCGTGGTCATGGCCCATCACGAACGCGAACTGAGGCACCGCTTTGCCCGGGCCGCGAACGGCTTTTCCTGGCTGGGGCTTATGTGGCCCATTTTTCATGCCGACAGGCTGCGCCGCGCCTTTCTTCGCATGCTGGACACCACCGTGCGCAAAAAGCTCTTTGAACGCCAAAGCCGCTTCCAGTTCGCAAGAAACAAGGATCATGTCGTGCAGCGTATCGTGAGCCTGCTGGGGAGCGAGGGATAGCATGTCCATTGTTGCTCTTGTGCAAGCGCGTATGGGGTCGCGCCGGCTGCCTATGAAGAGCTTGCTGTGCCTGCGGGGGCTGCCGCTTATTGATTGGGTGGCGCGCAGGGCGGCGAAGTCCCGGCTTTTGGACCGCATTGTGGTGGCAGTGCCGGACACGCCGCTGGATGACGCGCTTGCAGCGCATGTGCGCGAGCGTCTCATGTCGCTTGATGAGCGTATTGCGGTCTTTTGTGGTCCGGAAAGCGACGTGCTGGAACGTTTGCGGGCGGCGGGCGCGGCCTTCGGGGCCAGCCGCGTGGTGCGCGTCTGCGCGGATAATCCGTTCGTCTGGGGCGGAGAAATAGACAATTTGATCCGTTTTTTTGTGGAGACGGGCTGCGACTACGCCTATAACCACATTCCGAGAAACAACCGCTATCCTGACGGGCTGGGTGCAGAGATATTGTCCTTTGACCTGTTGAGCGAGCTGGCGGCCCTGGCGAGGGAGCCCGGACAGCGCGAACACTGCCTGTCGTACATTTGGGATAATGCGCGCCTCTTTGATATCCGCACCTTTGATCCGCCTGACGCCGGTCTCTGGCATCCAGAACTCAAGCTGGACGTGGACAGCCCGGAGGATTTCCGGCGTCTTGCGCTCCTGCCGTTCCATGTTGATATGCCACCGGAAGAAATTGTGAAGCTGTGCATTGGGCAGTGGCCCAGGTTGCCGTGATGATCAAGAAGTTCCCCTGCCGTTTCGGTAGTTTTGCGGAAGATAGGCGCGCAGCTTGTTCAGCACGTTATCGAAATCCAGCGGCTTGGCTATATGATCGTTCATGCCGGCCTCGGCGCCTTTTTCAATGTCCTCGCGGAATACGTTGGCTGTCATGGCGACAATGGGCACCGTGTTCGCGTTCGGGACTTCCAGCGCCCGGATGCGGCGCGTAGCCTCATAGCCGTCCATTTCCGGCATTTGCACGTCCATAAAGATCATGTCGTAGGCATCCGGTTTGGCCTCAAACATCCGCACGGCTTCCGCGCCGTTTTCCGCGCAATCGATCGTAAGCCGGGTAGGTTCGAGAAGCGTCAGTACGATTTCCCGGTTAATGTCCACATCCTCGGCGAGAAGGATCCGGCATCCCTCGAAGCAGTCGTCTGCTCCGGGCAGTTTTACCGCGCCCGGAACAAGATGCTCCACGCCGAGGCACTTGTTGATACAGTCGCATATGTCGGCAGGGAAAAGCGGTTTGGGCAGGAAAGCATCCACGCCGACGTGCTGCGCGTCGTTTTTCAGCATACCCCAGTCGGCGGCGGAAATCATGACGACAGCGGCATGGTTCCCTGCGCCTTGTTTTATGTGGCGGGCAAGGTCCATGCCGTCCATGCCGGGCATTTTCCAGTCCACGAAGCAGATGCCGTAGGGTCCGTTCTCCCGGATTTTTTCGCTTGCTTCTGCGCCGCTCCCCGCTGTGTCGCAGGCAATGCCGTGTGCTTGCAAAATTTCTTGAAAATATTCGCGGATATCCTGGTCATCATCCACAACCAGCACACGCAGGGATGCTGTATCCACCCAAGCCGCCGCGTGGCGCCGCTCTTCCTCCTCGCCCTCTTCGGCCCGGATGATGAAGGCGAAGGTGGAGCCTTTATCGGGCTCGGATTCTATCCATATCCTGCCGCCCATCATTTCAATTATGCGCTTGGATATCGCAAGGCCAAGGCCTGTGCCGCCGAACTTGCGCGCTATGCTGCTGTCGGCCTGTTCAAATGAGGAAAAGAGACGCGCCTGTTGTTCTTCAGAAATCCCGATGCCTGTATCGCTGACCTCAATCTGGATGGTGTGGACGCCGTTTTCCTCACCTGCCGCGAAGGCGTTGAGGGATATGCTGCCGCCTTCCGGGGTGAATTTGACGGCGTTACTCAGCAGATTTGCGACCACCTGCGCCAAGCGCTGTTCATCCCCGTTCAGGAAAGACGGGATGTGCTGATCGATATGCACGGTGTAGCGTTGCCTTTTTTCATGCACACGAAAGGCAATGACGTCCGAGACCTTGTGAAGCATGATTTCAAGGTTGAAATGCGCGAAAGACAGCTCGAATTTGTTCGCCTCTATTTTCGACATGTCCAGTATGTCATTGATAACGCCAAGCAAATGTTGGGAGGCCTCGCTGATCTTATTCAGGCAATAATCTTTTTTTTCTATGTTGGGAGAGGCTTGCGCTATATTGGTCATGCCGATGACGGCATTCAAGGGCGTACGCATTTCATGGCTCATTGTCGCGAGGAAACTGCCTTTGGCCCGGCTCGCGCTTTGGGCCGTCTCAAGCATTGCAAGCATGTCGGCATGCATCACGCTGCTGTTCTCCATCATGGTATTCAGATGCGTCTCCATCACGCCGAATTCGTCACGTTCGGTCACTTCGAGCCGTTTTGAAAAATCGCCGGCAGCGCCGGACTCGGCGAAACAGTTTACTTTCGTGGCAACCGCGCGCAGGTGGTACGCGACGGAAAGACTGCTGATAGTTACGAGCAGCAGCCCGACAACAGGCACGAGGCTCAAAAGCAGCACCAATTCCGCTATGGAAGAGGCAATTTCGCCGCTGTCGATCACTATGACTAAAATCCAATCGATCTCGGGTATTCTTTGGAAGTAGGCGCGCTGCTTAATACGGTTTCGCTCGAAGTTTGTCATGCCTGCGCCCATTTCGAGCACGCGTTTTCCAAGAGTGGCCAGACCCGGGTCCGCGTCATTTGCGATCGAATCGTTGAGGCCTCTGCTGTCATCAACAAAGGAGATGTATCCCCCCCGTCGCCCCCCGACAATAAAAGCCTTGCCGGTTTCACCCACGGCAATTTTTGCTACGATTGCCTTGATGTCGGTAAGCGCCATGTCGGCGGTGGCGACGCCGCGCAGGCGGCGGCGCGCATCATAAAAAGGCGCGGTGGCGGTAATCATTGTTACATCGGGTACCGGATCATGGTAGACATCCGACCAGACGAGCGCGCCGTTGGCGTGCTTCCCCTTCAGGTACCAATCCTCGGTATGATAATCGACCGTATTCGCATATTCTGCTTCATATATTGTTTTCCCGTCCTGGATATGCGCATATGGCCCAAAATAATGCTTGTCCTTGAATAACGCATATGGTTCATACCAAATACCGCTGCCAACTGTATTTTTATTCGATTGAATCATTCTTATAATAAATTCTTTCATTTCGCCTTTGTCGACAGTATCAGTACTGCATATTTCAGCATAAAGAGCAAGCGATTTAGCTATATCAGCATTTTGTGCAAGTTCTTTTTGTATTTCAGCTATAGCTGCTCTCAAATTTTCAAACATTTTTTCATTTATTTTATCATCAATATGTGATTGCATAACAGCGTATACAAGATAGATAAATAATAACGTAGATATTATGATAATAGGTAAAATAGAAAATATTATGCGGGTTGCAATACTAGTATATTTCATAGTTGACCGCTGCGTTGCATTTTTTTCAACCGCGTCGTCTCAGGTGCCTGCCGCCGGCAGGAGGCAATCCTCTTGTTACAGGTCAAAGCTATCGAGAGATGTTCTTCTGGTCAAGATACCACGCGTATGTGGCCGCAAGCCCTTCTTGCATGCTTGTGCCGGCTTGCCAGCCCATGCGCGTGAGCGTACTCACATCCAGCAGCTTTTGCGGCGTGCCGTCCGGTTTACCGGGGTCATTCACGATTTTTCCGGCAAATCCCACGGTTTTTGCCGTCAACTCCGCCAGTTCGCGGATGGTCATATCGCTGCCGCAGCCAATATTGACGTGCGGTTCATCGGAATAGTTCTGCATCAGAAAGATCAGCGCATCAGCAAGGTCGTCTACATACAAAAATTCCCGCCGCGGCGTGCCGCTGCCCCAGATGGCGGTTTCCGATGCGCGGGCCGTTGTAGCCTCGTGGAAGCGGCGGATGAGTGCGGGGATCACATGGCTGTTTTCCGGGTGGAAGTTGTCTCCAGGGCCGTACAGGTTCGTCGGCATGGCGGATATGGCGTCAAAGCCGTATTGTCGGCGGTAGGCTCGGCACATGTGCAAGCCTGCGATTTTGGCCAGCGCGTATCCTTCGTTTGTCGGCTCCAGCGGGCCGGTGAGCAGATATTCTTCCTTGATGGGCTGTGGGCACAGCTTGGGATAGATGCACGACGAGCCGAGAAAGAGCAGCTTTTTGCAGCCGTTGCGCCATGCGGCCTCGATGATGTTGGTTTGGATGCACAGGTTGTCGTGGAGGAACTCCGCGGGATAGGTGGCATTGGCGTGAATTCCGCCTACCTTGGCCGCCGCGAGAAAGACGTATTCGGGCTGCGTGTGCGCGAAAAAGTCGCGCACGGCCTGTTGCTTTCGCAGATCAAGCTCCGCACTGGTGCTGACGATGAGGCGGCAAAATCCCTGGGCTTCGAGCGCGCGGACCAGGGCGCCGCCCACCAGTCCCCGGTGTCCGGCGACATACACGCGGCTTACAGGCGTCATCGCTGTCATTCCCGCACCTCGTGCACGTCAAAGCCCGCATGCAGGCACAAGCTGTCGCGCCGGGCCTGGGCGAAATCCTCCTCCACCATCTCCTGCACCAGTGCGGCAAAGGTGGTGGCCGGCTGCCAGCCGAGTTTCATTCTGGCTCTGGCGGGGTCGCCCAACAGGGTTTCCACTTCCGTGGGGCGAAAATAGCGCGGATCAATGCGAATCAGCACATGGCCCGGCTTCAGGGCGGGGTTTTGCGCGAGCTTGCGCACCAAATCCTCCAAAAAGGCCTCGTGCGTGGCAGTCGCGCCGCTGTCCACCCGTTGCTTGGCGAGCAGCCCGAACATAACGCTTTTGTCAAAGGCTGCGACTTTACACAGCTCATTGGCGTCCCGGCCTTCCCAAGCCAGGGACAGCCCCAGGCAGGCCGCAGCTTTTTCAATGAATTCACGCACGGAATGCTGTTCGCCCGTTGCGATGACGAAGTCTTCCGGCTTTTCTTGCTGGAGCATGAGCCACATCATCCGCACGTAGTCGCGGGCATGCCCCCAGTCGCGCAGGGCGTTCACATTCCCCATGTGGAGGCAGTCTTCCAGCCCCAACACGATGCGCGTCAGGCCGCGGGTGATCTTGCGCGTTACAAAGGTTTCGCCGCGCATGGGCGATTCGTGGTTGAAGAGGATGCCGTTGCATGCGTACATGCCGTACGCTTCGCGGTAATTGACGGTAATCCAGTACCCGTACAGCTTGGCGCAGGCATAGGGAGAGCGGGGATAAAAGGGCGTTGTTTCCTTTTGCGGCGTCTCCTGCACCAGGCCGAACAGTTCCGAGCTGGAGGCCTGGTAGATGCGGGTTTTTTGCGTCAGCTCAAGCAGGCGCACCGCTTCCAGTACGCGCAGGGTGCCGAGCGCGTCAACATTCGCTGTGTATTCGGGTGCGTCAAACGACACCCGCACATGGCTTTGCGCGGCGAGATTGTAGATTTCATCCGGCTGGATTTTCTGCACCAGGCTGACGAGATTGGGGCTGTCCGTCAGATCGCCGTAATGCAGAAAGAAATGCTTATTGCTGGCATGCACGCCCTGGTAGATGGCATCCACGCGCTGGGTGTTGA
>Ga0082212_10009541_pt1 | contig 12515 bp, 10 predicted proteins | sample TergutNt197P3_FD_71548 | JGI IMG/M metagenome (GOLD analysis project Ga0082212, IMG submission 71548) | Neocapritermes taracua P3 segment gut microbial communities from Petit-Saut dam, French Guiana - Nt197 P3 | ecosystem: Host-associated > Arthropoda: Insects > Digestive system > Gut ... | reverse complement strand
TTTGTATGGAATTATAGATTGCCTTGTAAAAAATGATGATGGCGATTATGAAATATGGGATTGGAAAACTAATAATATTAGCAATATTAATGAGTTAAAAAATAAATATGAACTGCAGATGTTAATCTATATTTATCTCTTAATGAAATTGTATCCTAATCAAAATAAATATAGGGCGAGATTGATTTCTACAGAACTATGTATGAATGATAATTCTGATAATTGGAATTATACAATAGAAAAGGCAAACACGGATATTAATAGTATAGAAGCCGAATTAAGAAATATTGTTAATAAAAATTTAATTAGCATAAATAACTGTTAATTGTGACTAAAATGATATTTATATTTTTACAATAATCAAAATTAGAAAAAAATAAAAAAAAAACGTATTTTTGTTTAATTAAAAAACAATCAATAAAAATAAATTCTAAAGGTATGAATATTTACAAAAAAAAAATATTAAACGTATTATCACCAAATGTAAGATTTAGTGATGTAAGTAAAAAGTATCAACTTATACTATTAACAAATACACTACTGGTAATAATAGCCATAGTTTTATCCATCTATATTCCTGATGTAGTAAGCGATGTGTTAATTGAAGATTTTAAAAATATTCACAGAAAAATTTTAGAATCAGCGGCAGAGAAAATTGCATTCCAAATGTCAATGGTAGATGGTATGATAGACGATCATAATGAGTTATCTGCAGGAACTAAATATATATTAGAATTACCAATTGTGACCCACCTGTTTGTATATGACAAAAATAAAATTATGGTATATAGAAATGTTAAATCCCACCAATCACCACAAGTACAACTTTTTAGACCACAATACGAAGAAAAAGAACAAATACACAATCCTCTCAAATTATATGTGGTGAGTAGTGATATTACGTATAAAAATACCAAATGTGGATATATTATGTGTGTATTTAGTATGGCAGACCTTGATAAAACTATAAGAGATACTCAAAATAAAGTTATTATTATATGTATGTTGGCATTAATACTTGGAATTATTACTACTATTGGCATTTCTAACCTGATTTCTAGACCTTTAAATATACTGCTTGCTACTTTTAGGAAAATTGCAGGCGGTGACCTGTCTATTAGAGCAAACATTAATAGCAACGAAGAATTTGGGCAATTAGCACGAACTTTTAATAAGATGGTAAATAATTTGGAGGATTCGTATTTTGAATTATCAGACACTAACAAAAATATGGAGTTAAAGGTTGAACAGCGAACACAACAATTAAGAGACCAAATTGAAGTTAGGACTTTAGCAGAAGAGAAACTTAAAACCACAAATAAAATGATTAATTATATCATAAATGCGTGTCCACTGCCTATTGTAACTATTTCTAACGACTATAAAATAAAAACTGCCTCACCATCGTTTACTAAAATATTTAAATTTGAAGATTATGAAGTTATTGATAGGGTATTACCTTTTGCTGTTGAATCTTATTTTGATGCAATAAAAGATTCATTCCAGTTGTTAAATACTCCAAATAAAGTAGAACGTATTATTGCTGTTGGAAGAAGAAAAGATGGAATGACAATAGATTTAAATATAACAGCAGTAGCCGAATTTGATGACGATAATAAAAAGTTTGGATATATTGTTATTATTGATGATATTACGGAAACATTACTTGCCGAAAAAGCACTTAAAGAAAGTGAAACTAAATATCGTTCTTTAATTGAAGATTCCATTGTAGGAATTGGAATAATTAAAGATAATTTTTTTGTATTTGCTAATACCGCATTATTAAATATATGGAAATGTAACTCATTGACAGAATTTATGACTGTTCCTTTTACTGAACTGGTAGAAATAGAATATAGAAGTAATATTATGGAGTTGCAAAACTTTGAGTTAAATAATGAAAACAAAGATAATAACGAAATAGAAATTAAAATTGTATGCTTTGACGGAACAGAAAAATACGTTCATATGGCTTCTAATACACTATATCTTGATACTGATGTAATGATGCAGATTACATTCGTAGATGTCACTGATAGAAAAATAGCCGAGAACGAAATGCTTCGCCTTAATGAAGAACTCGAAGACAGAGTTGCAGATAGAACATCTAAACTTAATAAGACATTAGTTGACTTGAGAAATGAAATGTCACAAAGGGCAAAATTAACTAAAGAAGTGCAAGTCAAAAGTGAAATATTAGAGCGAACTACAAGTTTTTGTATTGTATTTGATAAGAAGGGCGAAATGGTATATCTTACTCCTTACACTGCTAATACATTGGGCTATACAACTGAAGACCTATTGGGAGATAAACACTGGGGAAAAATTAGTTCTAAAGTAGTAGAAGGTGAAGAATTTGGTAAAGAATTGTTGAATAAATGGTTTACCGATGAAAGCACATTAGGAATAAGTTATGTATTAGGACTAAATACCGCAAACAATGAATATAAATATTTTAGATTGATTAATAGTTTAGGACTATTAAATACTTTAATTGTTGCAGGTGCTGAAATTACAGAACAAATCCAAAATCAAAAAACATTAGAAGAGATGGGAAAACGATTAGAAGAAACACTTGGTAACGAAAAAGAACTAAACGAACTAAAAACACGTTTTATTTCTATGGTCAGCCACGAGTTTAGAACTCCACTAACCGTTATTCTAAACTCCGCAGGAATTATAGAACAAGCATTCGAAAACAATAGAACAGACATTGGAATGCAATATTTAGAAAAAATTAATAAAAGCGTGGCTACTATGAATGAACTTATGGAAGATGTATTATTGATTGGAAAAGGACAAACTCATAAAGTTAGACAGGTAGAAGAGATGGACTTTGTAGCATTTGTTGAAAATTCAATAAAGGATATTAGTGAAGCATATCATTATGAAAGCGGCGTAGTTATGGATGTTAGGCACGATTGCAAACCATTTTATTCAGAAGCACCTACGTTAAAACATATAGTCCATAATTTGATTACTAATGCTTTAAAATACACTATTAACGGTAAAGATGTAAATATTACTATAGATAAGGATGAAAATAATAATATTATATTTAATGTAGCAGACCAAGGCATTGGAATCCCACCAGATGATTTAAAATTATTATTTTCTAATTTCTTTAGGGCAAGTAACGTTGGAAAAATAAAGGGAACGGGACTCGGATTACATATTGTTAAGCAAAGTGTAGATAATTTGCTTGGTCAAATTAGTGTAGATAGTGTAGTTAATCAGGGGACTACGTTTAAAGTCATATTGCCAATGGATATAAGAGAAAAACTATACGAAATGTATGGCAGCGAAGAAAAATAAATTAATTAGATTACTTAAACAAGTCCCAATATTATATATCATACTTTTTGAAATAATATTTTTTGAAATATGTTTCAATCATTGCACTAATTTTTTGTAACCTAATATGAAATTAATAACTATTGACTTTTGGAATACTCTTTTTAATGCCGAAAGTGCTGATATTCGCAATTATAGTAGAAATAAAATATTAATCACCACTCTTAATGATTTAGGAATTAATATAGATAAAAATAATTTTGATATTGTTTTGAAAAAATCTTGGGAATACTATAATAATTGTTGGATAAACGAATGTAGAACTCCATCTGCCAGTGAAATACTTAATTTTATATGGGAAAAAATGAATTTTGCTGAAGGAACAAATAAAGAAAATAACGATAAGGCATTTAAATATATTGTAGATTTTTTTGAAAACACTATACTAATATTTCCACCTGATTTAGAGCCAGGAGCAAAAGAAGCAATAATTAAATTAAGTAATAAATATAAACTCGCAATAGTGTCCGATACAGGATTTAGCCCTGGTAAAATAGTAGATAAATTATTAACAAATTTAGATATTAAAAAATATTTTTCTGCTTATAGTTATTCGGACCAGACAGGAGTAGCAAAACCACATCCAAATGCCTGGAATACTATTCTTACCTCACTAAATATACCTACTAACCAATCTCTACATATTGGCGATATAGACAGAACAGATATTGATGGTGCAAAATCTATCGGAATGAAAGCGATTAGATATGATGGAAACTTAGATAAGAATCTTATACATTTAAGACATAGCAACTCTAAAGCCGATTTTATTGCTAATAGTTGGAATGAAATTGTAGCGTATATAGAAAATAATTATTGTTAATTGTATAAAAAAATATAATGTTTTGAACAACAATTTTTATAATATAACCCACTAAAACTATTAATCCTATTTTAATTCTAACTCTGCTATATTTTCTATATGATAAGTATGGGGAAACATATCTATTGGATACACATTTAATAAGTCATAGTGTTTTGTTAATTCAGTTAAATCACGTGCTTGTGTTGTGGGATTACAACTCACATAAACAATTTTTTTAGGATTTATTTTTAAAATATGTTTTATTAAATTAGGATGCAAACCACTTCTTGGCGGGTCTAGAATTAAAACATCAGGTATAGGTAATGTATTCAGTAAATCAGGAATTTTAGGACTATTAAGGTCAGAAGAATAAAGTTCCACATTAGTAATATCATTAAGTTTAGCATTCTTTTGGGCATCTTCTATTGCTTGTGGATTCAATTCAATACCATAAACTTTTTTGCACCTTTTAGCAACAGGAAGAGTAATAGAACCCGTTCCACAATATAAATCCCAAACCAAATCGTTTTCATTAATACCTGCAGCATCAATGATCAAGCCGATAAAAGTATCAAGTTGATAAGAGTTTGTTTGAAAAAAAGAGAACGGCGATATTTGATAATTAATTCCTAAAACCTGTTCTGTTAAATATTCTTTACCTTTTATAAATTGTATCTCCCCAACATTAACACCATTTTTATTATTAGTAGCCCAAACAACAGATACTAAATCAGAGAACATTTTTTGTGATTCGTTTTTATACCAATCAATAAATATTTTTTCTCTATCACTAACTAAATCAGAAGTTATAAGAATACACATCGTTTCGTTCATTAAAACGGACTTTCGCAATGTAAATCCTTTTAAAAAACCACCTCCTGTTTTACTTAATTTTATTGGTTGAATGTCTAACTCTATTGCTTTTTTTCGAATTGTATCCAATATATTATTCCACGTTGGCTCTTGTATCTTGCATTCTTTAATATCTAAAACTTTATCAAACTTTCCTGGTATATGTAATCCGAGTGCGAAATTTTTATTATGTGTTTCATCTTTTTCAATCTCGTTTTTAGTAAGCCACCTTGCAGCAGAAAAAGAAAAATCCATCTTATTACGATATTCCCATTTTTGTTTTGCCGATATAGTATAATGATAGCAATTTGCATTAACTTTTCCCAAACGATTATGTGCATCTATTGTGTGTTGCCGCTTCCAGTAAAGTTGCTGTTCATAATCTAAACATTGCCAACTACATCCACCACAAGCACCATAATAATTACAAATTGGTTCTATTCTATGTGGCGATGGAGTTATAATTTCTTTAATAGATGCTTCTATATAACCTTTTAGTTTTTTATTTGCATTTGCAATAACTACATCATCTGGCAAACCGCCTTTAACAAAATAAACTTTTCCATCTTTTTTGGCTATAGAAATTCCTTCGAAGCCGATAGATTCTACTTTAAGTTCTATTAAATTTTCATTTTTTTTCATTTGTTTAATATTTTTTAGAATACAACATACCAAAAAGATATTATAAATTATGTATTTTTTTGGAATTATTTTGCGAACATCCGTTTTTATCTATTGTTATGTAGAAGGTTGTTTTTTAGTATCAGTATTTAATTTTTGCTTTGATAAATTATAAAAAAACAAAACACAAGAAACATTTTTATTACATTTCTTGCATTTGTTTATATATAAATATATTATATATACATTATATTCTACGTCTTTTTGGAGGACGACAGCCGTTATGTGGCATTGGAGTTCTATCTGTAATAGAATTAACTTCTAATCCTGCATAATTTAATGCACGGATTGCAGCATCTCTACCACTTCCTGGTCCTTTAACCATAACATCAACTCTTCTTAAGCCCATAGTAAATGCTTCAGTGGCTGCTTTTTCAGCACATACTTGTGAAGCGTATGGTGTATTTTTCTTTGATCCACGGAAACCATTCTTTCCGGCTGAGGACCAACATAATGCATTACCATAAGCATCAGTAATAGTTATCAACACATTGTTGAATGATGCTTTTATAAATGCTTTGCCGTTGATGTCTATGACTACTTTTTTCTTAGTTTTTCTTTTTACCATTTTACTAATTAATTATACAATAAATTAAATTTTACAATGCGATAAGCAAATTATTAAATAGATAATTCTATTTAATTGCTTTTTTCTTACCGGCAACAGTTTTCTTTCTACCTTTACGGGTCCTTGCATTGGTACGTGTTCGCTGTCCGTTAACAGGCAGACCTCTTCTATGTCTGATGCCACGATAACAACCAATATCCATAAGACGTTTAATATTGATTTGGATTTCGGAACGAAGAGTTCCTTCGGTTTTATAGTTATCCATTTCTTGACGGATTAAAGCAATTTCTTCATCAGTCCATTTGGAAACTTTTTTACCAATATCTATACCTACCTTTGTTAAAATTTTTTGGGCAGAAGTTCTACCTATGCCATATATATAGGTAAGACCAATTTCGCCACGCTTATTTTTAGGTAAATCAATTCCTGAAATTCTTGCCAATTTTTTCTCCTATCCTTGTCTTTGTTTAAATCTTGGATTTTTTTTGTTAATTATATAGACCCGTCCTTTTCTACGAACTATTTTATCATTAGGGTCTCTTTTTTTTACTGAAGCTTGAACTTTCATAATATTATATTTTTTATTTTATTAAATCGTTTTTTATATGTTTTTTGTATTTTACAATAAAACAGAATACAAATATAAAAAAAAAAAATTAAATAATTACTATTTTTATTTTTTTTATATAATATTAAAAGAATAAAAGCAAAATATTTATTACAATTTTTTAATATTAAGAATTTGTTTCATATAAAATTTTTGTTTTATATTTTAAAATTTTTAGAACAATGTAAATAATAATTACTATTCCACAAATAGGTAATAAATAAAAATTATAAGAATCATCTGTATCTACAAGTTTTCCCAAAATATTGAAAAATGTAAAAACTAAAAATAATGCTAAAAGACCATCCTTTTCTTTTTTCAATACTTTTTTCCAACTAAATGGAATAATCGGTTTAGCAAATTGTTTAAATTTAGGTATAAATGCAGGTGTTTTATTAGCCCATTCTAAATATTCGTTATCAAATTTGTTTCTTAAAAACTCTTCTTCTGCAAACATTATCCGTTCATAATAAATCCAAAAAAGTAAACAAAATGCAATAATAAACCATAAATTTCCTGTAAGCAGGCATATTCCCAACCAAATTAAAAAATTCCCTAAATACAATGGATGTCTTACTATAGAATACGCCCCCGTTGTATTTAAGCTATCAGCAACTTGACCTTGGGCTGTGTTTCTGCCTGAAGTATTTGCGGGAGTATATCCTACTGTGTAGATTCGTATAAACAATCCGAACAAACTAATTAACAAACAAAGTGTTTCATAATAAATTTCGTAAGGAGTGTCTTCTAAAAAGAAAATATTAGAGTTTGTTTCTGTTTGATAATAAACATACGTTCCAATAACTAAAATAATAAGTGGTAATTTGCTTCTATGCTTGAATAGATAATTTCCTTGTTTTTCAATTTTTTCTTTTAATGTCATATTTTTAACTCTAATTAACTTTTAAATTATACAAAATTAATAAAAAATATTCTAATATCTATAATCTAAAGAACAGAATACAAAAAATAGAAATATTTTTTGTATTTTTGTATCTATAGTTTTAAACGATTTTTTTTATCATTACTAATATATAAAGTTTATGAATATAAATAATATAAAGACATTAAAATTCTTATTTGTAATAATTACATTTGGATTATCTTTTATAAGTTGTAAAGAAGATGAACCAGTTGAACCACAACCACAATCTATAATAGGAACTTGGTTTGGACCTGGTCACTGGGAAGATACTTGGACATATACATTCAGAACAGATGGAACTTGTACACAAATTTATACTAACGATGATGAATGGAATACATATAATGTTGAGGATGGAACTTATACGATAAGTAAAAATATTATTACTATGGAATATGAACATAAGTATGGTTGTTCAACAATTATTGAGGCTGCTTTTTCATTAGGTAGAGATAACAAAGGTGAGTATTTGAGGCTTTTTCCTTTTAAATTATATAAAATAGAATAGAAAATATAACAATATGAATATGAAAAAGATTTTAAATTAAATCCATTTACAATAGAATGGAAAAATGGAGTTGATTTTGCTTATGAGTTTTTGTATAATATCGGAATGTAAAATAATATTAAAATTAAAAATGCTATTATGGAAAATAAATTATATTTAATAGATGGAATGGCAATAGCATTTAGAGCATATTTTGCTATGGCTAAAAGCAATTTTGTCAACAAAAACAATGAACCAACGGGAGCAATATTTGGATTTGCTAATATGATTACAACATTGTTAGAACGATTAGAACCACAAAATATAGCAGTTTGTTTCGATTGTAGAGAAAAAACATTCAGACATAATTTATATACCGATTATAAAGCAAATAGAACAGCATTTCCAGAGGAGTTAGGTATTCAATTACCATATATTAAAAAATTTTTAGATTTAGCAGGAATAAATAGAATAGAATTTCCTGGATATGAAGCAGATGATATAATAGGAACGTATTGTAATCAGTGTTCGTTAAACGGTTGGGAAGCATACTGTTGGACCACGGATAAAGATTTTTATCAGTTATTAGATAACGGAATAAATATAATTCGTAACTCTAAAGAACGAAAAGAAGATTTTGAAATTATTAATGCTAGTAATGTTAAGAAAATATTTGGTGTTTGTGCCGATGAAGTAATAGATTATTTAGCGTTAATAGGTGATGCCTCGGATAATATTCCAGGGGTTAGAGGAATTGGAGAAAAAACCGCAATACCTTTAATAGAAGAATATAAAACAATAGAAAATATATATATAAATATAGATAGAATAGACAAACCAAGATTAAAAAAAATGTTGTTAGAAGGAAAAGAAGATGCTTATTTATCAAAAAAATTATTAACAATAGATAAAAACGTTCCATTAGAAGTTAGTTATGATAAATTATATAGAAAAGAAATAAATTACTCAGATATAGATGATTTTTTTTCGAAATTAGGATTGCAACAATTAAGAGAAAAATGGAAAACAAGTCAAATAAAAAATATAAAATCAGACGCCCAACCAACGCTTTGGTAACCCTTGTTTTAAGTATCTAATAAATTAATATAATTTTTGTTATTATTATAAAAAGCAGTTAAAGGTTAAAGTATTAAAATTTTTAAAGATTAGAAAAAATATACTCAAAATAATATTACACTACCAAGTCAATTAGCACTATTTTCTACCACTAACTTTCTTAATGTTTCAAAATCATATCCAATAGTATTTATTATTTTAGCAAAATTGCTATTTTTATAATTATTGCTTTCTTTATTATCTTTTTGTTTAATGACGCCACTGATATACAAATGGTCTTTTGCTCTTGTCATAGCCACGTATAGTAATCTTAAATTTTCTTCTTCTTCTAATTTTTTCTCATCATTCTTTATTACATAATTAGCAAAAGAATCTTCTTTTTTATTCCATTTATCAATATCAGGAATTTTAAAACAGAGACCATTTTTCTTATTTATGAAGGGCAATTTTAGTTGGTTAGGTCTTTCTGACGTATTATATAATATAACATTAGGAAACTCCAATCCTTTTGAACTATGTATTGTTAATAATCTAACAGCATCGGTATTAGAATCTTGTAATGTAATATCGGCATCGGTTATATTTAACTCTTGCTGCATATTTATTTCTAATAAGAAATCATTCAACGAAACATAACCTCTACTTTGAAATTCTCTTGCTTTATCAACAAACGCTTCTATATTTTTTAATGCTAATTCTTTGGATTGTTCAGTTAATAATTGTAACCTATCAATCCAATTTGGATTAGTTAGAATAATATTTATTAAATGTGGAATGCTTACATTTGACGACAAATTAATATGTTCTGTTAGTATAGAAGTTATATAATTATATTTATTATTGTTTTTTAGATTATTCCAAATGCTACTATTATTTTCATTATTATGTAGAACTTGTTTCTGTATCTTTGAATTATTAGATGATTTTATAGTTAATAGTTCAGAGTCATTAAAAGAAAAAAACGGCGACACTAATGTTCCAACACAATGTAAATCATTGTCAGGCATATTTATAAAGTTAAGATAATTTAGTATATGTTGTATTTCAACAACATTCCATAAGGAACCGCTTTGTGTTTCTATATAAGGAATGTTGTTAGTATTAAAGATATTTTTTAGTTTATAAATATGTGTTCTTGCTCTATATAAAATTGCAATATCTTTATAAGAATAACTTTCATTATTAACTATATCTATAATTTTTTGTGCTATAATTTGTGCTTCTTTTTCCGATTCATCATTATTATTATCATCATTATCATTTTGCATTTCTATATTATTTTTTTTATTACCATATTCTTCAATAGCAACTAAAAAATTAACACTACCATATTGTTTATCTAAATATTGTTCATCTGTTATTTTTGCTATTAACTCCCTACCACAAACTAATTCATCTTCATCCTTTCTATATAGTTCTAATTCGTTACATACTTTATTAATAAATCCCGTAACTACAGGCAACGTTCTAAAAGTTGTCGTTAATGCTAATGAACCATATTGGTATTTTTTCGATTTATAATCAAAATAATTTTTATTGCTTTCTTCAATATTAACTATCGCTTTTTTAAAAACTTCTACATCTGCGTTTCTGAATTTATAAATACTTTGCTTGACATCCCCAACGATAAATATATTTGGATATTTACTTACATCTTGAATTGGTATGTTTCTATCTTTATCAATTGTCGGAACAATTGCTCTAATAATATCATATTGTATTTCATTAGTATCCTGAAACTCATCTACCATTATTTCTTTATATTTATTTGCGATAGAAAGTGCTATATCGGGATTATTTTCTAATAAATATCTTGTTTTTATTAGTATATCGTCAAAATCAATTTCATTTAATGATTTCTTTATTGTATTTATTTCCTCTTGAACTCTTTTATAAATAGTAAATATTATTTTATTTAATTCAAAATGTATTTTATCAAATTTTTGATGTGTTATTATATTTAATTTTTCTAACAAATCTTTTCTATAGTCCGAAGGATTAAATGTTTCTAACTCTTCTTTGTTAAAATATTTTTTAAATAATGCAGGTATAAAATAGTTTTTATCTGTGTATTTTATTTGACAACATTCTAAAATTAAAAATATAAGTTCTTTATAATCTTTCTCTATATTGCTCCCTTCATCTAATATTTTCTTATAACCTAATATTTTTTCAATAGTAGAACGAGCAAGTGCCTGATTATCTGTTTTAAACTTAACTTCCGAAAAACTATCAAACGCCATATTAACATATTCTATAAAACTACAAACATCACCAAATGTTTGCTTATAAAATGATGACATTATTTTTTCATTCCATTCATCAAAATTATATTTATCTATTTTTTCTAATATTTTAACTAAATCGGGCTTATTAATTATCAACGTCTGAATATTAATTACATCTTTTCGCGAATAATACGTAAATAAAAGTTCGCTTTTTTCTGTAGTTGTAATAATTTCTTCTAATGCAATTTCAATAGCATCTTCAATAACATTATATCTTGTAAAAGCCGACATTTCTTTAAAGTTAGCGTCTAATCCTGCTTCAATAACATAATCCTTCAAAATGGCAAGACAAAAACTATGAATAGTGCTTATATTAGCAGTTACTAATTGTTTCCGCATTTCTTTATAGTGGCGTTTCTTATCTAATGGAGCATTTTGAATTAAATTGTCTAATTTATCGGAAATACGTTCTATCATTTCGTTTGCCGCTTTTTTGGTAAAAGTAATTGCTACTATCTCATTAACATTAACGCCATTACGTAAAAGATTAATATACCTTTCTACAAGAACGGCAGTTTTTCCCGCACCTGCATTTGCAGATAAAGATACATTAAAACCAATTTGCGTAGCATCTTGTTGTTCTTTAGTAAGGGCAATTATTTTATTTTCCATATTTAATTTAATTATAATTTTTAGTGATTATATACAAAATTAAGATAAAATAATGTGATTATATACAACTTTATACATAAATATAAAATTGTTTTTATATAATTTGTAAAATCAAAAAAAAATCTACTTAGAAAGTAGAATTTTATATAGAATTTGTTGTTAATTCTACTTAGAAAGTAGAATTTCATATAAAAATTATTGTTAATTCTACTTAGAAAGTAGAATTTCATATAAAAATTATTGTTAATTCTACTTAGAA
>Ga0082212_10009540_pt1 | contig 12518 bp, 12 predicted proteins | sample TergutNt197P3_FD_71548 | JGI IMG/M metagenome (GOLD analysis project Ga0082212, IMG submission 71548) | Neocapritermes taracua P3 segment gut microbial communities from Petit-Saut dam, French Guiana - Nt197 P3 | ecosystem: Host-associated > Arthropoda: Insects > Digestive system > Gut ... | reverse complement strand
GAATCCAATACACCCATGAGGGTGCAACCCGGATGATAAAACAGGATGGGTATGGAAAATCGATTCAGGTCGTTTGCGTATTCATCCGTTACAGCCGCTCCAGTATGGTCGGCGCTGATGACAAAAAGGGTATTGTTAAACCATTCATATTGCGACATTTGCTCAAAAAAACGTTTAATTGCGTAATCCGTATAAGCCATACATTCTAAAATCGGATGTTGACCTTTCGGAAACTTACCCTGGTATTTTTTCGGAATCTGATAGGGATGATGCGAGGTAGCGGTGAAAACCGAAGTGAAAAACGGTTGCCGCATTTTTCCCATTTCGTGGGCATAATATTGAAGAAACTCTTCATCCCAGATAGCCCACCATCCATCGAAGTCGCTGCTGTTATGATACGATTCATATCCGAAATAATCGCTAAAACCGGCCATTTTGGCGTAAGCCTCAAAGCCCATGGAACCGTGAGGCGCTCCATGATAAAATGCCGAATAATAGCCTTTTTGCTTCAACGCATCGGCAAGACTGCTGATGTCGTTGGTCGATTGAGGCGTGAGGATAAACGGTTCTATAAACATGGGGATACTCGACAATACTGCCGGCATGGCGTCAATTGACTTGAGGCCGTTACTGAATGAATAAGTAAAAGTAAGACTTTGCGCTAAAAGCGAATCTAAAAATGGGGTAAAACTTTGAACGTTGCTCCCATGGGTAAGACCAGGGTTAAAAAAACCTGTATATTCTTTACTAAGGCTTTCCCAGATGATCACTACCACATTGAGTGGCCTGAACGGAGGCCTGCCCACCGAATCGCAGCGGCATGGGGCGGACTGTATGGGCGAAAAAATGGCGGACATCTCGGCAGGATCGTCAAAATATTTTGGATTCTCATATACTTTTTGTGTCCGCATCAGGCAAAAAGGCGTATTTAGTACGATGGCCGTTTCGGTTCCTTTGTTCGTATATTTTGTGGCATTACTGATGGTAATGGGCCGCGTATAACTGCCAAAGCCGCCGCGTATCCCGATAACCGAATAGTAAACGAAAACGACGAATAAAATGGCATGTACCGGATAATAAAAATAATTGGGACAACGTTGAACGGGACTTTTTCGCGGTTTGCGATAACATAGATACAATACCGCCATTCCGACAACTGCGAAAAGTGTCACATACCAATATTCAACGGCTGAGCTAAGTATAATCCTGCATAAATTATCAAAACCTTCGTGACTAAATTCAGAAAAAATTGAACCCGTAGTACGACGAAGGGTATAACGAAAATAAGGAATATCCATGCTGTTTACAATCAACGCAAGGCCATTGGTCGAGAGAAAAACCCACTTCGCTATCTTCTGATATACAGCCTTATACCTGAAACGAAACGGTAAAAGTTGCATGGCTAAGTATAACAAGTTGACATAAAGCAAAGCCGTGAGATCGAATTGCAGGCCCCCTTTCAGCATTTGCAGCAGATGAGGCAATTCCACATCGGAAAAGTAGCGCTGATTCGCGATAAAAAAGAAAATACGCGACACTGTAAAAAGCGCCATGATCAATAGTAAATTACACAAAAACACCCAAGCGGGCTGACCGGTAATCAATTGCAACAACGTTGTTCGACTTTGCACGCCAACCTCAACACGTTCTTCATTTTTACTTAAACTCAACGGCTCTCTTCGACTACGCTCGCCGACCGCGATACCGTTGTCGCTTTTCCGGTTCAGATACAAATTTCGGGAATAGATAAGAAATCCGGCGCCATGACCGAGTATCAAAATAGGATCCAAACGTATAATAGCATACACAAGGATCATGATAGAACCGGTTATGCTCATTATCCAAAAACCTGCCGGAAGAATGGATTGACCGAATCTACGGGAGTATAACCATTGATAAACAAAACGAAAGGCAAAGATGGTTTGTCCTATTGAGCCTAATAGCAGTAATTCGAAAGAGATGTCTGTCCACAAGCGCGCGACAACTTCACCGCCGTTTATCGCCAACAGGCTCAATAGGATGGCAGGTGTTATTAACAGGATGATACGCAGCCCTTTATATATTCGTTTCCATTGATTGAAAATATTCAGATTCCAGATATAGATATAATAAGAAAAAAGCTGTCCAAGGATAATTGAAAAATCCACCCGTAACCACCCGTAAAAAAAATAAAGGAGCGCCCCTATCAGACTCAATTGCCAATATATGACCGGCGAAACTACGCGCTTCGACCGTTCCGACATGATCCATTGCACCAATACGCGCGCCGAATAAAACGCTTGGGCAATAAGGCCTAACGCAAATACCATCAAAGAATCCATTATGCAACGTCATCAATATTACCGGTTTTGACCGTATAATGAATATATCTTTTTTTCATCCAGCGATAAGCGAAACAATCCATCAGCGGGCCTTTCAGCCTGTTCCACATATTAAATTTAGACTGTCCGGCTATCCGTTTGAAATGGCGGACAGGTATCTGTTTCACTTTCCCCTCTTGTAAAAGGATCAACGCCGGCAGAAACCGGTGCATCCCTTTAAAAAAAGGAATCCTTTTCGCAGCGCCCGACTGCATGATTTTGAGCGGACAACCGGTATCTTGCACGCCATCGTGCGTCAACATGCGACGAATGTTGTTCGCTATTTTCGACGAAATGCGTTTACCAAGCGAATCTTGTCGCACGGTACGTATCCCTGTAATCAGTTCATACTCGTCGCGGTAGGGTAATAAAAGCTCAAAATCTTCGGGCGACGTCTGCAAGTCGGCATCAATGTATCCGGTGTAGCGCGAACCGACATGGTCAATACCTGCTTTGATCGCCATGCTTAAACCCAGATTTTTTTCAAAACCGATAAAAAAAGCATGCTGATTCGCTTCGCAAACAGCCCTGATTTTTTGCAGGCCTTTATCTGTTGAACCGTCATCCACAAACAAGACGCATGACCTGACCGAAGCGCGGCCAATAAAATCTATCAATGCGCCGGCTAACCGGTCAATATTATCTTCTTCGTTATAAATGGGAACGATTATACTAAAGTCGTAATTGCCCGTTTGGTTCATATCTCTTAATTTTCGTGCTGTGAATGTTTTTTTGTCGCGTCGCCTCTTTCGGTTTCTCCATCCTGATCAACTTCTTCGGTTTTGAACGTTTTCGCTCGAATGACGGCGACCTCCCGCACCAAATCTGGATTATGGCGTTTGTTTTCTTTTTTGTTCAAAATATTTATTTTCTTATTCCAATTATTATCAAAAGCGCCGATGAAATCGACAGAAACGTTTTTTCCCTCCATCAATTTCTCGATGGATTCGCCGCTTATGAAAACGAACGGCAACGCTTTTTCGATGGATTCGTCATCCTTCGGATTCAGTTTATAAAAACGGCGGTTTGCTTCATAAACCAGTTCCATGCGCAATGCTTCTTTTTCATTATAATAAAAAGGGATGCCTGCAAGCGCCTTGTTATCACGCAGCAAGCGAATGCTGTTACGCGCTTCATTCAAAAACAGGCCGGCGACAGGCTTAAAATAAATCGCGGTAGCCATCAGCATGGTTAATACGCATCCAATGAATACGTTGACAGGTTTGACGCCTTTCTTTCCATAGATGGCCCGTATTAGATAAATACAAAGCAGCCAACAGCATGACGACGCTAACAAAAAATGAAAAAATGTCATCTGCTTTTCCTTATAAACGAGTATGTATAACAATATCGGTATAACCGACATGATAACGGCGATCATCATGGTAACAGTACGAAAAACAATTATTTCGCCTCGCGTCTTTAGGGAGGTCATCATCTGATACAAATAAAAACCTATCATCATAGACCCGGGTATGAGTAAGGGCAGCAAATAACGCGTCTTTTTCTCGGGAACGACCGATAACAAGATAAGCGCTGCCAAAAACCAAATAAATGAAAAGGAGTATTCCTTTCGATATGCCGATTGCCGATTGACAAAATAGTAAACAATGGCGACTAACCAAAATGGCATCCAAATACCGCTTTCCGTCGAAAATCGCCAATAGTAATACCATTGGCGTACATTGTGAATAAACCATGAACCCGATTCTTTGTGCATGACTTCTTTTGCAAACTCACTATAGGTAGAGAAAAAAATATAGCCATGCCACCATAAACCAAAAATAGCAAACACCAACACCATACCGGTAATCGACCATTTTTTCTCTTTGAGGTTTGTACGGTAAACAATGAAGTAACCGATCAGGAACGGGAGCAACATCTTATACATCGATTCCGGCCCTTTACTCAAAAACGACAATGCCGCAAACAGCCCTGCGAAAAGGAAATAACGCCATTGCGCGCCTGTACTTTTAAATGCAACAAACATAAAATAGATGGCGCCTAACATGAAACTGTGCGTATAGATATCCCACATAACGGCTCGCCCCCCCATGATCACGTTGATCGTCGTTGCTGCAATCAACGAAATAACGAATCCAACCACTCTATTGGAAGTCAGACGGGCTATTAGCAAGTATAAAAAAAACATCATCAGCGTAGCCGCCAGACCCGCAGCATAGCGCTGAGCGCCAATATTACCGGGCAATACATGTTCGATGCCCGCTGCTATCCATGTCGGCATCGGCGGTTTCTCAAAACGTAACTCGCCATTCATCGTCGGAATCAAATAGTTTCCATACGTAACCATTTCCTGCGCCGTCGCTAAGTTCCTCGCTTCCATCAACTCCGCAGGAATCACCTGATTATTAACAAAAAAAGAGAAATAGCAAACGACTGCAATCACCCCATAATGGATATAACGATTCGACGCGTACCGGGTAATATTCTTCATATAAATCATAAAATTAGCTCACAAAAGTAATCATAAAGTTAAGAATAGGCAAAAAGATATTACTGATAATATGTATCAATTTCCAAAAAAATGCTTTACTTTGCACCAAGATATGGAATAAAAATATACTGAAGATGGAATTTGACAAAATAATACAACGTTCATCGTTTGAAATGTTTCGTGATTGGACAAAACTGGCAAAGGCGAGGTATCCAAATCTGGATTTTACCATCATTGACGAAACGGAGTTGGTTGAAGATACAAAAGAAAGTTTGACGTACGCCCTGAAATCACTTTTTTCTTCCGAATACGAAAAAGAAAGGCAAAACCAGAGTTGGTGCATTGGTTTTGTCGATGGGTTTATCAAAGGACATTTGAAAGTAGCGTGGTTTCACGAATATTACCAGAAACAGACGGACAACTATCGATATATGGCAGCGTTAAAGGGTATTCTTGATTATTACAAGGTAGATTCAAATATAAGTTGGCGGCTCGATGCCATTTATAAAGCGTATTTCAAATCACACAATTTGGAGAATTTCGATTTTCTATCTACAGTTGATTTGGCCTTTTTAAAAAAATATGCTCCTAATACGAATCTACGCACAGGAATAGTCGAACAATTGCTTGACAATATAATTATTATGTTCATCAAAAACATGGTGAATGAATCGTCGTTTGCTTTTCCCGACAAAAATTATTTCACTGATGGGGAGATTCAATCATTTATCGAAAACAGACATAAATTCGAGCGATCGTAAGCGCGTAATGCGGCGTATGGGGTTTCGGCACACAGACACTTCATGAACCCGTCATCTTGACGGAAGGCGTATGGCACTGTGTATGAGGATTTTAGAAGTCCATGCGATGAATCATGTTTGCGATTTTTCGCATCTCTTCCAACGGGTTTTCCGCGTTCAGAATCGTCGACGACAGGGCTATTCCCGCCACACCTGTACCCATTATATCTTCTATATCATTTATTGTAATACCTCCGATGGCGAATATTGGTAAAGCGATCCCATGTCGACGGCATAAGTCCATGATGTTGCGGTAGCCCTCCAGCCCTAAAACCGGACTTAGATTCCTTTTTGTTTCGGTAAAACGAAAAGGCCCCAAGCCGATATAGTCGACGCCCTGATCCAATAAATACAGGATGTCGTCAAACGTGTTGGCAGTCCCTCCAATCACATATCCGTTGCCGAGTAAGGTGCGTGCTTCGGAAGGGGGCATGTCGGTTTTGCCAAGATGGACGCCCGTAGCGTTCACGTGTCGACAAACTGCCACATGATCATTCAGATACAAGTCAGCCCCGTAGGCGTCGCAGAGGCGTTTGGCTTGGACAGCCGTCTTCTCGACATCCTCAACGGAAGCATCTTTCATCCGAAGTTGTATATGCCGACAACCGCCTGTCAATGCAATCTCGACCGATTGCAGATAATCATGTTTGGCAGTCTGATGCGTGATAAACAATAAGCCTTTCATGCGTAAAAAAGGGTGTTTCATACACTTTTCTGTAATTCGTTAAAACGTCTCAACAGCTCGTTTACGTGGCCGTCGGTAGCAAAATTGCGCCACAACGCACCCAGCACAGCCACGCCTCCAAATCCATACCATCGCGCCAGCGGGATATTTTCGGTCGTAATACCGCCCAAAGCAATCACTTTTTCGTCGATGACACGCCGATCCCTTGCTTCGACTAATTGTTGGGGCGTAAAGGCTTGCTTGTAACCGACTTTGGATATGCTGTCAAAAACGGGACTTAAAAAAACGTAAGAAGCCCCACTCATCGCCTCCGCCGGCAGGGAGGTCAGGCGTGAGATAGCTGCTACCTCTTCGAGCGAATGACAGGAAAAAGACGAAACCCCGCTCAACGCCTCCGCCGACAGGGAGGCCATGCTTTCATTTCGTTTCGTCCGATTGCGATTATTCAGGTGTATGCCCCGTAAGTCATATAACTCGGCAAGGTCGTAGTGGTCGTGCACGACCATACGCGAATAAAAATCCGCGTTCAGCTGCTTGATTAACTTTTCCATTTCATCGCGCGAGGCATGCGGCTTGCGAACATGCAATAACTCCAAACCGCTTTCAAAAAGCAGATTGATCGCCTCGGCCTCGCCTTCAAAAATGTCTTCAGTTGTGATGACTATCAGTTTCATACCTCTCATTCATTGATTAGCACACACATCGGCAAACACTTCATTGCAAGCTCAGCCGCCCGACACTGCATGTATCATCACTAACTCCATCCCGTCAACAAGCATCACCGCCGACCACTGACTTTTCGGAACAACCTCATAATTAACCGCAACCGCAAAGCCCTGAATCCGAATACCAAGACTTTCAACAAACCTGTCCAATGTCGTCCCTTCCCCTATTTCGTACAACTTGTCATTCAATTTTACAACCATCTATTATTTCAGTTTTCAGTTTTCAATTTTCAATTTTTTCAACTTCCAACAAACAACCCCCCTAATCCCTAATCTCTAATCTCTAAACTCTAAACTCTAATCTCTAAACTCTAAACTCTAAACTCTAAACTCTAAACTCTACTCTCTAACCTCTAAACTCTAAACTCTAAATTCTCCTCCCCAAAAACCAAAGAAATGGTGAACAGGCCCATGCCCTTTCCCAATTTCATACCTTGCACCAGCAGCAATAGCCGATTTCATGTATTCTTTAGCATGCCAGATGGCGTCATTAAGCGACAAGTCGTGCGCTAAAAACGCAGCGATAGCCGACGAAAACGTACATCCTGTGCCGTGCGTATTCTTCGTATGAATACGTTTGGAAGTTAGTTCGATCACCTCATCGGTTTCTATGTTATAAAACACATCCGTCAGCGTGTCTTCCTTGAAGTGTCCCGCTTTCAGCAGAACCGACACCTTGTTTTTAGTTGACAGTTCCCCGGCTGCATCCCGAAATTCATTTTGTCCGTTAATCTTCCGCCCTAAAAGCACCTCGGCTTCGGGGATATTCGGCGTAATGACGCGCGCAAAAGGAATCAACTCGTGTTGCAGGGTTTCGATGGCTTCATCCTGCAGCAGTTTGTCGCCCGAAGTAGCGACCATCACCGGGTCCAGTACAATATTCTTTATCATATAGTCAGCCAGCGTTGCCCTTATGGCCCGTATCAGTTCCGACGAATGGAGCATGCCGATTTTTATCGCATCGGCGCCAATATCATCCAACACCGATCTTATCTGACCCGTCACAAAATCTACCGGCACAGGATGCACGCCCGTCACCCCAACCGTATTTTCATCCACCACAGCCACGACGGCAGATGTACCATAGCACCCGCAAGCCGAAAATGTCTTTAGATCAGCCTGAATACCAGCGCCTCCGCTCGGATCGCTGCCGGCAATTGTCAATACCCGTTTATAGCGCATACGAAATCCTAAATCCCCCATTGCTCTAATTGATAGGCGCTATCCCAAAACATCCATTCCATCTTCGAGCACGCCACAAAAACGTCCGTCATCGCCTGTTGCTGTTCGTCGGTACATGCTTCCGCCAGTTCGTCGCAAATACGGATGGCTTTTTCGACCGATAGCGCAAACTCTTCGCCTGCATACATGTTGATCCATGCCTGATAGGGATTGTGCTCCTTCGTCTGGTTTGCCAGTATATAGTCGCCTACCTCCTTGTAAATCCAGAAGCAGGGCAGGACGGCTGCGGCCATCACTTCAAGCGGCGCATTGAATTGGCGGTACAGGAACGACGTGTACAGCAGGCACGTAGGCGAAGCGGTAAGCGTTTCCGGTACGTCGAACGCCCTAAAAAAAAGTTGATGCATCGCCTTTTCGGCTGCAAGACTGTCGCCGGCAAACCCGACGAACGCCTCAACATGTTCAGACTTTGTCAGTTTGGACGCAATCGCCGTCAATACCTTTCCAAAGTCCGCAATATACAGGGTATCCTGCTGAACATAAAACACGAACTTTTCCTTTGCCAGCGTTCCGTTCATCAGTTCCATCACAAACGGAGATGTCACAATCTCCTTATAAACAGGCGTTATAGCCTCCCATGCCTTTTCACTCCATTTCATACGCGTACATTAATTATATATATATTAAGAAGCCGCTTCGCAAATACGAAACGGCTATTTTTGAATTTCCATTGAATTTCCATTGAATTTCCAATACGACCGTTTCCCTACGATGTCAATTACAATATGTCAGGTTCGAGGGTTCATTCTCAGCCTTTCTCGAAAGAAAAGCACCCCTAACGAGACTGCAAATTTAGAACTTTTTTTTGTCTATTGCAAAAAAAATCCATTTATCGGGGTGCCCCTCTTGTTGACACTTCCCTCAGCATCTTTATTTCCCATGCACCGTCTTTAGTGTCCTTTGTATCCTTTAAATTTTTCATTCCACTACCCCCTCCTTCTTTAATATTTTTTCAAGTACGCCCACGTAATAAAACGGTAAATTGATGAGTTTGATTTTTTTACCTTGTTGTGTTGTTACCTTGTCTATTGAAAACGGTTGCGACCAAACTCTTACCGCAATATCGTGAGGAGCCTCTTCCATAAATAAATGGAGCGAACGGAGTTTGGCATGATGCCCCGATTTGACTTCTATCGGAATCACTTTATTGTCAAATTGGAACACAAAATCTACTTCTGCTTCCGAATCTTTTTTTTGCCGAACCCAAAAATCCCTTATATTTGAAACACGATTGTCTAAAGCCAATAATTCCTGTGCCACAATCTGTTCGGCAATATATAACGAATCGTTTGCCTCATCGTTTCGTTTCGAGCATATTTTGCAACATCATCGCGATAACTTGTCAACAGGCTTTCATAAATGCTGTTCAAGCCCACAAAATTCTTTTGTTCAGCATAATCGGCAACCACTTCGGGCATTCCGCCAATGAGCGTGAATGTGTTGAACAAATTCATTGTTTTTTGGTGGATTGCCTCCGGTATTTTGCAAAGATAGCGAAAGTCGAGCGATATACAAAATATGCTCGCATATTTTTATATCCGAGCGAAGCTATCTTCTGTCTTACAAAAGATAGCATTTTTGTTTCAAAAAGGGAGTAAATTTTTAAAAAAAATGTACGAAATCGGGAGCGAAAAACACTAAATTATGATTCAAAGCGTGGGTAAAATGTTGTTGCAAACCCGCAAAGAAACAAGATTAACACAGGCAGAACTTGCAAAACGAATCGGAGCGGACAAATCGACGCCGAGATTATTGCGCTTTCACTCCGTTTCGCAAAGGGGATTCATTTCGTAAAAGGCTTTTAATCTGTTCGATCGTCAAACCTGACAAAAGACTTGCATCTTCAATTGAAAGACCCATTTCTACCGCTTTTAGGGCAACTTGAACAGCATTTTTCTGTTCACCATAGATTATTCCTCCTTCCCATCCTTCTTCCCGTCCTTCTTCCCGTCCTCCTATTAGTCCTTCTTCCCGTCCTTCTATTCTTTGCGTTTCCATTATACTACGCTGATAACTCACGTTTTCGAAATATCTCCGGTAAGCAACTCTTTCTTTTTCCGTCATATTCATCTCCGTCAATAGCATCCGTGCTTCCTGCAAGCCCGGCGCTGTCGTGTCTTCGCGTATCTTACTCGACTTCAGGAAATCCATCCATTCATTTAACGGAGTTAGGGCCGAATCGTCAAAATTCTCCACGCGAAGCAAACAGTATTCCGGAAAAATATCGGCCACCGCCTCCTTCTCAAACTGCTTCTTCATCCTTTTACTCAACCACAGTATCTCTTCGGGATGGTGCAGACTTCTGAACTCCGTCCGACCCCAATAGATATAATCGCTCCCATGACCAAATTCAAAATATACAATGCTTATGGAATATACTTTTTTTACTTTGGAGTAGCTGTCGCCCAGCGTCATCCTGTCGCATATCACCTTCGATGTCCCGCATATCATCCGATGAAAAAAGTCTACCTCGCGCGAGTTTTGAACCTCAACCAAAATCAGTTCGCCCCTGTCATTCTCGGCAAGCAAGTCCACGCGGTTGAACTTGTCGTCCCACTCGTCCTGATTGCTCTCGCTTTCCAGCAGACTGACTATTTTTATTTTCTCATTCAACAGGACTGTCAACAGCCCTTCCAGCACAGCAAAATTTGCTTTCTGCCGTAACATGCGCATTATCGCCCAGTCGAAACGGATATAATTACTCGTCTTATTTGTCATTTTTTCTATTTTTTGTGCAAACGTATATGAAAAATCTGGATTTTCCAAGCGCGCTGAGTAAAAACTGACGATTGGCGGCGAAAGTAGCGCTCAAATAGATTGATATCGTTCCCAACGCTTGATCTATTGAATTTCGAATTTCGAAAAACGGTGAACGGATATCAACGTTTTCTTGGAGGGATATGCACCGTTTTTTGCATTTTCAAAAAAATATTTGCCAATACACTTGTTTGATAGTATATAATTAGTTACCTTTGCGGCATCAATTCAAAACAGTTTATATCCTTTCGCCGCCAGTTCCATACCATGGAACAAAAGAGATGTACGACCCGTTAAGGAGATCAATCGCAAGGCAAATGGGACTGAAATAGTCTCAAGTCTTTGAAAAATAAAAAAATATGAAAAAAATTATCATTACAGTAGGGGCAAGTTCCGACCATTTTGGTGCTTATGCAGAAAATTGCCCAGGCGTTTATGGCGCCGGCGAGACACCCGAAGAAGCAAAGCAAAACGCTTTGGACGGTTTAAAGTTATTAATCAAATATAACGATCAGGAAAATTTACCGGACATTTTAAAAAGCGATTACACGATCGTTTATAAATACGACACGCAAAGTTTTCTTAAATACTACAACAGAATTTTTACAAATGTAGCGCTGGAACGCCTAACAGGCATTAATCAAAAATTATTACATCACTATTCGTCCGGATTAAAGAAACCTCGACTGGCGCAAAGAAAAAAAATAGAAACCGCCTTGCATCGTTTGGGCGAAGAACTTTTAGCGGTAGAATTATAGATTTTTTCGTCATTGAACATTTTGGGTTACTCCTAAATCTTTTTCAAATGGACTTTTCCCTGGAATTTCTTTCCGATAGGTGGTAACATTCGATACCGACGCCGAGATTATTGCGCTTCCTCTCCGTTTCGAAAAGGGGATTCATTTCGCAAAAGGCTTTTAATCTGTTCGATTGTCAAACCTGATAAAAGACTTGCATCCTCAATAGAAAAACCCATTTCTACCGCTTTTAGGGCAACTTGAACAGCTTTTTTCTGTTCACCATAGATTATTCCTCCTTCCCATCCTTCATCCCATCCTTCTTCCCGTCCTTCTATTCTTTGCGTTTCCATTAAACTACGCTGATGACTCACGTTTTCGAAATATCTCCGGTAAGCAACTCTTTCGTTTTCAGTCATATTCATCTCCGTCAATAACATCCGTGCTTCCTGCAAGCCCGGCACTGTCGTGTCTTCGCGTATCGTACTCGACTTCAGAAAATCCATCCATTCGTTTAACGGGGTCAGGGCCGAATCGTCAAAATTCTCCACGCGAAGCAAACAGTATTCCGGGAAAATATCGGCCACCGCCTCCTTCTCAAACTGCTTCTTCTGACTTTTACTCAACTGCAGTATCTCTTCGGGATGGTGCAGACTTCTGAACTCCGTCCGACCCCAATAGATATAATCGCTCCCATGACCCAATTCAAAATATACAATGCTTATGGAATATACTTTTTTAACATTAGAGTAGCTCT
>Ga0082212_10009539_pt1 | contig 12519 bp, 6 predicted proteins | sample TergutNt197P3_FD_71548 | JGI IMG/M metagenome (GOLD analysis project Ga0082212, IMG submission 71548) | Neocapritermes taracua P3 segment gut microbial communities from Petit-Saut dam, French Guiana - Nt197 P3 | ecosystem: Host-associated > Arthropoda: Insects > Digestive system > Gut ... | reverse complement strand
CATTTTTGTGTTTACTTAGCCGTTGTTTACAGCAGTTTTCAACTTGTCTTTAACTAACAGCATTTATTACTGTATGTGACACTGGATTGCTAAAGTGCAAAAGTAAATATAAATTAACAGAATGTTATGGTGCATACCCAAAATTTTAAATTTAACTATAAAGTAAATTATGAATGAAGAACAAGTAATCAAAGAAATAATAAGAATATGTTGTGAAATTGGTGTAGATAATATATCATTAATGCTTGCTTTTGCGGAAGCCGAAAGCACAATGGGGCAAGCAAATGGCATTTATGATAATATTGATACAGCAAAAAGTCCAAAGGGTGTATTTCAAATAGCCGAAAGTTATATTATTGAGTATAATAGCAAAACACTTAAAACAGAAAAAGGTAGTAGACAAATTGATAATAGTTTTATAATGACATTACCTTTAAGAGCAAATCTTCGTAGTTCCATTATATGTGTTTACGAAACAAATATATTTTATAAGGCACATTGGAAAAGTAACATTGGTAAAGAAATAGAAAATTATCAACTATACATAGCACATAAACAAACTGTTTGGGGTGCTAAAGAACTTTGGAATGATAGAGATGCAGAAATAAGAAAATACAATGATAAATACAATATATTAGGAAATGTTAAAAAGGAATGGAATTTAACATTAGATTCAAAAGTATCTGAATATTTTGAATGTTGGGAAAAAGATATTAATGAAAAAGTTGAAAAATACAAAGATAGAAATTGCAAAGAATTAGAAACAGAACCACCATTTCCATCATTAGAAAAGAACAAACCCGAAATTCCAGATTGGCAGCAACAAGATAATACAAGAGTGAAGCCACCGACATTATTAGAGCAAATAAAATTACAGCAAGACCAAATGAAAGCAATAGAACAGCAAGTTGGAAATATTGCACCTGCTTCACTTGAAAATTTTAAATCACCGGGACCAAATTATAAAACTACAAATAAAGTAAATGGAACTAAATTTAATGTGGATAAGCAATTAATACCAATTGGATAATACAATATTACAATTTGGTATAAACAAGTATATAATCACCAAATTTAATATATATTACCGAACTTGTTTTTTGGTATCACATTATTTATAAGAAGAGATACTGAAACAAATTTATATAACAGACATTTATATTATACTTTTTTAACAAAAACAAAACTACATTTTGTCTAAAAATTCATCCTCATTTACTTCTGCCCAATCAGAAATTAATAAACGTCCACAATTTTCACATTGAAACAACCTATTGTGTTCGTTTCGCATATCAATAATTATTTGTTGTGGTATCTGTCTATAACAGCCATTACAAGAACCTCGTTTCACATAAACAGCGGCATCATTATTTTTCCTGCGAATAGCAGCATATCTATCAAAAATATCATCATTTATTTCAGAACGTAGTTTTTTTCTTGCTACATTATATTTTCCAACTTCATCACTATGCTCTTTAGATAGTTCATCTAATTGCTGATTTAACACATTCAATTCTTCTATTAGCAAACTTAATTCTTCTTTTTGTTTAGTTAAAACGACATCTAAATTACTTTCCTTTAATCCTTCATTGCGCATTTTTACAGATAATTTTTCATGTTCTGTTTTAATATTTTTTATTTCTGCACTTATTGCATCAAACTCTTTATTGTTCCGCACTAGAAACTGCTGTTGTGCTAATTTATTTTCTTTTTCTTTTAGTGCAGTGAGCATATTTTTTGAAGTTGTTACGAAAACTTTAACATCTTTAATTATGTTTTCTGTTTCTATAATTTGTGCTTTTTTGTATGAAATATCTGCTTCTTTGTTTTTGATTAATTTAGGAATATCGCCAAATTCATCTTCAAATTCATCTAATATTTTATCTAAAAAAGCAATTTTAGATAGAAGTATAATATCTTTTTCCATAATATATTTTATATTTTTTATTAAAACATTAATATTTTAAAATACAAATATACGTTTTTTTCAAAAAAAAACGTATATTAACAAAAATATTATTTTTACTTTATGAATTATGAAAACTTTAATTAAAAATATTTCTTCGCTTTGCACGTTGCAAGGTGAAAATAAATTTTTCCATATTGGAGAAGAAATGCAAAATATTGGCGAAATTAAAAATGGAGCAATCATATTTTCTGATAAAATTGAATGGACAGGAACTACATCAGAAGTAGATAATTATGTAACCCGTAACAATATTAACATATATAATATTATTGATGCTACAGAAAAAACTATAATTCCTGGCTTCTGTGATTCGCATACACATATTGTTTTTGCAGGCAATCGTTCTGATGAATTTGCTCGTAGGTTACGTGGGACTACTTATCAAGAGATAGCAGCCGAAGGCGGTGGAATATTAAAAACAATGAACGCTACCCGAAATGCAACTATTGAAGACCTTATAGCAAATGGTAAGAAACTTGCACTTTCTGCTATGAAATATGGGACGACTTCAATAGAAATTAAAAGCGGTTATAGTTTAAATTTAGAAGGTGAATTAAAACAACTTCGGGCAATAAAAGAATTAAAAAAAGAATTACCCCTAAATGTTCGTTCTACTTTTATGGCAGCCCACGATTTTCCACCTGAATATAAAAATAATAGACAAGAATATATTAAGTTAATAATTAACGATATGTTGCCAAAAGTTGCAGAAGAAAATTTAGCAGATTATTGTGATGCTTTTATAGATAAAGGTTATTACACAAATGAAGAAGCAAAACAGATTTTTGAAGTTGCAATAAAATTAGGACTAAAAATAAGAACACATTCCGATGAATTGGCTGATGTAGGTGCGGCAGGATTTTCTGCTGATATAGGTGCTGTCAGTGCCGACCATTTATTGTTCGCATCTGATGAAAGTATTAACAAAATGGCAATGAGAGGCACTGTTGCTACTATGATGCCTGCAACAGCATATTTTATACGAATGCCATACGCTTCTGCAAGAAAGATAATTGATGCGGGCTGTATTACTGCACTTGCTACTGATTGCAACCCTGGTTCTTCTTTTACTGAAAATATGCAATTAATTTTATCTTTGGCGGTTATTAATATGAAAATGACAGCAGAAGAGGCATTGACGGCTGCTACTATAAATAGTGCGAAAGCAATGGATTTATCTAATATTACAGGTAGTTTAGATATAGGAAAACAAGCGGACTTACTGCTATGTAATTGTTCTTCATATACAGATATTTTCTATCATTTTGGCATTAATCATATAGAAAATGTTTGGATAAAAGGAGAAAAGGTCGTATAAATAAATAGACATTGCAAAATTGAATTGCAATGTCTATTTTTGTCTATTTATTTATTTTAATAAAACTGCTATCTTAATATTATTAGTTTCAAAATTGCTTGTTCGTTCTCATTTTGCAAATGTAAATAATAATTTCCGTTAGCAAACATTGTTAAATCAATAGTAAAAGTATATTCCGTTTTTTCTAAATTAGTAACAGTCCATTCTTTTAATTTTGTGGAATTGCCTGTATTATCTACTATTTCAAGATGATAAGAACCAACTTCTCTAATTTTACATTTAATGTCAATAGTATTAGTTGTTGCAGGATTGACAGATGTAGAAGATAATGCATCTGTTGATTGCAATAATCTAAAACCGCCTTCATTACAAACTTCTATAGTTAAAGACCCCATATTAAATATCATTGCTTCATACTCAAAATCTGTTGTAAAATTATGATCAGGATTTCCGAAAAATATAACCATTGTAGTATCACTTCCTAACAATACATCCCCAATAATATTAAATAATAATTTTTCTTCATTTGCTTTTAGTGCGGGTATTATTACATTAGCAATATTTAAAGCTCTAATATTATCATTTAATAATGAAGAAGAATATTTTATATTAGGATTATTAGATTGCTCTATTCTTCTGGGATAGAATAGAGAATAACTATTAGCAAAACTTATATTCATTGTATCTATTTTTCCACCCTCAAAATCACTATTTATACTTTTTACATTTACACTAATAGGGAAGTTTGTGCTTCTTGGGTCTACATTTTGATAATCAGGTATACTAAAAGATAAACTAACTCTTTCTACTAACTCTCCTGTGATTGGAATTAGCAAAGTATCAAGGCAATCAGGATATGCTATAATAACTTCTAATGTATCATCCAAACTCCTATCGGCGGAAGATACAAATTGGAATATAGCAGTATCAGAACTCATTGCAGGAACAAAAGTATTAAAATCTTTTATAAAAGCATATTTATTTTTTATAAATTTACTACTTGCAATATTCCAATTTTTACTATGTATATTAGTTAATATTGCTGTGTCTACAACCGCTCCTGTAGTTCCAAAATTAAAAGATGAAGGACTAATAGAAACAGGTATTATAACGTTAATATCAAATTCAAATGTTTGTTCAAATGCAGTTCCATTTTTTCTATTTACATAAAATGTTACAAATGCTTTTTTATCACCTAAATTCCTTCCTATTGATTTGAATATAATTTGATTATTATAATTATTATATTCTATAATAGCAGGAAATTCAATATCATTTGTCACTACTGCTTCAACATTGTTGCCTATGTATGTTATAGAAGTATCAATTATTTCATCGCCTGTAAAATCTAAAGTTGGATTCGCAGGAACTACAATTTTATAAATAGCAGAATCACCGCATATAGCAATGGTAGATACCGTATTTGCCCATAATGTATCACGCAGCGTTCCGCCTGTTACATTTGCTTGTATAGGAATTGCTATTGTGTCTTCACAAAAAGTATTATCAACGATAAAATATAATGTATCTGTTTTTAATCCTACACTAGCGGCGATGCAAGTAATCTCTATGTCTTTATTTCTTTGTGTTGACGATAAATATCCATTAGATAAAAGTGCATTTTGGTTGAATGAAAAATCTATTCCATCTTTTAACCACGCATTTGTTATATTTGCTATAGACGACGTTGGTAAATAAGTTACTCTTTTTGTTGTATCTTTTGGAATATTTTCTATAGAAATATTTCCAAAATTTAATGGGGTAGGTTCAAAATTTTGAACTACTTTATAATTTAGTAAAATTTTCCAAAGTATTATTCGTCCTATTTCCTGTTTTATGAACACGTTTATATATGCATCTTTTGTACCTAATGAATTATCATCACAAACATTGTAATTAGTATTTATATATAAAAAAGAATTAGGGTCTAATAATACGGGGCAAGCGTCCGCAGCAGGAATAGATGTAAAATTAAAACATTCTTTATAATCTCCCTCTAATTCAATTTTTAGTATTTCGGCTTTATATTGCCCTAAACTAATAGAATCCCTTTTTTCCCCATTATAACAAGCAGATATACTACCAAAAGAAAGATCCCAACTTATTGTAGTATCAGGAGTAATTTCAGATAGTAAAGTAATTACATTTGCTGCTGATTGAGTTAAAATATTTTTAGGATTAGCCGCATATAAATTAGCATCGTCATTTGTAGGTATATTTTTTACAGTATAGAAATAATATAAAGTATCAGTAGATTGGTCCCAAAAACTTGGTTGTATTGGAACGCTCCATTTCCCATTGTTATCTATATCATTTACATCAGTAAATTTTTCCCAAGTATTTGCATTTTCGGATTTATAATAAATACTAATTTGTCCATCTTTAGAAAGATTAGTAGCCCCACTTAAGTAATTTGTTACATTTTTAGAAGAAATTGTGTTTAATGTATTAGTGCATTCAGCCACATATTGAACTGCGCTTTGCGAAGTAGGAATATTTAGATTAATACCTGAATATCTTATGTATCCAGCATTATTAAGGGTGTTGCTTCCTTCTCTTGTTTCAGCAGTTCCAATAGTTGTTTCTGTTTTTCCGTTAAGAATTATAGCACCACCCGAGCCATGTCCACCATTACATTTATGAGAGTTTTCAAAAAGAATCTCAGTAATATCTAACTCGCCACCTTCTGCACCACTTGCAGTAATTTTATCTATTTTTATTATTGGTGCAGTGATTGCTATTGCACCGCCACCACCACCACCGTAACCAGACCTTATTCTAAATTGAATGTTTTTTGGATTACCGCTTGCACCACCACTACCACCTGCTAATGGTGTTAAATATTTATTTCCATGTTGCCGACCATCATTTATTTTCCCACTACTTGCATAGCATCCATTACCACCCGGCGTATTATCTGTTTCACTACTACCGCCACCATAACCGCCAAAATTATTTGTTTCATTTATATCATATTCTCTACCTGATAAGCCGAAAGGATGTCCTGTGCCACCACCCGCAGATTGATAAATATTTTTCATTATATATGAGCCAAGCACTCCATTTAATGAAGAACCTGCATAACTCGTAGTTTTAGTATTATCTAAACTACCAGAACCATTTCCGCCTATTCCTATTCTTCCTTTTTCAGGTAGAAGGATAGAGTTATTAAGAGGAAAGTTTATGCCACCTGCTCCACCACCAGTAAAACCATCTCCTCCTTGAAAATCGTTGTCAGTAGGATAAGGTGCAGTTGCAGTAAAGATAGCAAGATTATCTTCATAAGAACCACCACCACCACCACCACCAGGTCCACCATTTTTACCGATAGCATCTGCACTGATGTTAGGTACTACAAATCTTCCCACCGAAATAAGAGTAAATGGAAGATAACCTTGATTCCCATCTGTGTTAGGGTCGCAATCTTTAGTAGAAACGATATATACATTAGGCAATGTAGAAATCATACTATCAATAATCATTGCCCCTCTTGGTGAGCGGATGCCAAGACCGTTTTGTCCACCTTCACCAAAAGTATAGCCCCTTGAGGCATTTGCATTTCCTATATGGAATGGTTGAACCACATAGAAATCATATTTTCCTATAATTGTTCCTGCTTTAACTAAATCAAGCGGAACTTTTATTCCCTTACTCCATTCCCAAGAAGTTGGTTTAAGGTTAGGATTTATAAATGTCTGAGCAGAAATTAATCTGCCACTCCAACTTACATATAAAGGTGAAAAATGTATCTTTCCTTTATCAGCAGAATTACTTGGAGTTAAATACAATGAATTATCGTTGACAACGCTCTCATTTCCGAACAACCATAAAGAGTCAAATGGAGCAATAATTTCAACATAAATATTCATTCCAGGACTTCCTATATCAGGAATAATATAGGATTTTTGCTGCCCTACTGAAACAGAAACAGCAGTTGTATAAATAAGTATAATAATTAGAAATAATTTTTTCATATATATAATATCACTATTTTTATGTAATATAGTATTTTTTTTTATATAATTTACTAAAAAATACATTTTTTTTTTTTATTTTAGAATTAAATTTTTTATAATAATATATAATAAGAGGTAAGTTATGAAACATTTTTTCATTACATTATTTTTATGTTTTTGGTTGTTGCCTGCTATTGTAGAGGCATCACCAACTAAAATGGGTCGCTTTTACGATTTTGTCATAGACCCTTGTTCACCAAATCATAATTCTGATAAAACCACCTATATCAATTGGGCAAAACAGAATTTTGACGAACATAATATTCCACTAATTTCTACTTTACGTCTTTCTGATGCAAATACTAATATTGCATTAGGAATAGACAGTGCTTTTAAATATAATCCTCTACAAGCACAAGTAAGATATTTCGCGTGGACAAATTATACTAAAGCAGATGATTCATCTAATAGAGCCCGTTTAGTATTTAATCCCTACTATGAGGTACTTTCATTAAACACTAACCCTGAAGGATGGTTCAATAGATGTTTTGAAGGCGTGGCTAACATTCTTCCGTCGCTTAAACAAGCATTAGATGATGCAGAAACTTCAGCAGGTATGAATCTAATTGCTGCTGTTCCTTTAACAGTATTGTCTGAGTTTAAAGATGGCTCGGTCAAAGGCGAGGTATATTACTCTATCCCTCAAGAAGTGGCAAGTACATTTTATAATTTTGTTACAATAAGTGGAAGCTCTGCCACACGAATTGTTTTTCAAATATTCTTAGTAGAAGGTTATCATAAATATGGTCAGGAAGAAGCATATTTTATTCCAAGAATGATTGCTAACGCTCACGGTCAACTTGGTGGCACTATGATAAACTTTCCAGCAACTGCCAAAACGGGAAAATTAGATTTTGACTTCCCTATTGACAAATCATATAATACTAAATATTTATATGTTTTAGCAATAGCGGAACTTTATCCTGCATCTGCTTCTACAAATACAAGATTGCTACTTGATGCGGCTGTAGATAAAGTAGTTGATGTAAAAAATCCTACAACTCATACACCAATTAAACTTGATTTGGCATTTGCTAATCCAGACCATAAATGTAGAAAAGTCCCTGTAGGAACGGAAAATGTTCCTATATCATTTGTTGTAACTAACCCTACTTCTAGCACGGTAAGTGCTTATGTGTATATAGACAAAAATACATCAGCACTGAATGGTTGGAACTTTAATCCAATAGCCCAATCTAATATTAATATTCCTGCAGGAGGAAATACAGTTGTAACATTAATAGGAAAAGCTCCTTTCGATGGTGGAACTGCGGCTATAGATTTTTGTGTTGTTCCCGTAAATACAAAAGAAAACGAGAATCCAATAATCACCAATCAATTAGCAATTATAGGAACAGATTCAACAAAAATATTGACTTTATTAGAAAATAGAAATTTTATTTTTGAAAATGCTTTTTATAGCAATACATATCTCGAAAATATTTCTATTATTCCTGCACATTTCTATTCTGTAATTACTCCTAATATGTTCGATGCTTATATTGTAGAAAACGCTTCTCTTACTAAAAATGGACGTTTTGACCCTTCAGAACCATATAAATCTTCATATATTGTCCAAGGCAGTATGCATAACGCTAATGGTGTAGAGAGTTACACAAAAGAACAAGAATTGATGATGGAAGGTAATTGTATGGAAGCAGAACAAGTAAAGTTCTTAAATTCTATTATTAGTGCAGGAAAACATTTAGCATTATTTACTAATCGTTCTCCATATTATGCTACTACTTCGTTAGCATCTTCTGATGCAAAAACAGAATACGCAACATTATATAATAGTTTTGGAGTGTCTTTCAAACAAGAAATAAAAATAAGAAAAAATGCAAGTGATAGTTGTCCTGAAATTAACCTGAGCGCTGCCAGTACAGAACCTCTTGTTCATAAGGATGGGACTCCTCTTAGTTTTGTTACTAATGCATTGTTAACTTCGACAATTTTTGATGATTTTATGTCGCATGTTACAGATTGGAATATAACTAATACAGGCAAGACATCAAAAGCATATTATTACGGTAACTCTCTATCCACAACCGCTGCTGTAAAAGTCCAAAATAATAATTCTAAAATGTTTTTAGCGGGCTTTTGTCTGAAACAGATGCATCTTGGTGAAATGGGTACAATAATTCCACCATTAATACAAAATATTGTTGATTGGTGGTTTGGTCCAAGAAAACAAACAAATCCAAGAATTGATGTAACAGTAACTGATTTTAATTTTGATATAGTAAATGTAGGCACATCGGTAGAGAAACTTATAGAGGTACATAATTTTGCTACAGACCCTGATGATATTTTGAAAATCGCAGGAGCAACAGGATTTGAAGGTGATGTGGATGGTTCATTTTCAGTTTCAAGAGCATTAAAAAATGAAATAGGACCTGGTGAAAGAGATACTTTAATTATAAAATTTACTCCAAAAAATGAAACTATTTATGATTTAATATATAGAATATATAGCAATGATAAACTTAATCCTTCTATTAATATATACTTAAAAGGAACAGGAGTAGAAACAGAAATAGAGGTGCCAATAATTGAGATTGATCCCGCTCTTGAATATACGGACTTTACTCCAAATGGAGCAGTTCCCGTTGGTTCACAAGGAAGAACAGAAGAGTATCTTATTTATAATTCAGGCAAAGCACCATTAGAAATATATTCTGTAGAATTATTAGCAGATAATCAAATATATAAATTAGAAGACATTCATAAAGTTGCTTATATTCCTTCAAACAAATTTGAGACATTTGCTTTAGTATGGACACCTGTAAAAGCAGGCGAGTTTGATGGTGAAATAATTATAAAATCCAATGCCACTAACCGTTCAACCATAACATTAGAAATTACATCACGGGTGGGTTTATCTATTTCGGAGGAAACAGCAAAAATATTTAATTGTAATGTGTCCCCTAATCCTGCTTCTAACGAAATTATACTTGATTTTGAAGTTATTGGCGAATTTCCACGTAAAGTGGTATTTAATATTGTTGATAATACAGGTAGTTTAGTTAGAAATATTTCTAATTATACATATCCGCCAGACAATTATATAAAAACAATAGACATATCTGACCTTGTTTCAGGCGTTTATTATATTGAATACATAGTAGATGATAAAAAAAATGTCATTCCAATAACAATAGCAAGGTAGTTCAGTTAGAGATAATACATAAAGGCGTTGCAATTGCAACGCCTTTATTTTATAACATAATATATATTTTAATATTGAATATTATCCATTAGTTCTTTGTATAAATTGAAGCCATTTTTAGAAAACATTTCAAAAAAACCTGCAAACCATTGATTTAATTTGATTCCTGCTTTTTTAGAGACAACAATATCTTCTGCTGAAGAAATGCCACCTGTTCTAATAACATTAAATTCTTTAGATAAACTTTTAGAATTAACATAATTAATTGCTAATTTAGATAAAGAAAGCGAGTTTTCTTTCAATATTTCACCACTTAAACCACCATTAAAAGTTGCTGTAAATCTATTATAATTATGAATATCTTTTGGATGAATTAACGGCAGATAATTTTCATATTTAGTTGATGTATTACCTATATTTATGCCATCAAATTGCAAATCAATTAGAATGTCTATAGCCGCAAATAATTCATTCTCATTTATATCGTTAGAGTATTTTACGATTAAAGGAATATTACGATTGCGGTTTCTCAAAAAATTATTAGATAGATAATTTAATTTGTCTGCTGTTTTAATATCTATTATTTGGCTTGTATGTTTATTATACTGCACATTGGGACAACTTAAATTAATTTCTATAAAATCTACTCCCGCTTTATCATATAATTTCATCCCTTCTACTACTTCTTTTATATCCATAGTGTCAGGATTTTCCGAAATACTAATGCCTATGGGACATTTTTTTATTTTTTCTATTTTCGTTATTTCATTTGCTACAAACAGATGACCTGGATTAGGTAATCCTAACCAATTGGATGACGATTTACTATTTGGATAAGGCATAAAAGGATGTTTTATTCCCTTTTTTTTATTACCTTGTCGTTTTGTAGAGGTTGTAGTCCCCGCAATATATGCTCCTGCACCCATTTTAGCACAAGTATAATAACCTTCACCTTTTTTAAACATTCCTGCCGCATTAAAAATAGGACAATTAAAAGTTATATCCCATAGTTTCACATTGAATTCATCGGAAATATAAATTGGATTAATATTTGTGCGATTAAAAAGATTTATAAACCATTTTCTTGCATTAGAATAAACAAAAGAATTTATAGGAAACGGAAGTAAATTATTTATTAAAGGTCTGCATTTTGAATCTAATTTAGATATTTCTTCTATTATATACATTATTTTAAATAATAGTTTTATGCAAATATAATAATTATTTTAAATTATATATACGTTATTATATATTTATTTTACAATTTAATATTTTTTAAGAAGGATATTATTTTATTTTTGTTACTATTATTTTGAACTTTTATTTCTTAAAGATATGCGAATTACATCATTCCAAAAATATTTTTTACTATAATTAGAATGTTTTTAAAAATTTTCTATCTCTTTGTTTTTATAGTAATCTTCTGGTGTTTTTTTTATTTTTTCTATTTTTTCTTCTGTCATAATATTTATGTGTTATTTCAATAAAATCATTCATCTTACACATTGCAAATACAATATATACATATTTATTGGAGTTAATAATTTTAAGTTTAATATTCAATTTTTTCAGTTCTAAATACAAACTAATTATAATACTAATATTGTTGAAATTAAATATTAAAAAAATGTTACCAATAAATCATTTTTTTGAATTGTAAATCAATTATAAAAGAAATTAATTTTTCTGTTTATAAAAATAGCCATCATAGAAAGCACGTAAAAGAGTTTTTATCTGTGATAAATTTTTACATTTGAAAATCCTCGTCAATATACGAAAAAAAGAACGAAATAATCTGACAAATATACTACCATATAAAGTGTCAATAGCAGTCATATTGCGGTATGTATAATAAAACTTCCAATTATCAAAATCTAATATTTCATAGGGTAGTAAGCGGTTTAATATTGCTTTTGTTACTATTTCTAAACGTATTCCTGCTTTTTTTAATCTTATAGAAAATTCAGTATCGTCACCATAGATAAAAAAATTCTTGTCAGGAAAACCAACTTTTTCAAACATTGAATAATGAAAAATAGGTCCTTCA
>Ga0082212_10009538_pt1 | contig 12520 bp, 13 predicted proteins | sample TergutNt197P3_FD_71548 | JGI IMG/M metagenome (GOLD analysis project Ga0082212, IMG submission 71548) | Neocapritermes taracua P3 segment gut microbial communities from Petit-Saut dam, French Guiana - Nt197 P3 | ecosystem: Host-associated > Arthropoda: Insects > Digestive system > Gut ... | reverse complement strand
GGAGTTGAACCCCCACCCCTTGCGGGACTGGATCCTAAGTCCAGCGCGTCTGCCAATTCCGCCACTTTCGCAAAAATATTTACCGTCGCGCTTTCCCGGCATAAGCAAGGGTGAGTAAACCAACTTTTAAATTTAGCAAAGCCGTTTCACTCTGTCAATTAAAGATAGTTCGGATATTTTACTTGACTTTACCAGGCGGATCACTGCATTATCCTGCCGCCCCGTTTACCATATCCATCAGGACGGACGTGTCTTCGAATTCAAATTTTTGTTGAATTTGAATTGGAGGATGCCATTAATGCCCCGTTCCAAATACCTTTCATCTGAAAGTTTTGATTCGTTAGTCGCCGAACTTGTTTCATCTTATGAAACGACAAATGGCGCGGTTCAGCCTTGCGCGCCGGAACATAATTCGTGGACAAATGAAGAGCTTTCCCGCATACGGCGCGAACTGTGCAAACTTACCGCCATTCGTGTACTGAACGCCGCCGACGCGGAAGACATTGTCCAGGACACTCTTATAACCCTGATTCACAGTTGCCCAAGGGAATGCCTGGAAAAAGAGCCGCTTGCGTGGAGCATAGGAGTTTTGCGCAACAAAATAGGAAATTATTATCGTAAAGGACGTTTTCGCGCAAAGTGCGAAACCAGTGACGCGGAACTGCAGCAGGACATTTTGCAATTAAAAACCACGATCTCTCCGGAGAAAGACTTACTGAATGGAGAATTGCGAAATGTCATCTCAGGCACGGTCGAGCGTCTGCCGGATGCACAAAAAACGGCTCTCAAAATGTTGATCGCGGGGTTGAAACCACGAGAAATCGCGGCAAAAATGTCACATGAACCGTATCAGACGGTAATCAACCATCTTTACCGGGGACGTAAAAAACTTGCGCAGGAACTGACACGGCACGGATTCAGCGGAATGCATGAAATGAGACGAAGCCATGGACCGAAAAAAGCGCCTCTGAAGGATGTGGCCAGTGGTTAGCCCAGGAAGCACAGCCCTGGGAGCGCGGGCGTCCTCGTCTGCGTTTAATAAATAATGGCGGTTCGCGAAGCGCCAATACATCCTGATACGGGTTGCATATTTCACTGTTGTATATGTATGTTTTCTTTGTCATGCTCAAATATCTTGAGTTTTGTAATTACATCAAGAGATCGTGATTATGCCGGGCGACGATATTAGATTCATGAAACAGGCGCTGCGCCTTGCGGAAAAGGGCGCGGGATTATCCAGTCCGAATCCGAGCGTAGGCTGCGTCATTGTCAAAGACGGAGCGATTGTTGGTCGCGGATGCCATGAATACGCCCTGCGCGACCACGCCGAAGTCATCGCGCTTCGAGAGGCCGGTGATGCCGCGCATGGCGCGACCGCTTATGTAACGCTTGAACCATGTTCCCATCATGGAAGAACCGGCCCCTGCTCCGACAGGTTAATACAGGCCGGCGTAAGGCGCGTTGTTGTTCCACTTATCGACCCAAATCCAAAAGTCGCCGGGCGAGGAATTGAAAAATTACGCAAAGCGGGGCTTATAGTGGATGTCGGTATTCTGGCAGGCGATGCGGGTAAAATCATTGAGACTTTCGCATGTCATGTAACAACAGGCTTGCCGCTGGTAGTCGCCAAAGCCGGAATGTCGCTGGACGGCAAAATCGGAACGGGTTTTCCGGAAGGCCGCCATATTACATCACCGGAAGGCCTGGAGTTCGGGCAAAGCCAGCGCCTCAAAATGGACGCGGTTCTTGTTGGAGCAGAAACGGTTCTGGCGGACGATCCGGAACTTACTTACCGCGGACGCGCTCCGAAAGGCCGCCCGCTGACGCGCGTGGTTCTGGATTCAGCTTTACGAATTCCTCCATCCGCGCGATTGTTTGAAGATAGCAAAACACCAGTACTGCTGTTTTGCTCCGAAAGCGCTTCCGGCGCCCGAAAAACGGCGCTTGAATCGGCGGGAGCGGAGATTATAACGGTCAGGGAACATGGCGGTGAGCTTGACCTGCTGAAGGTTTTGCGTGAACTTGGAAAGCGTAACGTTCTTGGTTTACTTGTTGAGGGCGGCAGCCGCGTTCACGGATCTTTTCTCGTCCGGAATCTGGTTGATGTTTTTTATTTTATTATCGCTCCAATGGTATTTGGCGGCCCGTCGGCGATTACTGTGGTTGGCGGACGGGGTTATGAATCAATCGCTGCAGCGCCGAAATTCCGCATACGCCGGCACTATCAGGCCGGTGTTGACATAATACTTGAAGCTTATCCAGTCACATCGAGATCCATAGTATCCCCCTGGCAGTCTGAAATTTTCTAACCTTCACTGAAAGACACAAGGTACAGAATTTAAAACGAGGATATTCAAAATATTATAATGTTGTATCTCAATGCATTATTATGTATATTTTCAAATACACAGAATGTATAATTTCAAAGTACATGGGTGCTGAATTCAGGCAAGTCGCGCAAGGAGAAACAGCTATGAACTATGTTGAACGGGAGATAACACCAAAACTCATGGAATACGCAGACACATTCCCCGTTGTCTATCTGACAGGGCCGAGGCAAAGCGGCAAGAGTACCCTTTTAAAACATGTCTTTCCGAGATATCGTCATGTCAATCTCGAGGAAAAAGACGTTCGGGAATTCGCACTGGAAGATCCCAGAGGTTTTCTCAATGGACTTGGGGTTCCGGCTATCATCGACGAAGCGCAATACGCGCCCGACCTGTTTTCTTACATACAGGCAAAAATTGATGAACAGGATGAAGCCGGAATGTTCATCCTTTCAGGTTCGCAGAACTTCCTTATGCTGAGAAATATATATCAATCGCTTGCGGGACGTGTCGGCATACTGTCGCTGCTCCCTTTTTCCAATAGCGAAATGTCGGCGGCGGGTATGCTCTCCGAAGATACGAACGAATGGTTATTTTCCGGCCATTATCCCAGGCGGGCATTACGAGGGATAAAGCCTGCTGATTTCTACCCGAATTATATTAAAACCTATGTTGAGCGTTATGTCAGGCTTGAGACCGGCGTACAGAAGATAGACAGCTTTGCCTCTTTCATGCGGTTATGCGCAGCGAGCGTGGGAAGTCCGATAAACCTTTCTTCAATCGGAAACGCAATAAACACAGACGCGCGTACAATAGCGTCGTGGATCAACATACTGGAGGAGAGCTATCTAATATTCAGGTTGAAACCATATATAAAAAGCTTCGCAAAGCGTTATTCAAAAACGCCAAAACTTTACTTTTATGATACGGGGCTTTTATGCAGCCTGCTCGGTTTGCGGACGGCAGCGGATGTTTATCATTCCAACAAGCGCGGAGAGGTTTTCGAAAACGCCGTCATTATCGATTACTATAAACAAAGGTACAACAATGGAACTTTTCCCAACGACAATACTTTTTTTTGGCGGGATTCAAGCGTTCGCGAAAATGAAATCGATCTGATAATTGAGTACGCAGGCCACCTTGCCCTATACGAGATAAAGGCATCACAGACGGCGAGAATAAAACATGCGGATAATCTCATCTTATTCGAAAGCAGCATGTGCGCGCGAAAAGATGATAAGAATGCGGTCGTGAATGTATTCGATCCCGGATGTACAAAGACTGTTGTGTACGACGGCCCGCATAATGTGACCATGAAAGAGGTATTATTCATCAACAGAAACGATGTGCGGTATTGAGATGACGCGCGCTCAGATTTATTTTTTATTGTAGATAATATCAATGGTTTCGTCGGAAGAAATAACAACGGCGGTATATTTTTCCGGGGCTTTTCCGTCTATATAGCACCTGGCGGAATTATAGCGGGCGCCTCTTGAGCTTTTACCCGCTTTTACCGCAATTCCGTCTAAAATAATACCCACGCCATAACAAATTAAACTCGTATCGGTAAACGCAGCTCCATCTATTGAAGTTATGCTATTAAGGAATAATTTGCTTTCGGGGTTTTTCAGGTCAACCGGATAAATGGCATATCCTCTTTCCAGGGCGCATAAACGTTCAACTTCAGCCTGCGCTTCATCGGTAACAATTAATAATGTTCCATGTTTTTGGTATTTTATTTCGTTCAATAAACTATTTATATAATGGATGCAATCATCTTTAATAAAATCTTTAGGGAAATCATAGGCAAAGTTTCTGTAATTGCCGAACAGGAAGGTATATTTTCCCTCATTGTAAGATAACAGTTCAATGCCGTTTTTATAATATGACCAGCACTGGTGGTCATAAAACTTAAATGTATCACATTGATCGGCGCTGCTTCCTATGCCTATAATAAAGCCGTCATTCGCTATAAGAAACAATTCGTCCGAGGTCATTTCAAGCAGCTTTCTTATTTGCCTTACATTTTCAAGACCAAACAGGTATTTATCCTTAAATCTAATTTTTAACTCATATTTTTGCGTGTTGATCAAATTGTCGTCAATAAGGCATATGCCGCCGCTTACCGCACGCTTCTCATAATAAGCGGCAGACAACGTATTAAAAAAATCGACGTCAATCTGCTTTTTAAGCGCCATATAAACAAGATTTGTCAATCTGAAATCTTCGATTTCAAAATTATTATAATCTAAAATATTCCGGCAAAGCAGACTTATCTGGGAAAACAACTCACGGACTACAACTGAATACCTCATCCGTTTATATTCCACTACGACGCCATATAAACAAATATCTTCCAGATTGTCCGTCAGCAGGCCCCACTCGTCATACATAACCGACTCGTTTAAATTATTGCTGTTAAACAGGAAGATTGCCTGTTCACTATTTACGCTTAATAGATCTGACAGCTGTTTTTTTATTTCATCCAAATCTTTAGATTTCAGGAATACGGATGACCTGCTGAAAGAATCGTTATCGCCGCCGGTTCCATCAACGCAGCAATATTTAATTTCGGCGCGCCACGAACTGCTCACGAAAGCGCATATTTTTACCTCATTAATGGATATTCCCAGGCCGCTCATCATTTTTGTCAAGCGGGCGTATAATTCATTTATTTTATTTACATATGATTGCCAGTTTGTAAATAAATCAGTAAATGTCTCATCCATATAGTAGCCGCCATCGTTGTTAAAACAACATAAAACTGAATAGTTTACCATTGATTCTAAAACACTTACAAGCCTAAAAGCTGCGAAAAACGCATTATAGACATGGAAGCGCAGGCGTCCTCGCCGGCGTATAAAGAGTAATGGGCGCGACAAATCACACACCTACAAATGTAGAGACAAGGCTTGCCGTGTCTCTACTGCCCGCGTTATTGTTATTATACGCCGCGAGGACGCCCGCGCTCCCATGTCCGGAACTTTCATATCGTGCGCCCGAATCGGCGAATCGGCAAATCGGCAGTTAAATTTGATACTTGAAAGCGTCTGTGTTATTCTGAGTGATTTTGCAAACTATACATATTTTATAGATGGAGAGGGATGCGTCGAATGAACGATGTTTTTACTCATGACGTCATTATTTTCGGAGCGGGATTGGCTGGTCTTCGCGCAGCCATTGAAGCCTCACGAGTTACCCAGGGCAATATCGACGTTGCTATTATATCCAAAAACCAGTTGATGCGCGCTCACTCGGTCGCAGCGGAAGGCGGTACCGCCGCCGTATTGAGGCCGGAAGACGGTGACAGCCTTGAATTACACGCCTGGGACACCGTTTATGGAAGCGACTTTCTGGCTGATCAGGATGTAGTTGACCGATTTGTACGGGCAATGCCCGGCGAAATATTGCAGCTTGAACACTGGGGCATCCCATGGACGCGCCGTTCCGATGGACGCATCGCTCAGCGGCCTTTCGGCGGACATAGCTATCCCCGCGCCGTGCTGGCACAGGATAAAACCGGGTTTTTCGAGATGCAGACCCTGTATGACACGCTGAACCGTCACAAAAAGGTTCAGCATTACAATGAACATTTCATTACATCGATATTAATTGAAAATAACCGTTTCTGCGGACTGACCGCCATCGACATGACTACGGGAAAATTCAAGGTCATTCGCGGCAAGGCATTGATTATCGCCGCCGGCGGCGCGGGAACGCTCTTCGGATTTACAACCTATTCGCAAACCGTTACAGGCGATGGCATGGCGCTGGCTTATCGCGCGGGCATACCGCTTGAAGACATGGAGTTTTTACAGTTCCATCCCACAGGCCTCGTCCCTTCGGGCATTCTGATGACCGAGGCTTGCCGCGGGGAAGGCGGTTACCTTGTCAACAACAGGGGCGAACGGTTCATGCACAAGTATGCGCCGTCCAAGGCCGAATTGGCGCCGCGCGATCTTGTTTCCCGATCCGAAATGATCGAAATCGAGGAAGGCCGCGGTTTTGAAGGCCCGGATGGCCTGGATTACGTTCACCTTGATCTGCGCCATCTGGGCGCAAAGCAGATAAACGAACAACTGCCGCTAATTCGCGAAGTCTGCATAGAATTCAACGATCTTGATCCGATCAATGAACCGATTCCCTGCCGTCCCGTGGCGCATTATTCCATGGGCGGTATCGAAACCGACATTGATGGTAAGACCTGTGTTGACGGCATCTGGGCAGCCGGTGAAGCATGCTGCTCCAGCCTTCACGGCGCCAATCGCCTCGGATCAAACTCAACGGGAGAATGTCTTGTCTGGGGAAAAATTACGGGCGAAAAAACCGGACAATACTGCAATGAAATCGGCGCTGCTGCGGAAATTCCTATAGATAAGGTTAGCGCGGAACACAAGCGCATCTATGAAAGTCTGCTCGGTAGTAACGGCGAAGAGGATCTTTATAAAATACGCCGCGAACTGCGCACCGTCATGGATGAACACGTCGGCGTCTTCCGTACCGGCGAACAGTTGGGCAGCGGCCTGAAAAAAATTAAATCCCTGCGCGGGCGCTTCGCAAATATCCGTATTGAAGACAAAAATTCCGTCTATAACACCAACCTTTATCATGCGTTGGAGACGGATAATCTGCTTGACCTGGCCGAAGTCATGGTTTCGGGCGCGCTCACGCGTGAGGAATCACGCGGCGGACACGCCCGCCGCGACTTCCCGAAACGTGATGACGAAAAGTGGCAGAAACACACGCTGGCGTTCCGTACCGACCAGGGCCCGAAATTGGAATACAAGCCAGTGACCATTACCACATGGAAGCCTGTTGAGCGGAAATATTAAGGACAGGAGCAGTTATGCAGCAAAAACGCGGAAATAACCTTGGAATTATCGGCTGGATATACGGGGGGCGCTACGGCGTGGATCGCTATGTTTACTTTATACATCGCATTACCGGCATTGGGATGTTGTTTTATTTCCTTATGCACATATTCGTCACCGGAAGCCGGGCGGGCGGGCCTGAAAAGTGGGAAGGCTGGATGGATTTCTTCGCCCAAAACCCGCTTTTTGCAACAGGTGAATTCCTCGTATTTATTGCGTTTATTTTTCACGCCGTCAACGGCATAAGGCTTATTCTTGTAGAACTCGGCATGCTTGTCGGCAAACCCGGACTTCCCACGTATCCCTACGGTTATTCCACGCTGCGGCAGCGGCCCGCGATGATCAGTTTTTTGTGTGTCGTCGTGGTTTTAGCGGCAATCGCCGGAGCGGACTTCATTCATTTGCTGACGAGATAGGAGAAAATCATGCGTGAATCAAAATTATGGTTCCTGCACATCATTACAGCGATAATCATTCTTGTTTTACTCGGATCCCACATGGGAATCATGCATATGGGTTCGATTCTGAACACCCTGGGTTTCAACTTTTCGGATCAACCCACAAACTCCGGCGAAGTATTCCAGCGCAGCCGGCAGGTTCTTTTTATGTTTGTCTATATAGCCCTGTTGGGAACAGCGCTGTTTCATGGCTTGTATGGCCTGCGCAGCATATTTTACGAGTTGTCTCTCCCGAAAGTTGTTGAAAAGACTGTCGGAAGAATGCTTTTTGTCGCCGGTATCGCGCTCTTCCTTTATGGGAGTTATGTCGCCGTGCAGCTTGTACAGAAGGGAGCATAGTTGTGAGTGATTCCGTGAAAACAATCGTTTTTGAGGTTCTGCGCTACAACCCAGAAAAAGGCGAAAAGCCGCATCTTCAGGAATTCACGGTGCATGCGACAAAGGGCATGACCGTGCTTGACGGACTGCACTGGATAAAGGAAAACCTGGACAGCACTTTAGCCTGGCGGTCTTCCTGTCGCATGGGAATCTGCGGATCATGCGGCATGTTCATAAACGGACTTCCCCGCCTTGCATGTACAAACCAGATTTCGCATCTGCATTCGGATCGCGTGGTAATCAAACCTCTGCCTAATTACGACATTATTCGCGACCTGGTGCCGGATCTGGAAACCCTGTTTGATAAGCATCGCGCCGTTAAACCGTATATGATCCGAAATGATCAGATGGAACAGAACCGCCCCACCGCGGAGTATTTCCAGTCGGAGGAAGAGCTGGTCAATTACATCCAGTTTGCCTACTGTATCAAATGCGGATGCTGCCTTTCCGCCTGTCCTACAGCCGCAACGTCCGGAGATTATCTCGGCCCGCAGGCTCTGACACAGGGCTGGCGCTATCTTGCGGATTCCCGCGATGAAGGCTGCGCTGAACACGCAAAAGAAGTTTATTCAACCCATGGCGTATATCGCTGCCATTTTGCCGGCGCGTGTTCTCAGGTATGTCCTAAAGGAGTCGATCCGGGACTTGCCATTCAATTGGCTAAGCAGGACGCTTTCCTGAAGGCAATACGTTTGCGCAAGGGGAAAAAGGCTTCCGCTGTCGCGCCTCCGGTGCAAAACTGGCAGCCGCGGACGAATATTCCAAAGGCTCCGGAACCAACGGTATGAGAATTTTGGATTGCTGATTTTGGATTGTGGATTGACATGGGAACGCAGACGGAACGTCTGCATATTAATTTATAAAATGTGTGTGTTGGGTGCGCGACGTAAAAAGATCCAGCCATGGGAGCGCCGGCGTCCTCGCCGGTCGTGTAAATAATAAACGCGCGCCAATGGCGCGCTTCAGATGTAGCGGCGCGATTTATGGCGCCCCATTTTGTTTATTACACGACCGGCGAGGACGCCGGCGCTCCCATGGTTCCCATGTCTGGAACTTTTATGTCGTGCGCCTGTGTGCGTTCGCACGCTTCCAACTTAGCAATCTTTAATCTACAATACAAAATCTTATGAAAAAGGTAACTATTTATACTGATGGAGCATGTAAAAACAATCCCGGGCCGGGCGGATACGGCATTGTTTTACAATACGGCGAAAGCAGGAAAGAACTTTCCGCTGGATACCGTCTGACCACCAACAACCGCATGGAAATTCTGGCGGCGATTGTCGGCCTCGAAGCGCTGAAAGAACCCTGCGAAGTCCGGCTTCTGAGCGATTCACAATATCTCGTCAACGCAATTGAAAAAGGCTGGGCGCGCCGCTGGCAAATCAATGGCTGGATGCGCAACAATAAGGAAAAAGCGGTAAATCCTGATCTTTGGGAAAAACTCCTCGGGCTATGCAAGGCTCACAAGGTCAGGTTCGAATGGTTGCGCGGCCATGCAGGAAATCCGGAAAACGAACGCTGCGACGAACTGGCGACATCCGCCGCCGCGAGTCCGAATCTTGCCATAGACGAAGTTTACGAAAAGTTTTAGCCCGGATATCCCTATGAATATCCGGATCAACGAATAATTTCCGTTCCGTTTGGGAGTTTCTGCTCGAATTTATCCGCGGGGATTTTGCCGTTCAGTTTTTCATCGGAAAAAGTCTCAAGCATGTAATTGTTCGTCGGTTCAAGAAATTTATACTGCGCCGGAGTCCCGGTCGATTGTTTAAACCATATAGTAATTGATTTAAGACTGGACGCCACGCTTTTATCTTTTGGAATAAGCGTCAAAACAGAACATGGATTGCCGCCGACATCTTCGGTTCCATCATAGTTGATTTCAAACTGTTCCCTCAATTTGGCCGAGGACTGCCCAAGACCGGTCGCCAGATATTCCACGAGATTTTTTCGGGCACCGAGGTTGTAAATCTGCGCCTGTTTCGTGGCGGGCTGATATATGGTAGCGGCATCTCCCTTAATTGTAAAAATCCGGACGCCAGGCTTAAGAATCTCGTGGCGCAGCTGTACATCATTGTTTTTATCGATGGCGTAATAAAACTCGCCGGTTTCAGGCGTTTCGAATTCTTTTAACAGAGCTATATAATTTTTCTGAGTAAACTTTGCTTCAAAAGAGCTGAATTTCTCTGAAACGGCGTCTATCCTGGAAAGCGTTTTCGCAAGTTCGGGATTCTCTTTTTCCTGCGCCGGGGAATCAGGCTGGAAAAACAGCATTATCAATAATAGAGCCGCGAAAACAGGTATTTTCCGCAATAACATGGCATGCTCCCGTAATTCGTAATTGTTACTCACCTACCAATGGTTCTTCAAATGTTTGACGTTCGGTATTATTTGAGGGTTCATTTTTGCCGCGGACGAGACAGCCACGGGGAAGCAGGAATATAAACGCGAGGATTAAAGCGCAGATAATGTCGTATTGAATCGACCCGCGCCTGTATGACCAGATAAGAAATCTTCCGGAAGATTTTTTCATGATTATTAAAGATCAATAATATCTTTCAAGTTCCGGTTTGAAAGAAAACTGCAATTTGGGCCCAAGTACGCGCCCGTCCTTCATTTCGATTACCCGGTCCGCAGTGGATGCGGCATCAGCGTCGTGCGTGATAATGACAATTGATTGTCCCAGCGTTTCGTTGAGGTTGCGCAGCATCTCAAGCACCGTGCGGGAATTCCTTGAATCAAGGCTGCCGGTTGGCTCATCCGCTAGAATAATCGAAGGTCTGTTGATAACCGCCCGCGCTATCGCCACGCGCTGCTGCTCGCCGCCGGACAATTCCAGCGGCCGGGAATCTTCCTTGCCGGAAAGGCCCAGCATTTCAAAAATCTTGTCGGCGCCTATTGGGTGTTCAAAGCCGTTGCCGTGAATTTTTTTCGCAAGTTCAATGTTGCCGCGCGCGGTAAGCGTTGGAAGAAGATTGAAACGTTGAAAGACGTAACCAATCTTTTTACGCCTTACCGCCGTGCGTTCCGCGTCGGCAAGTTCGGAAATGTCTATGCCGTCAATGAGTATCTTGCCGCCTGTCGGCTGCAACAATCCTCCCAGCAGGTGCAAAAGTGTGGTTTTGCCGCACCCGGACGGCCCCATAATTGCTATGAACTCGCCGTTTTTTACGGTGAGATTCACGTCCTGCACCGCCGGAACATCCACTTTTCCGGAACGGTACGTCATATTGAGATTAACGGTCTCTATTGCATTGCCGAGAGATGATTCCATATTTCCTATTCGTAACTCAGCGCCTTGACGGGATCCATCCGGGCGGCCTTATAGGCGGGATAAACCGCGCCCAGCACTCCGGCCAGCACTCCCAGCACCAGGCCTTTTCCCAGATCGTACATGGTTATGGACACCTGCAGGGTCGGAAACCTGGCGACAATAATAAAACGGATGGTCTCGCTGGCCGCAATCCCGAAAATCACGCCTAAACAGCAAATGATAACAGATTCCTGTAGAATCATGCCAACTATAAATTGTTTGGATGCGCCCAGGGATTTCAAAATGCCGATTTCCCTCGTCCGTTCAAAAATCGTGGTGTACATCGCCAAAAGGACAATCATAAACGCCAGCAGCATTGACACCAGCACGATCAACAGGCGGAATTCGGCCAGACCCGGCATTCGGGCTTCCGCCAGCATCAGGTTGGGGTCATCCGACCTCAGAAGCGAATAACCTTCAAATTTTTCGGCAAGCGCCGCGTGTACTTCGTCGATATTCGCTTCGGGCGCTGCCTTGATAAACATGGCCGATACTTTTTCAGGCGCTGCATTCAGCGTCTGGAATGTTTTTATTGGAACAAAGATGCGGACAATCGCGCCTGGACGGCATATCGCCGTAACCGTGAAATCGTTCCCCATAATATCCATCGTCATGCCGACGGACATATCGTTCGCGTCCGCGAAGGCTTGGTCAATGATAACTTCGTTTCCCTGCAGAGACGGTGTTCCTTCGACAATCTGCAAACGCCCGGGAAATCGGTCAAAGGAATCCAGATCGATCCCGAATACCAGTCCGAATGACTTCGCGTTAAATTTGGAGTAAACCGGCGTTACGTCGGCGACACCCGGAACTTCCTTAACTATATCAATGAGTTTCTCGTTAAGTCCCGCTTCGCTGAGCGCGTAAAAAATCGACGCTCCGGGCGGCTGTAAAACAAAATCCGACCCCAGCGAAACCGTGCGTCCCAGGTAATCATCAAGCGTTCCCTTGACGATGCCGCCCAGTACCAGCATGAGAATGACGCCGAGCGCCACGGCTAGAACGCTTATAAAAGCGCGTGTCGGGCGGGAACGAATATTGGCGGTAACAAGGTTTTCCATTATGGCAGATAAAACTCCTTATGAAAATGCTGAGTAAATGTTTGTGCGCGCGAATCGCCGCGTTGCGCGGTACTCGAAACCTCGACTACCCTTTTGGTATGTCTCGGCT
>Ga0082212_10009537_pt1 | contig 12520 bp, 11 predicted proteins | sample TergutNt197P3_FD_71548 | JGI IMG/M metagenome (GOLD analysis project Ga0082212, IMG submission 71548) | Neocapritermes taracua P3 segment gut microbial communities from Petit-Saut dam, French Guiana - Nt197 P3 | ecosystem: Host-associated > Arthropoda: Insects > Digestive system > Gut ... | reverse complement strand
GTCCTTGCAAAATCATGGGAGTTCCTTTTCGAATAGGGCTTGTCAGTTTTCAAACAATCCTATACACTAAAAGGCGACTCCTTGTAAAGACCAATTTCGAAAAATTCTTGGAAAGGGCAGTTTCTTTGTTCAAGTATCGAATGGATTTGAGCGGATGGTTCGGCAAGAGTTCGATATCCATAAGATATTGTGCAAACGACTTGAACGATGTTAGGTAGTTATTGATGGTACAAGGTGAACGCTCCTTCTTTTGAAATTCCATAGCTACCCAACGCTCGACGGTTTCACGGCGAATGTCCGTCAAAGAGGCAATGCCGGTCTCGCTACAAATGAGATCAATATGTTTCCGAGTCACGTTGATATGTGCGTCGGTACTCCCATCGGCAATCATTTTGGTACGAAACTGCTCCAATGCCTTGTCAAGAGTAACGTGCCGCAAGTGTATCTTCGATAACTCTTCACGAGTAGCCACACCAGTGCGAATACGGTCGACTTCAGTTTGATACTTGGCAAGAATCTGTTCCGCAATACTGCGGACGGTGGTCTTGGTAGAAATCCGTTGTACCTTGCCGGTCTCGTCCGTAAATTGTGCCGTCCAAATATCCGATTGGACACTCACGCTTCCCGTCTTTGTCTGTTTGCCGGTACGTTTTTTACCTTTGACTGTCCACGTCACTGTCCCGTCCCGCTTGACCGTTGCCCCAGAGGGTAACGAAATTGTTTTCCAGATTTTGATGAGACTCCCCATTGTCGCTCCTTTTGATGTTGCACTAATTATTACACAGAAATTTGAAAAAGTATGATAACGTGAGATGTTGATTGTGTCAATGGGATGCAAGATGAAATGAAAAAAAATTACATAAAAGCACGGTAAAAATAGTGCTTTTATGGGTTAACCCTTGTTTTTATAGGGCGAGAAATTTTAGAGACAAAATCATTTCCGTCGTAGAGGCATTCCTAACGGAATGCCGGTTAGGCGTGAGAGAGCCTTGTGCTACCGAAAGATGCAATCCTACGGATTGTGTCGAACATTTCGTTGGAATGCAAAGGAGGCGATAGCCCGATTCGATCCGGCAACGATGACCGAAGATGAGCCGGAAGTTGTGGCAAAGCCATTTCCGAAGCAGTGGCTTTGGATTCTCGGTCTCTATGCGGCGGCTATCGTTGTGATGGGGTGCGTGGGGGTGATGGTGTTATGAAGAGCCGTAATCGTCGGATTGCGCCCCCCTATTGGGCGGAAGATGAATGTTCTCACGGGTATTGTAATTCTTTTGGATTCTGCGAAAATGGAAACACTTTCCTTTTTAACCCAATCCATCATCCTTTATGAGAAATCGTTTATCCGTTCTCCTGCTCGTCGTATTGCTTTTTGTTGGTTGCAACAAGAAGCCACCGAAACAACCCAGTGCCGCTTCCAATGAATCCGCCGTGCCGACACTCGGAATACCGATGCCGACCGCCGAAATGCTTGCGGCATTGGGACCTGAAAACGATATTCCGATTCAACGACTCTTGCCGAATCCGCTCGTCGTTGTCCACGGAAAACCAAAACAACTGCTGGCTTCATCGGTCAGTGCCGGCGGCGAACATCTTGTTGCCGACGTGATCATCGGGGCTTTCCCGCTTTACCGTTTCAACCCCAACGGAATTGAATGGTTCGTTCAATCCGTCGGTTTTCCCCGGTCGGTCCAGATTCCAGACCCGAACGACCCCACGCAAACAAAAGCCGTCATCATTGCACGCCGGGCAACACTCATCGCCTTCGATAAACCGCTGGATTTGCTGTCAGCATTGAGAATCGAGGACACAGCCGCTCTCGAATCACTGAAACGAACCGAAGGAACGACCGAATACTACGATCTGACTCCGCCGAACTTTGACGGGGCTCTGCGACTCGCCATCGGAGTAGTCGACGAGAAAACCCTCGTCCTCGTCGAAGGCACCCATGAAGATGTCAAAGCAGTTTTTGTCGATCACGTCCCGAACAATGCCGTCCTTGACCGATTGAAACACATTTCGGTTAATGCACACGAATTGACGGTAATCTCGTCACTGGAAGGACTTACGATGAGTCCAAAGACACTGGAAGGATTACTGGAACAGGTCGAAAAAGCAGGAAAAATACCTTCCAATGTTCTCTCTTTGGTCAATCAGCACCTTCGAGCTTTGTCTTTCTCGTTGAATGTTTCGGCACCGGCGGGACAACCAATCATTTCGATTCTAGCAGAAGGCAGAGATGAAAAAAGTGCGGAGGTCATCAAGGATACCCTCCAAGGATTGATTAGCGGTGCGCAAACTCTTATGGCAGCGGCGGCAGTGAACGAAGGAGCGAATCAGACATCGCCGATATCGGCAGATTTTATTACTGCTCTCCAGAAGGCGATGTCCGTCGAGAAGAAAGGAACGCAAGTGAATGTCGTCCTCAATAATTTTGAAACGCTGATACCGGTCGTTGCCGACATCCTGAGCAATATTCAGGTCGCACTCCAACCGGAGCAGTTGTTGCGGCGGCGTATGGAACAGTTAGGAGGACTTGCTGAAATCTGCGGAAAGTATTATCAGGAACATCAGAAGTTTCCGGCTGACATTTTGGATGCGGACGGCAAGCCGCTGTTGAGTTGGCGGGTGGCGTTGCTTCCATCCATCGGATTTGAAGAATTGTACAACCAGTTCAAACTTGACGAGCCCTGGGACAGCGAAGCAAACTTGGCGGTGCTGAACTCACCGGAATTGAAGCCATTGATATTCCATCCGATGATGGAGGATGTTCAGCCGCCGAAGACGGTCATTCGGTTTTTCGATTCTGCCGGTACACCTTTTTCCAAGCGGGATTTGAAAATTGAAGACCTAAAATCCCCAGAGACAACGTTGATGTTCGTGGTCGTAACACCGAAATATGCGGTGGAATGGACGAAGCCGGATTCTTTGGCATTCGACATCGATAAGGTTTCCGATGTTTTAGGTGATCAACAGTTTTGGGGCGTAACGTTTTCGGGACAAGTTCGTGCGATAACAACAGCACCGAGCGCGGAGAAATACGACGATTGGAAGCAATTTGTCGAATCTCAGATCATCATCTTTCCTGCGCAGGAATCGAATTAAATGTGCCCAGTGCTATCCGGGGACTGCGAGCGTATCGTTAGTCTCCGGTTTTTTGTCTTGTACCCCTTCGTTCCCTGCGAGAAAACCCGACGAAAGGGCAAATTGGATATTGTAACCGCCTGTATCGCCGTCGATGTCAAGCACCTCGCCGCAAAAGAAAAGACCAGAAACAAGCCGAGACTCCATCGTTTGCCGATTCACCCCGTCCAATGCCACGCCGCCGCAAGTTGCCATTGCCTCTTCAAAACCGCCGAGACGCTTCACCACAAACGCAAATCCCGATAGCGAATCTTTGAGCCGTTGGCGAGCATTACGGTCAATTTCCGACGCGGGTGTTTCCAGTGAAATGTCAATCGCCGTCAGTAACAACGACAATAGCCGATCAGGAATACCGAGTGGTGCCAACGCATTCTTCAACCGTTTCTTGCCGTATAGAAGCGATTCCAAGTCGGCAACATTTCGGCACATCGGCAACCGAAGCGTGTCCAACGGTTCGAGAAATCGGCTTAAATCGAGGATTCCCGGTCCCGAAAGACCGTGATGCGTTAACAATACATCGCCGTAATCCCTGTTGGGTTTTCTTTCCGTTGCGATACACGGCAATCGGCACATTCTCGAAGGACGTTCCTGCCGCTTCAACGAAGGGATAATTTTTGATGATCACCGAAGTCAAAGCGGGATGCGGCGGCACAATGCGGTGTCCGAACTGCTCTGCCCAGCGGTATCCGTCCCCCGTCGAGCCGGTTTTCGGAAAAGACATTCCGCCGGTTGCAATCGCCAGTCGATGCGAGGAAAAGTTCCCCTGATTTGTTTCAACGAGAAATCCCTCATCGGTTTGTTGCACTGCGAGAATCTCCACGCCGGTATGAAGTTGTCCGCCGTTGGCTTCGAGTTCATGCAACAATGCCCGAAGCACATCGCCGCTTTGCAGGGAGCGGGAAAAACTTTGCCGTCTTCTCGTTCGACCAGAGGCACGCCGTTGCGTTCAAAAAAGCGGACGGTTTCTGTGTTCGGAAATGCCAAGAGTGCCGGCTTGACGAATCGGCTTTTCTTTACGCCGCCGTAATGGTTCAGAAAATCGTCGCTGGAACCGCCGTGCGTGAGATTGCACTGTCCTGAACCGGCGAGTCGCAATTTCAGACCGGGTCGGCTATTCTTTTCGAGAACGGCGACTTTTTCACCGCGGCGAGCGGCGGCAATTCCGCAGGCGAGTCCGGCGGGACCAGCACCGATGACGAGCATTGAATGGAGATCAATTTTTGGTTTCCACCCGACAGTTTTAGCAAAAGCGTTGCAATAAAACAAGAACCGTTGACTTGATTTTTTGGAAATACCGGTTACAATGGGGCGGAAATTCTTTTAACTGGACAACATTCCGAACAAAATGGCACGACGACTCCTCATCGCAGGCAACTGGAAAATGAATCTCACTCTCTCCGCTTCACTTGAACTGGCGGAAGGCTTGAAAAAAGCGGCATCGGCAATCGGCGAGGTGGACATTGCCGTCTGTCCGCCGAGCGTTTACGTTCAGCCGGTTGCTGCCGCCCTCAAAGGCTCCAACATCGGTGTCGGTGCGCAAAACATATATTTCGAAAAGGAAGGGGCATACACCGGCGAAATCAGTGCCGGTATGCTCAAAGACATCGGTTGCCAGTATGTCATTCTGGGACACAGCGAACGCCGGAACATATTAGGAGAATCGAGTGAACAGGTTAATCTGAAAATCCATGCGGCATTGGCGGTAGGACTGATTCCGATTGTTTGCGTCGGCGAACTTCTCAAAGAACGTAAAGCCGGTACAACGGAACAAGTCGTGCGGCGGCAGTTTGACGGTTCATTTTCCGGTGTCTCGGCGGAAGAGATGAAAAAGTGCGTCATTGCCTACGAGCCGGTTTGGGCAATCGGCACGGGTGAGGTTGCCACACCGGAGCAAGCCGAAGATGTGCATTTGGCACTTCGGAAGATGATCGAGAAAAATTACAACAAAGAAGTTGCCGAGTCGGTGCGGATTCAATACGGCGGCAGTGTTAACGACAAAAATGCCAAAGAAATCCTCGCCAAACCGAACGTGGATGGTGCACTTGTCGGTGGAGCCTCGCTCAAAGTCGAACCGTTCATGGGAATTATCAAGCCAACGTAGGGATACGAATTTGTATGAATGACCGAAAAAACTCTTTTTTTCAAAAAAAACGGTAAAATACTCAAATTCTTCCCATTCTGAAGCCGATAAACGGAGTAGAGAGTTTTCTCTACCCCTACTCCGAGAATTTATCGGTAACCATGAACAATCCACACTCCCTACCGGAAAACAGCACACCGAATGCAGAAGGCGGTTTACTCTTCGATGACTGGAATACGCTCGAAGAAAAAAATTCAACCGAGAATACTGCATCATTTGACGGAAAAATCATCGCCAGAATGCCCGATCTCGGATCGGAAAATATCGTAAAAAACATCAGAAATCCCAAAAATTCCCCTTTTTGGGAGAAAATCCGCCCATTTTCGTCGTTTTTTCAGCAAAAAACGCCCGAAGCACGGCAACAACTCTTTCGCCGTATCACCACGGTCGGTGGGATCATATTATTGTGCGGCATCGGCATTATTCTCTTCGATTCCGACAAGGACGGAGCGACCGAAAACGTTACCGACCGAGCAGAAATTTTATCGGAGTTGACCGGATTGACCGATTCAACGGACGAGCCGGTCGTATTCGTTTCGGAAGCGGCATTTTCGCCCATTACTTCATCAACGGGGAATCTCTCGTCAGCGTTGGACAATGCGATGCCCAATGTTGTCTCCTATACACCAACTCCGATTGCCAGTCCGCCGTCTCCCTGGGATCGTCCTGCCGCTGATACACGCACATCCTGGGAAAATGCCCCCGCACAACCGGAAAATCCATTCCTGCCGATTGATTCCGCTGCCGTTTATACGACTTCGACAATGCCGTCCGAGCCACTTGTCATGTCTCCGATGTATCCTATCGGGGGAACATCCATGCCGGTTTCTCCGCATGAAATGCCGATTTCGCCATTTGAGGCACAATTAGTCGCTCAAGCAAACACGCCGAATTATCCTGCCATACCGCCGGGAATGATGCCGATGCAGGAGCGGCGGGAAAATGTGTCTGGAGTCATGCCGCAACAGTTTTCTCCCCCGATGTCCGGTCATACCGTTCCGATGCCTCATCAATCAGGTCAATTCGGGCAGCAACCGCCTCAATACGTCGTTCCGCCGGGTTATCTGTTGCCGCAACAACAGGCGGTACCGCAGCAGAGTATTCCGATCCCCAGCGGTGTTTCGACACTGAACCAACAAGGGGGACAGCCCCTGCAAAATATGCAATCGCAGGTACCGCGTCCTCCAAACGATTTTTACTACGCACCACCCCATAATTATCAGCGATTGTACTGAACAAGCGGCTAAATCCAAAATTGCTATCTAATCCTCCCCATGACGATGCCATTACCACTCCAACACGACAACGGCTTGATGCCGTCCGATGAATTGCAAGAACGAATGTCTCGCCCTGAAGTTCAGGGAGGAGCAACATTCATTCCTGCAAGCGGTCGGGTCTATCGACTTTTCGGCAACGAAGACAAATCGTTTTCGATGCCGTACATCCCTGAGATTCCTTCTACTCTTGCCGCTCATAAATCGTCAGCCATTTCATTGGAAGACGCACTGCAACAGATCGAAACATTCTCCTCGCCGGTGAAAAGCGGGAGTGTTGCCGAGCAATCGAACACAAATCAAATGGTTCTGCCCGCGACAGAATGTTCCAGTTCAACGACCTCACCACCGACGCTTCAACTGTTTCAGGCATTGGGAACCGTTCCTGATCAACATGCCGATTTGAGAATTCCACTGAAACTCATCAAAGGAGAAAGTTCAGTATCGCATGTAACGCTTTCGGCAAAAGATGTCGTCCGCGAAGTTTTACAAATGTTACCGACAGCCGCTCCTAATCCATTGCCGATGCCGAAGGATGAGAGTCGGCAACCGCTCCGAGTGATTTCTGATACTGTCGAAGAACCCTTTGTCGTGCCGTTTGCCAAGCCGGAACCGCCGCAGGAAAAGATCAAAACGAAAAATGCAGTGCTAAAAATCGTTACGGAAATTATCCCGCCGGTTTTTTTCTCAAAGGTTTTGAAAAAATGCGGAAACATTCGCCGTAAGGGAAATGCCGTCCACCGCAAACGGTTTTCGTTACCGCCGATTTCTACTGCTCCAATGGAGGAATTGCCAGTCGTCTGCGAGACGCAACCGCCCGTAAACGCATCGGCATTTCGATGGTCGGCACAACTGGATTCGTTGATGCAGACGGCAAGCAATCAAATCCGAATGCTCACGGATCATTTGGTCGTGCAGTTGAATCAAGGAATAAAAGCCATTTGCTTCAAAAGTGTTTTCCCCGGCGACGGTTGCTCGACCATTCTGCTCTGTGCCGTCAGAGCGTTGTTGGAACGCCATTACCGCATTTTGCTGATTGATGCTCACCATCGGAACATTGATTTACCGAAACAGTTAAATCTATCGGGAGACATGGATACCGGAAGCGAAGTTCTGACGATCAATGACCAACTCGGTTTATGGGTTTGGCAGGAATTAAAATCGACGGACGAAAATACAGCATTGCTCGCAGAAGTGATAACGACACATCGGGAAAAATATGACTTGATTCTATTGGATGATGGAAGTGTGACGGAGATTCCGCTGACCGAATTTGTTGCATTTTGGAACCGAGTGGAGTTGAATGGAGTCGTGTTGGTTTCCAATATGAAACACCCTTCAGAAGTGCCGATGTCTCATATTGCACGTCGCCTTCGGCAACACCATGTCCCCTTGATCGGAATTGCAGAGAATTACGTGTGATGATATGATTCCTTTGCGCACTCTTTGTGCCATTGCGTCGTTAACGAATGCGGCGATTTCTGTGTTGCGGTTGTTTCCGGGGACGGAAAAAAATTTTGCGGGCTAGAGCAGAGCAGATACAATGGAATCCAAAGAACGCTCTCAAGACTCTCGGATTACGATGACTTTGCGATCCTCGTGGAATGACGTTAGGACATCCAGCCCGATTAGACGATGTGCCGTTCTTGTCTTTTCTCCACCATTTTGTGTTGTACCCTCCGCATTACTATCCTATCCGTTTGACGACAATTTTGTAGCCGATGACCTGTACGATTTCGATGGGACTACCCTTCTCAATCAAATCGCCGTCCGAAACAACATCGTATAGTTCATCACCAATCCGAGCCTTTCCCGCAGGATTGAGCCGCGTGGCAACCATACCCCGCTGTCCCAACAAGCCATCGTAATTTGCAAGCCGCTCCGTCTCCTGAACCGTTGCCGTGTCGTTCGGCTTGTTGATCCGCTCCAATAACCGAGACAACATTAAGCCGAACCCCAACATTCCGCAACCCGACACCGCTAAAATTAACAGCGAATTCCGAAACTGTAACAGTTGGTACGAATTCTGCGGAATGATAAACGTCTGACTTGCCAATACCAACGAAGCCAATATCAACGCAACGCCGCCGATTCCGAAAATGCCGAAGCCGGGAATCACAAAAAATTCGAGTAGCAAACAACCGACTCCGGCGAGAAACAGCAACACTTCGAGCCAACCAGCCGTTCCGCCGAGAAAATGAAGCCAAAAGAACAGCACTACTCCGACAATCGCCACGAAAAGACCGACACCGACTCCCGGCGAGTTAAATTCAAACATCAACGCAAAGAAAACGATCATCAAAATCATGGCAGCCATACCGGGCGTTTGGAGAAAATAGAGCAACTGATCCGCCCAGGTCGGGTCGGCAAGCATCGGGTCTTGCTCCAAGTTATAGAGCAATTTGAATTCAGCAAAATCCTTTGCTGTGCGGCTAATCAGAAATTGCTCCCCTTTCCCTTGCACGACTTGCAAGAGTGTTCCGCGGGGCTTCACAATTTTTTCTTTCGTCCACGATGTATTGTCGGGAAACTCGTCCAGTTCTTCGCTGCACACATAATCGACCAGTTGCCGTCTTGCTCCGTCTGTTTCTCTGACCACCCTGAAAATTTCGATGTCCGAGTCAATGAGTGCAACGGGGAGCGACCAAGACCGCATCGCCTTTTTTGCAATGGAGTCCCTAATCATTCGGCGTGCATCCGCAATTTGCCCGACCGAAAAGACTCTTGCCCCATCCCCTCCCAAGACGGCTTCGGGACCCAGTACGATTTCATCGCAGGCAATCGCAATGAGGGCGGCATCCGCTCTCGCATGGTAGGGAATGTACGCAACGGTCTGAATCTTGCCGGGATCAATTTCCGTAACGAGAAAGGAGGCGAAAGTCAAACTCGCTTCCAAATCACCGCCGGGAGAATCGATGTACAAACACAAAAAATTAACGTTGTTCTCGGCGGAGTCAATGTAATTTCGGATGCTTCGGATCGCCGCACCGGTTCGGTCGGAATTGATCACGCCGGTCAAGTTGACCCTAACGGCATGACCTAATTCGTTGGTGATCGGAATCACTTTTAGATCGTCCGGTGAGATACCGAATCCCCTTGCGGCGGCGATGCGGTCATCCGCAATGAGGTCAATCAATCGGATTTGCCGGGAAAGTTCCGCCGAAAAGATTCCATGCTGTCCCGCCGGAATGAGCGCAACGGGTTCTTCGGCAAACGTTTCGACTTGCCGAAGTGTTTCGACATCGTCGGGAGCGATCAACCGAAGCCCTTGCTCCGTTTCGACTTGAAGCAATACAGCGTTCGTATCGAGCAGTTTGTCGGCAAGGGCGACCGGGATATTCCGCCGTTTGGCAATTTCCTGATAGGCTTGCCGATGCGTTGGGGTAATTTTTGATTCATCAATACCGGCGGCACCGATTTCGGCTCGTTCTGCCATGATCCGCTCATTGCAGGCAAGGGCAACGAGGACGGCATGTCCTTGAATGGACTGCGGTATGAAGGCGACGAAGCGGACGTGAGCGAACCGTTCGCTGGTCAAGAGCGAGGCAAATTCGTAGCAAACGCCGAAGGAACTTCCACGACCGAAGACTTCTTCATCGGTGCGGACGTTGAGTTGAATGAAGACTGTAGTGGTTTCCGATGTCAGCCGTTCGAGCGTTTTGGTAGCGGCGTGAGCCGATTTTGCGGTCAACGGAAGTTCGATGTCGAGCAAAACCTCGTCGGCACAAAGCGTTGTACTGATCGCAACACAGAAAAAAAATGCAAAAATCGGACGCATAGTATTATTAGATGTCTTCTCTAAAAAATTATCCATTTTCCAACTGTTTCATCACATCATCGGGAATGTCAACATTCGACGACACTTTTTGCACATCGTCATGATCGTCGAGCAGTTCCATGAGTTTCAACACTTTTGCCGCCGTATCGGCATCTTGCACCTCCGCCCGATCCTTTGGCATCAGACTCAACTGCGATTCTTCCGGTTCGATACCCGCCTTTTGCAAGGCATTGGAGACCGATTCATATGCCTCTGGTTGACACATGATTTCGAAACCATCTTCAACTTCAACCACGTCATCGGCACCGGATTCGAGAGCGAGTTCCATGACTACGTCTTCGGTGAGTTCCCCTTTTTTCGGAATCGATTTGGGAATTGCAAAGAAACCTTTCTTCTCGAAGTTCCATGCAACGCAGCCCGTGGTGCCGAGTTTTCCTCCACAGACTTCAAAGATTTTTTTAATTTCCGGGGCGGTACGATTTCGGTTATCGGTAACGGCTTCCGCAAGCACCGCTACACCGCCGGGTCCGTAACCTTCGTAAACGAGTTCGTCGAGTTGTTCGGAGTCCCCTTCGCCGCTGCCGCGTTTGATTGCCCGCTGAATATTATCCTTGGGAAGCGATACGGCTTTTGCTTCGTCGATTGCCGCCCGAAGCCGAATATTGTTTTCGGGATCAGGACCGCCGAGTTTTGCGGCGATGATGATTGCTTTTGCCAATTTGCTCCATAGTTTTCCTCGTTTGGCATCGACGAGTGCTTTTTTGTGTTTAATTCCTGCCCAGTGTGAATGTCCTGCCATCGATTTATGTTTTCAATTTCCAGATTCTCCATAACGTCGCCCTATTGTACCGAAAAAAAACGATTTTTCAAAGTGCCGGTACATAATTCCGCAAAGACAGTACGCCGTTAATCAGTTTCTCGATATACGCAAAACTGCGATTAACTATCTTTTTGCTATTGCCTCAAAGTCGAAAATTTTGTACCATCCCACCGGAGATTGTCCCACCGTTGCCGGTGCAAACCGGCAGTAAAATGCCGCCTGACCGAGCAACACAACAGAATACGATTGCTTACAATCTGGTCCCCTTCAATTTTGTGGATTTGGAAGAAAAAGCAACCAAGTACCTCGCACAAGTCCAGACGGAAGCAGCGAAAGTCGTTTCCGATGCCAGAGATGACGTAGAACGGATTCGGCAAACCGCCGCCGCCGATTGGGAAAAATCCGCCGCCGAAATCGAACAAACACGCTCTCAAGCAAGAGACGAAGCCGAGGCAATCCGAAAACAACTAGATGAACTACGCCAACGTCTGCAAGAAGAAGAAAAAAATTTCAAAACCCAAAAGGAACAACTTGAAAACGAAGCGGTCAAACTGAAAACCCAACTGAAACAAAATGAAGATGCCGCCAGAAAAAATGGATACGACGAAGGACAAAAAACCGGCTACGACGAAGGACATTCCAAAGGTTATGCTGACGGTGAAATGAAGGCAATGATTGATTACACCGAAAAGATTCAACGCGAAGCAGAAATCCAATTAGGAGCAAAGTTAGAAACATTATTGCCAGCACTCACGACGATGATTGACCGATTAGATATGGCAAAACAATCGTTTTTGCAACAATGGGAACGGAGTGCCGTAAAAATTGCCGAAACGATTGCAGCAAAGGCGATTGCTCGACAATTACCCGAAATGGTTGATGTACCGCTTCGGCTTTTGCGAGAAGCATTGGAACTCGGCACGGGAAGCACATCAGTTCGGATTCGGTTGAATCCGAATGACTATGAAGCATTGCAACCGCAGATGGACATCTTGATTCAAGAGATGACTCGGTCGGTCGCAACGGAAATCGTCAGTGACGTGTCGATTTCTCCCGGTGGTTGTGTATTGGAAACACCACAGGGGACGATTGACAACCGTATCGAGTCCCGACTCGCACGCATTGAAGAGGAGATCTGTCTCGTCGACGATGCACATCTCGCCACCTGATTTCCGACACCCCTCTTGACACCGAAATCGCTAAACGCTACAATCCCTACAATCGGCAAAGACGGAACTCGCCAATGATCTGGAACCCGTTCCTCAAAACCATTAGCGCACTGCTCAACAGCGGCAAAAAAAAGAAAACCGCTACGCCCCAAAAGCGTTCCCTACAAATCGAAACCCTCGAAGATCGCGACCTGTTGA
>Ga0082212_10009536_pt1 | contig 12520 bp, 9 predicted proteins | sample TergutNt197P3_FD_71548 | JGI IMG/M metagenome (GOLD analysis project Ga0082212, IMG submission 71548) | Neocapritermes taracua P3 segment gut microbial communities from Petit-Saut dam, French Guiana - Nt197 P3 | ecosystem: Host-associated > Arthropoda: Insects > Digestive system > Gut ... | reverse complement strand
TAGTTTCATTTGTCAATATTGCAAGTGGCAATGTTAAGTATCCCAGTATGGAAATTGCAGAGGAGCCAGGCGCCGTTGAAATGGGAAAATTTATTGGCCGCAAATTCAATGAATTTTTTCCGGCACTTAACCCAAAAGTACTTACTATCAGCGATCCATCCGTTGAATGGGCTCATAATCAACGGACCTTGGCTTTTTTACGGGGATTGCAGGAAGCCAATCCTTCCACGCAGCATCTTTTCAACGGCGGAAAAAGTAACCGGGAAGAAGCATATGCAGTAATGGAAGACATGTTGCAGCGTGACAGCAGCGTAAATGTAATTTTCGGCTACGATGCCGAAAACGGATTAGGCGGAAGCGCTGCACTCGAAGCAGCTGGCAGAGGAGCAGCTGATAATTATGTTCCAAAAACTGAAATGATTGCTTCTGTAGACGGTTCAACCCCGGAAATCCTGAAAGTTGTGGATCCTCGCTCTTCTTACATGGCAACACTTGGCCTTCGTCCAAGACAAAATGCAAGAGCTTGTGTCGATCTTTTGCTTGATGTTATTAACGGCAAGGTTGATATGTATGAAACAAACAAAAATGTAAGAGTTGTATCATTCATAATAAACAGCGACATGAGCATACAGGAAGTTGAGCAATATTTAAAGGATGAATGGGATCTTACCATTGATCTAAAAAAGGAAATTGGCTTGTAAGAAGACCAAATCCGAAGAACCGGTGAATAACAGATCCGGTAAATATGCAATTTGCCGGATCTGCAGACTTTGAGGAGAATTTAAAGCATGAATAACATCCTTGAAATGAAACAGATCGTTAAGCAATATACCGGTGTTACTGCTTTAAACAACGTTGATTTTTCCGTAAACAACAACTCTGTTCATTGTGTTGTCGGAGAAAATGGCGCAGGTAAATCAACTTTAATAAAAATAATTACTTGTGTCGAAAAGATGACGAAGGGCCAAATCCTGTTTAATGGCAGGCCTTTTGCCGCAAATACGGTAAAAGATGCCATGGATTGCGGAATAAGTACAGTATTTCAGGAATTGAATATTGTGGATCAATTAACAGTTGCTGAAAATTTAGTGCTTGGCAGAGAAACACATAAATATGGCATAATTTCAAAGAAAACAATGTATCCTGTTTATGGTTTAATGCAGGAATTTGCAAAAGACATCCCTTTGCATAAAACTGTAGCTGAACTCAGTTTTGCGGAAAAACAGATTGTTGAAATTGTAAAAGCTATTGGATTTGAGGCAAAATTAATAATACTGGACGAACCAACCGCAGCCTTGGCAAAGAATGAGTCCGAACGCTTATATGATGTTATACAAAAACTTAAAAAAAGAGGATTATCCATAATATACATATCGCATATATTGGATGACATATTTACCGTAGGAGATGAAGTTACTGTATTAAGAGACGGTCTTGTTGTCGGAACCAAAACCATTCAGAACACCACCAGAGAAGAACTGGTTCAGATGATGATTGGCAAAATCTCTTACAGTAATTATATTAAAAATTCAATTGATCAAAATAAAGTTGCTATGGAAGCAAAAAATTTATCAACTTCATCAATAAAAAATATTTCTTTTAACATATACAAAGGAGAAATAGTCGGCTTTTATGGATTAAGAGGTTCCGGTAAAAGTGAAACCGCAAGGGCCTTATATGGCGTAGATAAACTGCACGACGGACAAATATACATTAATGGAAAAAAAGCTGCAATCTCAAATCCGAAAAAGGCTATGAAACACGGATTGGCAATGGTTCCGGAAGAACGCCTGTCCGAAGGACTAATAATGAAATTATCAATTTCAGATAACATTTCAATCAGCAACTTAAGAAAAGTGGTAAAAAACTTTATGGTCAGCGAAAAATTAAAAGATATAATAGCCAGACATTTTATTGATGCGTTAAGCATAAAATCATTTCACGAACGGCAGCTTGCCGGAACGCTTAGCGGCGGTAATCAGCAAAAAGTGGTTGTAGCAAAATGTCTTAATGCAGATACAACTATTCTTATGCTTGACGAACCGAGCCGCGGGATAGATGTTGGAGCAAAAGAAGAAATTTACGCAATAATGCGAAAACTGGCGGCTGAAGGTACATCCATACTGGTGTTTTCTTCGGAATACGATGAAATAGAAAAACTCTGCGATCGTGTTCATTTAATTGTTAAGGGCCGGATAGGGAAAACCATTAATCATGAAGATCTGGATCCTCAAAAAGTAAGAATGATAACCATGGGACAGGAGGTATAAAACTATGAAGTTTGCTCTGAATAAATTAAACAAGACAAATATGAACAAGCTTGTAATTGTTGGAGTACTCTTTCTGTTAATGGCTGTTCTTTCAGTATTAAGCAGGGAATTTCTTACTATAACAAATATAAACAATGTATTAAGACAGACGGCAAGCATTGTTATTGCCGGCTGTGCAGTAACTTTATTGATGATATCCGGAAATTTCGATTTGTCTATCGGGGCAATTCTTGCTCTTTGCGGTACTATGTCTGCAATATTTGTCACAAAAGGAATACCCCTGCCTGTTTCAATTATTATTTCAATTGGTATTGGATTTTTCATCGGATTTTTTAATGGCTTTTTTGTAATCATCCTGAAAGTACCATCCATTATTGCAACATTGGGAACCATGTATATTGCAAGAGGCATCGCATGGGTTATTACAGGTGGAAACAGCATACACCTGGGGCTTGGCAAAAACTTTACATTACTGGGAAGAGGGTTTATCGGACCCATGCCAATAAATATTATCATTACAATTATTGTCTTTTGTGTTTTTCTTTTTATTCAGAATAAAACTATATTAGGAAAATATACTTATGCAATAGGAGGAAATCGAAGAACCGCCTTTTTAAGCGGAATCAATACAAACAGGATTGGAATTACTCTGTACTGCTTAGTTGGACTTTTCGCCGGCTTTTCCGGATGTATGATGGCTTCCCGTCTTGGTGTAGGCAGTGCAAGTATCGGAACAGGTTTTGAATTTGATGTTATTGTTGCTGTTGTTTTGGGCGGAACAAGTCTTGAAGGCGGAGAAGGGTCTGTTTTTGGAATGCTTGTCGGAGCACTTATTGTAGGGTTCATCGGAAATGGTTTAAACTTAATGGGAATACATTCATTTTATCAGGATGTTGTAAAGGGAATTGTCCTTGTAGGGGCAGTTCTGTTAGACAGAATGCTGAAAACACGGATAAAAATATAATTTAATCGGAGGCAAAATTTATGGAAAACAATTCTTTTAACTATAAAATAGCTTACGGCTGCTGGCTTAATGATTCGCGTACTGAACCGATTGTTGAGGAAAATTGGCCTTCCATACGCATTGATCAGGAAACTTTAAATTCACTGGAAACAACGATGGCTTTTTTAAAAAAAGCCGGTTATAATTATTTTGATGTATTCGGCCTGATAACCAATAATAACTGGAATCCTGATATTACCTCAACCGTAGATGACAAACGAAGAGAAGTTGTAAAACAAGCCATAGATATTATTCACAAGAACGGAATAAAACTTATTTATGGGTTAGGAGTATACAGCTGGGGATTTGAAACTATTATCGAACAAAATCCTGCCGTTAAGGGGACCAGCAGGCAGGTTATGTGTGCTTCTTCAACTGAATCTGAAACCATTATGTATAAAATTATTGACTATGTTGCCGGGAATTATGCTGTCGACGGGTTCCATCTTGAAGCGGCGGATCAGGGACGTTGCAACTGTGATTCATGCTCAAAATACACGGACATAGATTATTTTAACCGAATTAATATGATAGCCGCAAAATACATCAGAAGCAAATGGCCGGAAAAGGTGCTTCTGGTTAATACTTCCGGTTATCTTGCCTGGGGTGATGTTTTTTCCAAAGAACAACTGGAAGCATTAAAACCTTTAGGGGAATCGATAGATGTATTTATTGACGTTGGCAGTCATGGAATTTTTGTGGCAAACAAAGACAGAAAAAACTTTATCAGGGATTTTAAAGCAAGCTTTGGAACAGCAAATGGTTTTTGGATTTATCCTCCTCAAAGATGGGATCGGCTTCGCTGGTTTATTCCTCATTTCAGTGAAAATATAAATAATTTAAAAGAAGTATTCAATGATGGAGGACGAAGCTGCGAACTGTATTTATCTCCATTAATTAATCCGGCAGTTGAAATAACAGTTTTCTGCAATGGAATGTTTCTGAACAATACAACACTGAAAACAGAAGATATCCTTGATAATGTTGTTGAACAATTGTATCACCCTTCCAATGCTGAAGAAAAAAAAATGATCTGCGGTATTTTTTGTGATGCTGAAGCTTTATTCATGTCTTCGTATAATCCTGTAAGAAACAGGACTCTGGATGAAAGCCATTCCGACGGAGTTGAGAATATTTTTATATGGTCAAAAACAAACAAGGATCTTGCTGTACCCGGAGAATTATTCCTTGAACCATTATTCGGTATCGGTCCGGGATTTCCTTGTTATTTGCTTTTGCATTTTGATAAGCAAGGACGCAAAAAATATCATGATGGTATGATTGAATTATTACAGAAAGCAACGCATTTAAAAGATCTCCGTCCCGATTGCGAAAGAACAGACCGAATTGTCCGTGCTTTAACCATGGTCATTGCTGATGTTAAAGAGATCATGAAGAAATTCGATTGATGAACCTCCCCGCGGCAAGGTAGCTGCTTTGCAGCATTAGAAAGCGGGGTATTAAACCAGATGGACATAATAATCCTGAATGGAAATTTTCATCCAAAGATAACAATAGTATTAAAAGAAAGCCTGTTTTTACTTAGTTAAAACAAAAAAAAAATTGTTGACAAAACATCCGATCTTCCTCTATAATATTTTAACCTTAAACGATTAAGTAAAAAATGGCAAGGAGAGGATATAGTTGTCATTTTGCTCAATCGATTAACGGGCGGCGTTGGATTAATCGACGTACGCAAAGCTATGAGGAGGAAGAAAATGAAAAAGATCGCAACAGTGCTGCTGGTTTTAACATTATTAGCGGCATTTGGACTGGCCGGATGCCAGCAAAAACAGCAGGCCCAGGATGACGGGCTCAGGATCGGTGTCAGCATCATGGAGTTAACGGCTTATACCTGGTACCTGGGTGTCATTGACGGTTGTAACCAGTGGGCAAAAGAACATCCGGAGGCAAAGGTTACCTACCAGTTTGAAGATTCCAAATCCGATGTATCCGCCATGCTGAACAACATCGACAACCTGATTACTGCCGGAGCCAAGGGAATAATACTCTTCCCTGCCGATGCGTCGTCTGCCATTCCGGTAATGAAGCAGTACACAGCACAGGGTATTCCGTTTGTTATTGGCGACTATGCCCAGCAGCCCAACAGTCAGGACGACGTCGTTTGGAAAACATTTGTAGGTCATGACATGACCGCCCTTGGTGAAGTTGCGGGAAAAGTTGCAGTGGATTACCTTAAAACCCTTGGCAAAGATGATCCTGTCTGTCTCTTTGTAACACGCCCTCAGTCCGGACAGGTTACCAAAGACAGACTGGACGGTTTTACGCGTACCATAAAGGCTTCTTTCCCCAATGCAAGAATTATCGAAGAAGGTGATACCGGCGCCGGCAGCAGGGCTTCTGCGCAGGATCTGGTGGAAAATATTCTTCAGAGGGAAAGTGTAATTGACGTTGTTTCCGGTCATAACGATGCTGCGGTAATCGGCGCTTACAATGCCGCAGTTTCCCAAAACCGGCCCAACATCAAATTCGTCGGCATTGCAGGAGATAAGGACGTGCTTACCTATATCGCCAACGGCAACTCTGCCTGGATAGGTGAAGTACTCCAGGACCCGACCACCCTGGGACATACAGCCATGGAAGCCATGTGGCAAAGCATGCAGGGAAAGACCATTCCGTTGAACTTTGATCTTCCCCAGCCGGAAGCCATTACCCCGGACAATATTAACAGCTATGACTGGCAGAGCTGGTCCTGGCTGTAATTACGTAAAGTTAACCGTCTGACCGCCACAAGCGGCCGGACGGTCTCTCTATAGGAGAAAAACAATGGTTAGTCTATTTCCTGAACCTAAATACATTAACGAAACGGGCGGATACACTAAATCGTTTAACCGGTTATGTTTATTAAATAATCTGAAAAAATTAGATTTTGAACGGCTAAAAAAAATCACCGAATTACGTTTTTGGAATTACAATGATATTGCAGAAAATATCAGCGATACAGAAAAGACAGGATCATTAACCATTACACTTATTGATTCGCTTGAAAACCTTGAAACCGGAACGAAAACAAGCGGAACAGCCCTGAATCCGCCGGACAACACCGAAGAACTTTATAAAGCACAAGGTTATGGTCTGGAAATTAATAGCGAAAAAATTTTTCTGCGTTTTGAGAACTACGCCGGCTTTATCTATGGACTAACATCGTTAAAGCAGCTTCTTATAGAAGAAAAGTCAGTATACAAACTCCCCATTTGTACCATTAAAGATTATCCTTCCGTTCCTGCACGGGCAGTGGCGCCTACCTTTTCCTGGTATGCGGGATACGGACGTATTGGTTTTGATTCTCAATTATGGGGATATGATGAATGGGCTGAATTTTTAAATATATGTGTGGATAATAAAATTAACCAATTTAATATGGTTATGTACGGTTATTGGCCTTTTGAACTTAAACATTACGAAGAAACAACATTCAGGAACATTCCGTTAAAAATCTGGAATGCCGAAAACTCAAAATGGCTTACCATACATTACACTCACCCGAATCTGGAAGACCCCTATCTGGCCCGTTTTATTGAACTTGCCCATCTTCTTGAAGTAAAGCTTTTTGCCTATGTAGGACTTAATTCCTACAACGGCGGCTATACTATCAAGCATCCGGAAGCAAGGCCAAAAGCGCCAAAAACCGGAGAGTTCCTTAACGATTTTGATTCCCTGTGTCTGAGCCATCCGGGAACGGTGGATTATATCCTTGCCGGTATGAGCGAAATTACCAGATTGGGTTTTGACGGCTTTACCCTGGAAGAAAGCGAAGAAGGTTTTTGGTACTGTGAATGTGATGCCTGCAAAGAAACCTGGTATAAGGGCGCTGCTTCACCGGGAGAAGCAAAGCACAGGGCAAATATTTGGCTTCTTAATAAAATTTACGAAACGGTACGAAAGATAAACCCCAACACGGTTATCGGCATACGGGCTTTCCGTCAGCCGCCCCTGGAAAAAGACCCCGCCTTCCTTAAAGAATGTGTTGACTCCATGCCAAAAGACATTATGCTTTTCTGGGCGCCGGCCCTTTATGTACCGGAAACGGAATTCCCAAAATGGTGCAATGCCTTTGGCCGTGATCGGATATGGGCGCGTGATACGGAATCCAATTCCATTACATCTACCATGGGAAGGCTCTACAGAACCTTTGAATCAAACATGATCCGCTACAAAGATGAAACCAATGTACAGGTAATCGAACGTGACATTGAACAGCACATAGGCAGCGTTAAGATGGGAGTTCACGGGATTAACGGATATATCTTTGAATGGTTCGGTCTTTTTATGCATCTTTTTGCCCACGGTAATTACGGATGGGGCTCGATCATGGAACAGGAAGATTTTTTCCGCCGTGTTTGCTGGCACAATTTTGGAAAAGAACTGGGAGAAAAGATCCTCTATGTAATGCAGAACATCATTACAATCCATGAAAGCCAAATACCTCTGTATACAACACCTTTCCCCTTTCAAAAAAACAAGATGACAAATGCCGATATTCCGGCAATCAAGGCTGCCCGGGCAAATCATCCCAAAATCCTTGCAATGATCGAAGAAATCCGTACTGCGGTACAAAACAGTAAACGGCTAAAAAGCTGGCTTCCTCATTTTGACAGGCTTAAAAATGCAGAACGCCGAAACGCCGTTATTTACGAACTGGTACTGGCTTCTCTCCGTTACGAAGACGAAAAAGATCCAAAAAAGAAAGATCCTATTCTGGACGAGATTCTGGAACTTAATGAACAGGATTTTGCCATTGCCAAAGAAATGTTCTTTGACATTAACCCGGTAGGAGAAACTGGAGTAAAAAGCTGCATGTTCCCCTATCACGAAATGAAGCGTCTAATCTACAATATTCGCCATCCTGATACTCCGGACAACGATATAATTTGTTCCGGTATCGAAGCCCTGGGATGGCTGTGGCTTTAAATAGAGGAGCTTAGGAGCAGAAACAATGGATGTAACTACACCCCTGATAGAAGTAAAAAACTGTTCCATGGAATTCCCCGGCGTTAAAGCTCTGCAGGATGTGAGTTTTACTCTGACCGGCGGAGAATGCCATGCCCTGGTTGGAGAAAACGGGGCAGGTAAATCAACACTGTCCAAATGCATAATCGGTGAATATCAGATGACCAGCGGCGAACTCTTTGTCGGCGGAAAACAGATTAAGCACTCTTCCCATTCCATAAGGGAATCTCAGGAATTGGGCATATCAATCGTTCACCAGGAATTCCAGCTTATGCAGGACATGAACGGGGTGGAAAACATTTTTATCGGGCACTACCTTACACGCGGCGGTTTTATCAACTGGAAAGAACTTGCTGTCAAGGCCAAAGAAATCATGGACTTTCTTCAGTGCGATATTAATCTTTCTATTCCGGTAAAACGGCTGCGGACTGCAGAAAAGCAAATCGTTCAGCTTGCCAAAGCCCTTCTTACGGATTCCCGTGTATTAATTCTTGACGAACTTACATCGGTATTGCAGGAAAAAGATATCGAAAACATTTTCCGCATTATCGGTATTCTAAAAAACAAAGGCATCGGTATTATTTATATTTCCCACCGGCTCGACGAAATTATGCAGTGCTGTGACTCTTATACGGTTCTTTGTGACGGGAAACACATCAACAGCGGCAGAGTGACGGATATAACCATGCCCCAGCTTATTAAAATGATCATAGGCCGGGATCTTAGGCAGGTTTACCCGGCGGTAAACGAACAAATAGGAACACCGGTGCTTGAACTAAAAAATTTAACGGCGCCAAAAGCTTTCAGAGACATCAGCCTGTCGGTACGGCAGGGCGAAGTTATTGGCCTTGCAGGCCTTGTGGGAGCCGGAAAAACCGAATTGATTCATGCAATTTACGGTAACCATAAAATTACCAGAGGAGAAATCCTCATCCGCGGCAAAACGGTTAAAATAAAAAATCCAAAAGAAGCAATAAAACTGGGCATTGGACTTGTTCCCGACGAACGGAGGCTTTTGGGGCTTAATATGCTCTTTGACATTAAAGACAATACCGTACTGCCATCGATGTCCTACTTCAGTAAATGGGGAATTTTTCAGGATCACGGAAAAGAAGCAAAAGCGGCGTATGACTACAACGAAAAATTCGGCTTAAGCTATTATTCGCTTTGGCAAAATGTAAAAAAACTCTCCGGAGGCAATCAGCAGAAGATCGTCATAACCAAATGGATACTCCGAAACTGTGAAATCTTTTTGCTGGACGAACCAACCCGCGGCATCGACATTGGCGCAAAATTTGATGTGTATTCCCTTGTTAATGAATTAGCCAAACAGGGCAAAGCTGTAATTCTGGTTTCTCCCGAAATGGAAGAACTAATCGGCCTGTGCAACAAAATCTACATTATGTTTGAAGGTTCCATAACCGATGTGGTAGAAGGAGATAGAAAAACTCAGGATGTTATTATTCATAGCTTATTGGGGGTAAATAAATGAGCGACAACAGCGATTTTAAGAAAAAGTTAAGACGCTACAACAGCGGCTGGATATCTTTTTTGCAGGACTGGATGATACTGTTCCTGTTTGTTGCGTTGTTTATCTTTTGCTTTATCTTTGACGGCAGATTCAGAACTACGAACAATATAATGAATGTGCTCAGACAGGCATCGTTTATGGCAATTATTGCCCTGGGAGAATTTTTTGTAATTCTTACCGGAAATATGGACATGTCCATATCATCATTGATCGGCATGGTATCGATCTTCTTTGCCGGATTTGTCGTGAAAACGGGTATGCCGATTATGGCCGCGATAAGCATCGTTGTTATAATTTCTGTCGTGGTTGGAGTAATAAACGGAGTTTTGGTCATCCACGGGCATATTCCGTCGTTTATTGCAACCCTTGTTGTAATGAACATAATCAGGGGTATTATATTTATCTACTCCGGCGGATTGCCGATTTCCGGACTTCCCGAATCTTTTAACTTTTTAGGCGCCGGCTATATTGGATTTGTTCCATTCCCCGTAATCCTGCTTTTTATAGTAGCCATTATACTTTATGTAATATCTTCTTTTACTTCTCTGGGCAGGAGTTTCTTTGCCATAGGCGGTAATATGGAAGCCAGTAAACTTTCGGGGATCAATACACATGCAATTGGCATTACTGCTTTTGTGTTCTGCGGAATCCTTACTGCCATCGGAGCGCTGGGACTTACCTCAAGGACCCTTGCAGGAAATGTAACACTGGGAGATGCCCTGCTTTTTGATGTTATGACAATAGTTGTACTGGGCGGAACCTCCCTTACCGGCGGAAGAGGCCGGGTTTTCGGTGTTGTAATCGCCGCTCTGTTTATCCAGGTAATCAGCAATATGATGGTTCTTCAGGGTATCAATACCTATTGGCAATGGGTGGTTAAAGGTTTGATTCTTCTTACGGTAGTACTGGTCGATTCCAACGCAAAGCGGGATTAGGAGGATATATGCACGGAAAAAAGATCTGGTTCTTTCCCGACGGTGACAGGCCGCCTCTGGGAGACAGTCTGATGAAGGGACATGAATCGTACATCGTCCTTAACCCAAATAATACGGATGCACATATTTCCTTTACTTTGTATTTTGAAGACAAAGCTCCGGTACGGGACATAACGATGACCGTTGGAGCAGAGCGGGTTGCCTGTTTTCAAACCCACCGGAAAGAACACTTTGGAGAACACGTTCTGCCCTTAAGTACCCAATATGCCGTTAAGGTAGAAAGCGACACTCCGGTGATCGTTCAATACGGCAGGCTGGATGCCAGGCAGGAAAATTTAGCCTATTATACCACCATGGGCTGGAGTGAAGAAACATAGTATGATACGGCGCTTTGGACAAATCGCAGCATTAAAAACGGATATGATAGAACTTTTCCATATCGACTAATATTTTTAAGGAGCAGTTTATGCACGGAGACATTTGCATCCCAAAAGAGGAATACAAAGAAAGAGTAAAAAAAGCGGCGGCAATCCTGGCAAGAGAGAAACTCGACGCAATGATTGTCAATTCCAACGAAGCCGACTATGCCAACGCCCGCTATTTTTCGGGCTTCTGGCCACTTTTTGAGCGCTGCGGCGTTGCTGTTTCCGCAGGGGGAGATGCAGCGCTGATGGTCGGCCCGGAAAGCAAATACTTTGGCGGCGATCGCAACAAACTCGACAAGATCTTTGTATTAAAGGCATACCGGGAAAGCGCCGACCCTGCTTATCCGGAATTGGTAACTGATTCTTTTAACGATGTATTTAAGTCCATCGGCGTGCCCGGAAAAAAAATCCGTATTGGCGTTGCAAGCTGGCTGGATACATCGGTAGTAATTTACGAAGCGATTAAGGAAGCCTTTCCCGAAGCGGAACTGGTTCGTGCCGATCACATTATGGTGGAACTTCGTTCCATTAAATCTCCGGCAGAACGCGCATGTCTCCGCGAAGGCTACAGAATTGCCGATCTTGCAACCCAGGAAGTAATAAAGGCAATAAAACCCGGCATGACGGAACTGCAAATGGTCGGCATTGCTCAAAAAGCTGTGTACGAACACGGAGCTGAGTACGAAGGCCTGCCAATGTATGTTTTCAGCGAAGCTTCTACGCGCCATGCCATATCCCGTTCCAGTTACCGTCGTTTTGAAGAAGGCGATATAGTGCAGCTGAATCTTTCGGCAAAAATTGACGGTTATTCGGCTTCGATTGGATACCCAATAGTACTTGGTAAACTGGAAGGCAAACGGCGGGACATAGTCCTCTTCGGCCTGGAAGCTCACCGCTGGAGCCAGGCTCAGCTTAAGCCGGGTGTAATTGCCGCCGATGTTGCCAAAGGTTTCTACAAATTCTATGAAGACAACGGATACAAGGACAATTTTGTTTATGGCCCGCTTCACGGTACCGGCTTAATCGAAGTAGAAGCGCCCTGGGTTGAAACCATTTCCAATTATGCTTTTAAACCAGGCATGTGTTTCCAGATCGACACCTTTATTGCAACAGATACTTTTGGGGTTCGCTGGGAAAAAGGCATTGCCATTTCTGAAGACGGCATAGAAGTTCTGTCCGAAGAAATCGGTAAACTCTATGAACTGGAGTTCTAAAATGAACGATATTTACGTACTTTTTGGCGTGGACATGGAAACCGATGTAGGAAGTTTTACGCCCTTTTATGAAGGCACACAGAACGCAACACCAAAGCTCCTTGAATTGTTTGCAAAAAAGGGCGTTAAGGCAACGTTCTTTTTTACAGGAGACTGTGCACGGAAAAATGC
>Ga0082212_10009535_pt1 | contig 12521 bp, 11 predicted proteins | sample TergutNt197P3_FD_71548 | JGI IMG/M metagenome (GOLD analysis project Ga0082212, IMG submission 71548) | Neocapritermes taracua P3 segment gut microbial communities from Petit-Saut dam, French Guiana - Nt197 P3 | ecosystem: Host-associated > Arthropoda: Insects > Digestive system > Gut ... | reverse complement strand
AGAAGAATGGCATTGTCTAAAATCGTTTGGTAAAATCTAATAGAATCCGAATTTCATTGGTTGGTTTTATAGTGGGTATATTTGAGATATGGCCGTAAGTCGTTGAAAATAAAAGCGCATTGGGAGCGCCGGCGTCCCCGCCGGCGCTCCCATGACTTGGCGGTTCCCATGCCGTTTAACTCGGAATCCGGGATAATTTTTTGGTTATCCCCATTTGCGGCAGAAACGGCGCGAAATATCCGGGCCGGCCGTTATGATTCCGCGTCAACAACAAGATGGTTCATGATGTACTGACGCCGTTCCGGTGTGTTGCGTCCCATGTAAAAGCCGAGGATTGCCGGAACCGCGCGCCGGTTGTTCATCCGCACCTGGTGCAGGCGCATTTCATTACCGATGAAATGTTTGAATTCCGATGGCGAAATTTCGCCCAGCCCCTTAAAGCGCGTGATCTCCGCGCCGCGCGTTTCCCGGACGGCATCGTCGCGCTCGGCTTCGGAATAGCAATATGTGGCCTTTTTCGCGTTTCTCACCCTGAAAAGCGGCGTTTCCAGAATGTGAACAAAGCCTTCCTCGACAATCGGCTCAAAAAAACGGAGAAAAAAGGTCAGGAGCAAATTTCTTATATGCAGTCCGTCAACATCGGCGTCGGTAGCCAGAATGACTTTTCCGTAACGCAGGCGCTCCAGGGAATCCTCAATATCGAGGCTTCGCATAAGGTTGTAGAGTTCCTCGTTTTTGTACATGACGTCGCGCTGGAGGCCGCAGACGTTCAGCGGCTTGCCGCGCATGGTAAAGACCGCCTGCGTCGCCACGTCGCGGCAGCTTGTAATTGAACCGGCGGCGGACAGTCCCTCCGTAATGAAAAGCATCGTATTCGCGCCCGCACCCGTTTGTTTGCGAAAATGATTTTTGCAGTCCTTGAGCTGCGGCACGCGTATGGATGTGGCGCGCGCCCGCTCGCGCGCCATCTTTTTTATCGAATGAAGCTCCTTGCGGAGTTTGACCGTCTCCTGAATCTTGACGATCGCGGCTTCCGCGGCGTCGGGATTGCGATGCAGCAGATCGGCGACCGCTTCGCGCACCTTTCCGACAAGTTCGCCGCGCAATTCGGTGTTGCCGAGCTTGTTCTTTGTCTGCGATTCAAAGACGGGATCTTTAAGGCGCACGGCGACGGCGCCGGCCATCCCTTCGCGTATGTCGTCGCCGTCAAATCGGTTTTTGGCAAATTCGTTGAACCCCTTTACAATGCCCTCGCGGAACGCGCTCAGGTGCGATCCGCCGTCCGATGTGTACTGGCCGTTGACGAATGAAAGAAACGTTTCCTCGAACCGCTGCGTGTGGCTGAAAGCGAATTCCAGCATCTTTGACTGAAAATGCAGAGGCGGATAAATCATCTCGTCGTCTGCTTCATCTTTTAGCAGATCCCGGAGGCCGTTGCGTGAAAGGAAGATGCGTCCGTTGTAGTCGATCTTCAGTCCGGCGTTAAGGAAGGAATAAAGTTTCAGCCTGCGCTCGATGTGTTCGGGCGAAAAAGAAATTCCGCCGAAAATTTCCGGGTCGGGTTCAAAACAGACGAACGTGCCGTCAGGCTCATCCGCCTTTCCTTTTTGTTCATCAACCAGCTTTCCCTGTTCAAACATCGCACCGGCAAACTCGCCGCCACGATAGCTGCGCACCTCAAACCGCGATGAAAGGGCGTTGACGGCTTTTGTGCCTATGCCGTTAAGACCGACGCTGAACTGGAAAACCTCGTCGCTGTATTTTGCGCCAGTGTTTATGCGCGAGACGCATTCAATTACCTTGCCGAGCGGGATGCCCCTGCCGTAGTCGCGCACGGTGGCGCGCGCGCCGTCAAGACGGATAAATACGCGGTCGCCGTACCCCATGATGAATTCATCAATGGAGTTGTCGATCACTTCCTTTAACAGGATATAAATGCCGTCGTCATAATCCGATCCGTCGCCGACGCGGCCTATATACATTCCTGAGCGTTTGCGGATGTGTTCCAGAGACGAGAGCGATTTGATCTTGTCTTCGTCGTAATTGTGCTTTTTGCCTGTTGTCATTTAGCCGGTCTTGGAAGGAAATATCGTGGCGTTTTCCTGTTTTTCCAGCAGTTCCGTGGCGCCATCGGCGGGAACCGGCTTTGAAAAATAGTATCCCTGCCCGTAATCGCAGTCCAGCGCCATAAGGTCGTTTACATTATCCAGGGTTTCCACGCCTTCGGCCACCACCCTCAGCCCGAGCGCGTGCCCCATAAGGAGAATCGTGCGCACTATTTCGCTTTCTTCATTGAACCGGAAAATGAACGATTGGTCGATTTTCAGGTTGTCGAACGGGAGCTTGTGCAGATATGAAAGGGAAGAATATCCCGTGCCAAAATCATCCATGGATATACGGATGCCCATATCCTTGAGCCTGCGCATCATCTTGACGGCGGCGTCATAGTCCTGCATAAGAGTGCCTTCCGTAACTTCAAGAACAAGACTGCCACGCGCGAGCGTCTCGTTTTCATTCAGCAGGGCGTGGCAATGCACCAGGAGGTCGCTTCGCAGAAAATCCTTCGCCGTGAGATTCACGCTGATGCTCAACGGCTGATCTTCCTTAAACCGTTTTTGCCATATGCCGGTCTGGCGGCTTGCGGCTTCGAGCATATAATGCCCCAGCGGAATGATCAGGCCGGTTTCTTCGGCAAGCGGGATAAATTCAATTGGAGAAACGAGTCCTCTTGCCGGATTCCGCCAGCGCACCAGAGCTTCAAAACCGTATATCCGCCCAGTTTTCATGGAAACGATGGGCTGGTAGTAAGGCTCAAACTCGTTGCGCTCAAGGGCGTGGCGGAATTCGGCTTCGAGCTGCAAACGGGAAGCCGAAGCCGCGCGCATTTTCGCGTCAAAGATTTCAAAGCGCCCTTTTCCGGCGAGTTTGGCGCTGTGCATGGCCATATCGGCGTCCTGCATCAGGGCGTCGGGGCTCAGGTACGTTTTGTTGTAAAACGCGATGCCGATGCTGACCGACGGGAACAGTTCCTGATCGTTCACACAAAAAGCCGCGCCGACGTCTTCAATAATTTTGTTGGCGATAATTATTATGTCCATGGCCGTGGCGGCGGAATCGACAAGGACGACAAATTCGTCGCCTCCCAGCCTGGCTATTGTGCGGCGTTCCTGCGGCGTTGACAAATTAGTGGAATGCACGGCTTTTTCAAGCCGCCGGGCAACGGCGGCAAGCATCTGGTCGCCGACCGCGTGACCCAGACTGTCATTTATCAATTTGAAGTTGTCCAAGTCGATGTAGACAACGGCCAATGTCCGTTCTTTCTCAATGTCGTCGCTTTCAAACGAGCGCGCCAGCCTATCAAGGAAAAGCGAGCGGTTTGGCAATCCGGTCAGAAAATCAATCAACTTGCCGCGTGTAATGTCGGTTTGCCAGCCGGCCATGCGATATGCCTTGCCGTTTTCATCCCGGAGCGCCATGCCGCGTCCGAGCATCCACAGATAATCGCCTTTCGTGTGTAAAATCCGGTATTCGCTTTCATAATGCGGCGTCGCGTTGTTGATGTGCGCCTGAATTTCTCTGCTCACCCGTTCGACATCATCCGGATGAATACGGCGGAACCACTCGTCGGGGCTGTCGCTGAGCGAGCCTTCTTCTTCGCCGATCATAAGCTGCCATCTTGGCGAGAAATCTATTCTGTCCGCCTCAAGATCCCAGTCCCAGAGCCCGTCGTTTGCCGCGCACAACGCCAGCGTAAAAAGCTCCTCGCTTTTGCGAAGTGTTTCTTCCGTACGCTTTCTTTCAAGCTGCGTCTGTATGCTGGCAAGAACAACGGGGAAATCGGCCGGCTTTGTCACATAGTCGTTTGCGCCCGCGTCAAGCAACGCCGCGACGGCGTCTGTGCCGTTGGCTGCTATGATAACTGGAAGCCGCAAAGAGGTGAACGTATTTCGCAGTTCCTTCAATACGTCCATCGCTGTTGTGTCCGTCAGACCGGCGTCAAGCAGCATGAGATCGACCGGGCTGCTTTTTGCCATATTCAACGCTTCATTGCCGCCGTCGGCACAAAAGGCATTAAACCCGCGATCCGACAATTGTTGACGCATCAGTTCACGATTATTCAAATCGCTGTCAACAATCAATAAATTGCCCGTGAATCTGATCATCAGCCGTTCTCTGAAAAAGAATGAATCAATAAGATAGAAAAAATACTATGCCGTATTTGCCTTATGTATTCCAAGTATTTTCTGCAATTCCAGCAAAGTGTTTTCGTTGATGTTCAGCGCCTCCGCCTCGGGGGTTTCGGATAAAGTCTGCGCCGATTGATCTTCAGTTATCAATTTGCTGCTATTGTTGGCGAGCCGCACAAGCACCAGCGACATTTCATCAGTGGTAAATTCTTCTTTATGATGGTCGCGGGCGATCTGACAGTAAACATCGGGAATATCCCAGCGTTTCATAACATCGTAGCCGATTTGACAATGGTTTGTTTCGATAAATTCATGGAGCGCTTCCTCGGACATTGTTTTTTCTATGCTCCTGGTTTTACGCATTTCGTCAATTGCGCATACAACGGCGAGCTTGCCGAAGTCGTGCAGCAAACCGCCCAGAAAACATATCTCCTGTATGCTGTTCATGCGCATGCGTTGAGCCAGCCATTGCGCCGACATCGCGGTTGTGCTGACGTGCATCCACAAATTAACCATTATTTTATTCAGATCGGGAAACCATGACCGGTAACGTGTGCGTTCCGAAACCATAATGACAATCCGCTTCACTACGTCCACTCCCAGACGCACAATAGCGGCGTGGACGGTGGTTATGTGCGAGACCGAGCTGTAAAAGGGAGAATTGGCTGTGCGCAGCACTTCCGCCGCGAGAACCTGATTGTCAAGAATCATCCGCTCAAGACCGGCGGTATCCGCCTCGAAATTGTTCTTTCCGAGTATTTTAAGAGTTGCGGGAGTGTAAGCCGGAAGCCGGAGTTTTCCAGACTTAATCCAATCAATTACATTGTCAAAGTCAGGCTGATCATTGTCGTCCATATATTCCTCCCCCCGCGTGCCGCTGCTCGATTTCGTCAACTTCCTACTATAAACATAAATCGGTTGTAATATGGAAATTGTTGACTAATTACTTAATAAAAAATTATCCCCGCTGCTCCGGCCAGAGTGATTAAAAGAATGGGATGGACTTTCAGGAATCCAGTCAGCGCAAACCCGCAGGCGAAAATCAGAACACTTCCGGCGCCTGTAAAATTTTCAGAATTCAAAAGCAGAAGGACGACGGCGGCAATCAACCCTACCGCTACAGGACGGAGAGCGGAAAGAGCGCTTTCGACGTATCTGTTTGAACTGAACTTCGCGTAAGCCCGAGCGATACACAAAAATATGGCGAAAGAAGGCAGGCAGACGGCGGTTGTGGCGACTACGGATCCCCAGACGCTCCCTGTTACCGTGTAGCCGATATAGGTCGCCGAATTAATGCCTATAGGGCCGGGCGTCATCTGCGAAACCGCCACAATGTCGGTAAATTCACCGCTTGTCAGCCACGAATGTTTGTCGACTATCTCGTGCCGGATAAGCGATAGCATCGCGTACCCGCCTCCGAATCCGAACAGGCCGATTTTCAGGTATGAAACCAACAGTTGCAGGTAGATCATGATTTTTTATTTTTCGCGCGGTCTTTGAACTTCAAAAAACATATTCCGCCAATCGCCGCCGCGAGCACGACGTAAACCGGCGAAACGCCGCAATACCAGATAAGAAAGGCCGTAACCGCGGGGATAATCACGGTTTTAATATTTATCCCGGCTTCTTTTGCCGTCCTGAAAACAGGTACGGCTATAAGGGCGACTACCGCGGGGCGTATGGCTCTGAACGCCTTGGCGACGTAGACATTTTCGTTGAAATGCCTGAAAAACGCGGCTACCAGCAAAATGATTAAAAAAGAAGGAAGTATAGTGCCTAAGGTAGCCGTAACGCCGCCCAAAGTCTTTTTAAGTTTGTAGCCTGTAAGGATTGATATATTTACCGTGAAGATTCCGGGCAGCGACTGGGAAAGGGCGACCATGTCGAGGAACTCTTTCGCTTCAACCCATTTTTTCCGCTCTACCACTTCCTTTTCTATCAGCGGCAGCATGGCGTATCCGCCGCCTATGGTGAAAGCCCCGATTTTTGTGAATGTAAAAAATAATTGTCCGTAGAGATTCAATAAAATATCCGGGTCAAACCAGACCTTTTTTCTTGCGCCGGGCGCCTATAATTGCGGCAATGCCGATGCTTATCAGGTAAAGCACCACCATCGGCGCCGACCACAGCATGAGGTTAAAAGCATCGCCGGTAGGAGAGAGTACCGCGGCCAGAATAACGATTCCGACCAGGGCGTAGTCGAATTTTTTCCAGAGAAAACGCGCGCTGACCAGCCCGAAGAGGGAGAGAAAGGCCACGATTACGGGCATTTCGAAAACAAGACCGAAGCCGAGAAGCATGGTTGTTGCCAAATCGAGATATTCGTCAATCTTGATTGTGGGCGTGACGTTATCGAACATCTCGCCCCATTCAATCAGAAACTTGAACGCGCCGGGCATCGCGATTTTGTAGCAGAACGTCACCCCGGAAAGAAAAAGCAGTATCGAAGACAAGACAAACGGAATGGCGTATTTTTTTTCCCGGCGATAGAGTCCGGGAGAAATGAATTTCCATACTTCAAGGAGCGTAAGCGGCAGAGTCAGTATCACGCTTGCCAGCAGCGCTATCCTCATGGATGTCATGAAAGCAGAGGTGGGGTTTGTAAAGATAAGCGTTCCGCCGACGCTTTCGACGGTATGCTTGATAGGCTCCGAGATAAAGTTGTAAAGATCATGCGATAGATAAAAGCCCGCGATAAATCCGACCGCCAGGTAAATAGCGATGCGGATCAGCCGTTTTCGCAGCTCATCAAGGTGATCCAGAAAGGACATCCTGCCGGCTTCTTCAGAGTTTTCGGAGTTCCCGGCGCCGTCCGCGTTTGCTTTTTCCTCTGTTTTTCCCATCTTTAACGATTTTTCGGAGTTTATGATTTGGGCGGCTCTTCCTGTATGGCCGCGGAAACCGCGTTGTCAACGGATTTATTAATATCGCTGACGATTTCCGATACGCTGCCTTTCACTTCGTTTACGATTTCGGATAGGCCGCCTGTGTTTTCTGAAATTACGCTGTTCAGGGAAGCGTTTTCTTTATCGATTTTGACTTCTTCTTCCCATGTATTCCGCAATTCGTTTGACGCCTTTTTGAATTCGGCCAATCCTTTGCCTATGGTTTTGCCGATTTCAGGCAGTTTGCGCGGGCCGAATACTATCAGCGCGATAATAAAGATTATTATAATTTCCTGCGTTCCAATGTTGCCCATAGCTGTTCCAGCCTTTCATCGTCACCGCTATTCCGGGAAAGTCTAGTTTGACGATACAGGTAAGTCAAGAAAATCAATGGCCAGGGCGCGCGGCATAAAAGTTTCAAACATGGGGTAGCGGACGTTGACATGGGATCGCGGGCGTTGACATGGGATCGCGGGCGTCCCCGCCGGCGTGACATGGGGTAGCATGCGTCACGCATGCGGGTTAATAAATAAAACGGGCGCGACAAATCGCGCCCTACAATTGAAGCGGGCTTTGCCCGCGATTATTTATTAAAGCGCGGACGGGGACGTCCGCTATCCCATGTCACGCCGGCGGGACGCCCGCGATCCCATGTCAACGCCCGCGGTTCCATGTCTGAAACTTTATTCCCAGTAGAGAATCGGATAAAGATATCCGGCTCCGGCGACAGGCATTCTCCACGGATTGGCGCGATTGCGGCCGAAGCTCCAGCCGAGGCCGCCGCCGGCGACGGCGTTGTTGTAAGTGGACCGCATTTGCAATTGGTCGTCCGTTTTACTAATGCCATGAGACAATGTATCCGCGGCGTTAAATTTAGCGGCGCCCGGAGCGGTCATGGTTGATAACGCGAAATTATTGGATATTACTGAAAAATCATAATCGCTCACTACGCGTCCCGCATAGTGCGAGGAATCAATCGCTTCGTTTATTGCGGCGCAGTTTGTTATTTCGCTGTCAAGTACAATTCCCGCTATGCCGCCCGCGTCCGCGAAAGTATCGGCACCGGCAAAAATATATCCCGTGCTGTAGCTGTTGGTTATTTCGCTATATTCTTCAACAATTCCCGCTATGCCGCCCGCGGAAGCGTAATCATCGGCACCGGCAATAATATCTCCCATGCTGTAACTGTTGGTTATTTCGCTATCGGCTACAATTCCCGCTATGCCGCCCGCAAAAGCATAATAACCGGAAGCCAAATAATCTTCTCCCCAACCGTAGCAATTGGTTATTACGCTACCCTCCGCATATCCCGCTATGCCGCCCGCGTAAGCGTAATCATAATCGGAATAAGAATAAATATTTCCCTCGTTCGAGCAGTTGGTTATTTCGCTGTCAAATACGATTCCCGCTATGCCGCCCGCGTAAGACTCATTAACGGAATAAGAATAAATATTTCCCGAACTATAACAATCGGTTATCGTGCTATCCTCAATATGTCCGGCTATGGCTCCAACATATTTTGCGTCGACGTCAATATCAACATCTTCCAGCGTAAAGTTTTTTATTGTGGCGCCTGAAACCACGCCGAAGAAACCCGCGTATTCTCCCTTTACATTATAAATCTGCATACCCGATACAATATAACCGTTGCCATCGAATGTGCCTGTAAAAGGAACGTCCCATGTGCCTATTGGTTCCCAGTCGCCGGACAATCTAATATCATACATTAGTTTATACTTTAGATCGGGATGGTTCTTTACGGTAAAGATAAGGTCGCTAAGGCCGCTGACTTCGTTTTCCTCATGCAAGCTTACCCATATGGCGCGCAGTGTGACATCCCCCGTCACTTTATATGGAAATGCAATCGGGGCCCAGTTGCCGACAACGCCGGCGGCGGGGCTGTACCCCCATCCATTAAAACGATAGCCCGCGCGCGTGGGCTGCGGCGTAGGAGCGTTTATTGTGCTGCCATATCGCACGCCTGTGACAGGCGATACGGGGCTGCCGCCGTTTGAATCGAAACTCACAGTGTATGTTTCATTCGGGTTCTGAGGACCATCTTCCTTCTTGCCATCGTCTCCGCACGCGATGAACAGCGTCAAAAACATTGCGGCGACAATAAATCCAGCTTTTTTCAGACATCTCATGGTTTTACCCTCCCGGAGTTTCAATTGATAAATCATTATGTTTTCATGCCGGTTTTACCAACGGCCAAATCCGGCGGCAAACAGCAAAATAGACAAAAGTGTACCATGCTGAAAACGAGAAAACGACGGGGGCGCGCCATATTTGCGGGGGCGCGATTTATCGCGCTCGATCATTTATTTATTGAAGCGCGGACGGGACGTCCGCTACCCCATGTCACGCCGGCGAGGACGCCCGCGATCCCATGTCAAGGACGCCCGCGGTCACATGTCTGGAACTTTTATATCGCGCGCCCCGCGCGATTGGATTATAATAATTGGTTTTGAAAATAATTAAATTTATGTAAGGAGAATTAGGTATGTCTGAAAATGAAAAAACCGCTCCCCCGCCTGTCGCTCCAGCGCCCGTTATCGACGACAAGGCGCCAAAGGCAATCGCGGAAACATTTGACCAGGTGACAGGCGTCGCCAAAGCGACCATGCATTTGCCCGCTGTTGCGGTGCTGGGAATTCTGGCGGGCGCGTACATCGGATTTGGAGGAATGCTTTCATCCACCGTTACGTTTGACGCGGCAGCGATAGTCGGTACGGGAATTTCAAAATTGCTGGGCGGCGCGGTGTTCAGCGTCGGCCTGATGATGGTGGTTATAGCCGGCGCGGAACTTTTCACCGGCAACAACCTGATGATCTCCAGCACCCTGACAGGAAAGATTACCGGGTCAAACATGATCAAACGCTGGATAATAGTCTATCTGGCGAATTTTGCAGGTTCGCTCCTTATTATGGCCCTGTTTTATTACTCCGGTCTTTGGAAAACGGGAGATTACGGGCTTGGCGCAACGGCGGTAAAAGTCGCGAACACCAAAGTCAGCCTGACTTTCGGCGAAGTTATCTGGCGCGGCATCGGCTGTAACTGGCTGGTCTGCGTCGCCGTTTGGATGGCGGCCTCGGCGCGTCAAACCGTAGGCAAAATATTCGCCATATTTTTCCCGATCATGGCCTTCGTAACCCTGGGTTTTGAACACTGTGTTGCCAACATGTATTTTATCCCGACAGGTATTCTGTTCAGCGGCGTTCCCGAAATAGCCGCAGCCGCGAATATCAACCTTTCAGGACTTACATGGGGAAATTTCCTGGTAAAAAATCTTCTGCCCGCCACAATCGGAAACATCATAGGCGGCGTAGTATTCGTCGGCATGAGTTACTGGTTCGCGTACATCCGGCCCGTTAAAAAATAAAATATAAAATGTTCAGGGTAAGGGCGGTTCGCGAACCGCCCTTACAAAAAACAATATGAAACACAAGAAAAAATCACGCAAGAACAAGAAGGGGAAAACGATCATATTTTCCATTCTTGGCGTGTTTCTCCTGGCTGTTGCCGTTCTGGCGGTCGTCAACCTGTCCGTTTTACGGCTTGTTTTTTCTCCCGGGAACATCGCGATCTCCGAACGCGAGGAATCCATCGCTACGCTAAAGCGGCTTGAAAGCGCAGGCGGCATAACGAATCTTGAGGTTTCAGACGATATTAACGGTGTTTCGTTTTCCAGCGCCGATGAGAACATACGGGTAACAAGCGAGTATGACGGCGCGCGGCTAAGGCGCGTCAGCGGCGAGATTAACGCAAGGCGGGTTCACGTCTCCAGTATCGAGGACGGCAAGGAGTTGGCCCGCGTCATGCTCTCCCCATATTTTACCGACGCCGAGATCGCCGCGATATTGCTACGTCATTCCCCGGACATTATCGCAAACGCCGTGAGCGGCAATATCAACATGTCGTTCGATATCGGGGATAATTACCATGTGACCGTGACCGGATCGGCGGATGACAAGGTAGAGGTCGGCATCATCGTAAAATGAAGCGGTTCACGCGCCTTCCTATTCAAGCCCGTTTGCCGGTTTGCCCGATTACCCCGCACAAGTGGCGGAAATTCCGGAAGGAAATGCGGTTATGATGGAGTTTGAGGACGTTATAAAGAAAATAGATGGCGGCGCTGCTTTAACAAAACAGGACGCAATGATATTGCTAAACGTAAAAAACACATCTGAAGAATTTTATAAGGTAATATCAAAGGCAAATGAACTTTCGAGAACAATGTACAATAACAGAGCCTATATATTTGTTCAGATAGGCATAACATCCTCTCCCTGCAGCGAAAATTGCAGGTTTTGTTCTTTTGCGAAGGACCACTTTTCAGTCGATACGCGGTTTGAGAAGGATCTGGCGCGGGTTGTTTCCGAAGCGAAAACCATTGCGGGCGAAAATATTGACGCGTTGTTTTTAATGACGACCGCCGACTATGATAAAGAGAAATTCATATCCATCGGCAAGGCCGTCAGAGAAATACTTCCGGATACCATGCAGCTTATGGCCAATATCGGCGATTTTGATTGTGATTATGCCCGCAGGCTGAAATCAGCCGGTTTTTCAGGCGCTTATCACATCGTAAGGCTGCGTGAAGGCGTTGACACCGGCATAAGGAAAGAAACGAGAGTAGCTACCCTGGACGCCATAAAAACAGCGGGGCTTGAATTGCTCTATTGCGTTGAGCCGATAGGGCGTGAGCATACATATGACGAAATCGCGGATGAAATGATAAGGGCGAGAGAATACGGAGTAAACGTGATGGCTGTGATGGAGCGCGTAAACGTTAAGGGAACGCCTTTTGAAAACGCGGAGACATTGTCTGAACTGGAGCTTACAAAAATCGCGGCCGTCACAAGAATCGTGACAAATCCACAAAAGGCCATGAGCATACATGAACCCAGGAAAATGCCGCTTTTAGCCGGAGTTAATCAGCTTTACGCGGAATATGGCGCCAACCCGAGAGATACTGATTCAAAAACCGAAGCAAACCGCGGTTTCGGCATAAAAAGCGTGCAAAATATGCTGCTGGCCGCAGAGTACAGCGTGTCTGCAGGTTGCGCGTTTTGCTCTGTCGTAGACATGGGATAGCGGGCGTCCACGCCATGGGATCGCGGGCGTCCACGCCGGCGTGACATGGGATAGCATGCGTCCCGCATGCGTCTTGATAAATAAAACGGGCGCGATTTATCGCGCCCCTGCAATTGAAGCGGGCTTTGCCCGCTATCATTTGTTAAAGCGCGGACGGGACGGCCGCTACCCCATGTCACGCCGGCGGGGACGCCCGCGATCCCATGTCTACGCCCGCGATCCCATGTCTACGCCCGCGATCCCATGTCTACGCCCGCGATCCCATGTCTACGCCCGCGATCCCATGTCTACACCCGCGATCCCATGTCTACGCCCGCGATCCCATGTCTACGCCCGCGATCCCATGTCTACG
>Ga0082212_10009534_pt1 | contig 12521 bp, 11 predicted proteins | sample TergutNt197P3_FD_71548 | JGI IMG/M metagenome (GOLD analysis project Ga0082212, IMG submission 71548) | Neocapritermes taracua P3 segment gut microbial communities from Petit-Saut dam, French Guiana - Nt197 P3 | ecosystem: Host-associated > Arthropoda: Insects > Digestive system > Gut ... | reverse complement strand
TTTTTTGTTATTATTACATTAAGTCTAATAAAAATTTACATTAAACTATATTTTATAATACTGATAACCAATAATATATTTGTATAATTATTGAATTTATCTTTTAGCATCTATATAATTCATTCTTCACCGCGTTTTCGCCCGCTTGCAGCCAACGGGCCAGCGGCTTTGCGAGGTGGCGGTGGTTCACAAAGGTTCGGGCGGGCGACACACTTCCAAATTCGCACCGCCGTTTCTGCGGGGCTACTGCCGCTATCTCGCCAATATGCTCGTTGTTGGCTGCCAATTTGGTTATTCGTCTTCGTCGTTTATAATTTTTCCATACCATTTCAGTCCAGTGACAGTATTGGTTGTGAACTTCTCATTCTCTACATCTTTCCTGTTTTCCGTCCAATACACAATATTCCAGCCTTTCCTTAAAGTTGCCGAATAATGAATAGTAATCACATTTTCTATTTCCCAAATATAACGTCCGGTTTCTTCATCCCAGCGAGGGACGGATGGTTTATCTACTGTTTTGTATCCTGAAATTTTAACGTCGCTGTCTGAATATACATATCGGACTTGAGTATAAAAGTCGTTATACTCCTTGCTTTTTTCGAAATAACAAAGATCATTGTCATCTTTGTCATACCCTGCAATATAAAATATCCCGTGTTTAGCATCTTTTTTGCTAATGGTCAAGGTTTCCGAAAATTTGTCTTCATAAATTGGAAAGATATAATTTGTGTCCACCATTGCGGGCAGGTCTATAGTGAAACCTTCGTTACTCCAGTTCCCTGATGCAATCTCATCGCTTTCAAAAGTGTTATGATTATGTCCCATCAATTTCACTTTAACGACTTTTTTATCATATTCTGTTCCATTTTCAATCGTTGCCTCTATTTTCTTTCTGCTCACGGACACTACAATGCCGCAAGCAGAAAATAATGCTACTCCAATGAGCAGGCATACTATTGATAATGATTTTAATCCGTTCATAAAATTTGATTTCACATTGTAAGTTGTCATTATTATTCGTTATTTTTGCACTTTGTCTACCGCGCTGTCGCTCGGTTGCCTACAACAGACAAATTGGCGTCAGAAAATTCAGTTATTTCGATGCTTTTTTTCTGTGCTTAAATATTTATTTTGAGGACAGTATCCGAAACATCTGCCGCAGGCGACACAATTAGAATGGTCTATTTCGTATTCTTTGCGCGTTCGCTTCAACGACAAGCCGATGAGCGACAACCCGATAACCAATCCGATCAACGCCCCTGCAATGGTGGAATAGAACTTGAAATCCGCCTGAACAGCGTCATACACTTGCGTCAATTCCGTGACGGTTCCTCCCTGTCCGTAAAATGCTTCCAAATCAACGGAAAGCGCATCCTGCGGATGGGTTTCGTGAAGCGTTACCATATCGTATAAACGCACATCCCTGTTTACCCTGCTGAGGTTTCCGCTTACCTGCCTCATCAGTAGAGCGACAGCAAGTATTACGAGCGGTAGCGCCACAAAATACGCCAAAATTCTTCGGACGCCCTGCGCACGGCTCTCTTTCACTTTGTTATCGAAAGGCGGTTTGATGGCATCCACAGGACAGGCATTATGGCAAAGTTCGCAATTGATGCAATTTTTTGCCGTCATTCGTATTTTCCAAATCGAAACGCGCGAGAAAAGACTGAGCAACGCGCCATACGGACAAAGGAAACGACAAAAGGGTCGTCCGGTAAAGATGGACGCAACGAGCAACAACGCACCAAACGTGATGAACCCGATGTCGCCGCCCAAACGGAAAATACCGACAAACGGATCGAACTGGCAGATGATGAACCGGCTTCGCGTTACGGCAAACAGCAGGGCAAAAATAAGATAAACCCACGGAACGATTCCCAGAACGGCAGCCACCGCTTTGGAAAGCCTGTAATTCCTGATATGAACCAATTCCTGCAACGCTCCGAACGGACATACGCCCGCACAGAACACCCTTCCGAACAGAAAGGCAAACAGGACGGGCAATATGAAAAAGAGAAATACGGAAACCGGCATAATGTATGTGTCGTCAACCAATGCCAACGCTACATTCTGCACCGATCCGAGACTGCAAACGCATCCGTTGCGGAAGAACCCGAAATAAGCCACCGAAATAACCGAAACCCAGATGATTGGTTTTCTTGTGCGCCGTTTGATGACCGCCCACGCCACAAAACTCATCAACGCGGTCAATAAAATAATATCAACGGTCGTCCACAGCACTTCGTTCGGAATTACGTAGTGTTCCTCAGGATATTGATACCCCGATTCAAAATCGGGCTTTGGAAAACGGTTCTGAGCGTTTGCTCCCCAAAAAATCGTGAGAAACAGGAGGATGGATAATAAATTCTTTATTTTCATAGTTGATTTTTTTCAATCATTTTCTTTACTTCTTTATCAAAATCGGAAATAATTTTTTGAGTTACACGATAACCTACCGATATGATTGCATCAAGGTTATTAAACTCAATTTTTCGTGTGATATTTCTGTTGCCTTCCTTTTGAACTATTTCCAAAATGGAAACAGTTGGTTTCTTTTCCAATTCGCCATCATCATAAATATTTGATAAATGTTTATTGATAGCAGGAGTTTGTACATCAAAAAGAGCCGCCATTGCTTTCTGAGTGAGCCATATTGTCTCATCTTTTACCACAACGTCAATTTTTACATTTTCCTGCGGCGTATTGTAGATCAAAAATTGAAGTTCCTTGTTCATTTTATTCACTTCACTTTAAAATCCAGCACCAGTTCATTCTCTAAATAAGCCTGTAACCTGTCGCCTATTTTTACGGGACCTACGCCTTGCGGTGTGCCTGTAAAAATCAAATCGCCAATTTTGATGGTGAAAAATTTGGATGCGTGTGCAATGATTTGGTCTGCCGTAAAAATCATATCTCTGGTATTGCCTTGCTGTACGGTCGTTCCATTGATGTCCAAACGGAAATTGACGTTTTGAATATCGGGAAATCCGGTTTTTGCTATCATACGACCAATCGGCGCAGAGTTGTCGAATGCTTTGGCGATTTCCCAGGGATGACCTTTTTCCTTGCATTGCCGTTGCAGATCGCGGGCAGTAAAGTCGATGCCGACAGTGATTTCGGAAAAGTAACGGTGGGCAAACTTCGGAGCGATGTTTTTTCCCAGACGGTCTATTTTGAGTACAATTTCCGTTTCGTATTGAATGTCGGTAGAAAAATCGGGATAGAAAAACGGTTTATTGTCCAGCAGCAAAGCGCTTTCCGGCTTGCTGAAAAGCACCAGTTCGGGCGACAGGATGTTTTGCATTTCCTTCACGTGCGAAGGATAATTCATTCCAATGGCAAGTATCTTCATGATATTTAATTTTACAGTATTGTCATCTGCTCCTGCTCGACCATCTTTTCGCAATAATGGCATTTGAGCGTAACCGGTTTTTTTCCGGTAACATAAAACCGTGTGGTGATCCGCTCGTTGTTGGTGATACATTTGGGATTGACGCATTTCACAATTCCCGTTACCTCGTCGGGAACTTTCACTTCGCGTTTTTCCGCCACGCGGTAATTGCAGATCGTATTCAATTTTGCTTCGGGAGCCACCAACGCAATTTTGTTGATCTCCCCGTCGTCGAAAAATTTATCGGTGATTTTGATGATCGCCTTTTTTCTCAACTTTTTGCTGTCCAAGTTGTTCCCGAAAGTGATCTGTGCATTGATCCTGTCCAGACCCAATATCGAAATAACCTTAAACAGGTTATGCGGTGGAATACGGTCGATGACTGTTCCGTTTTTGATGGCGCTTACCACAAGTTCGCCTTTTTTCAATTCGCTCATATCGTTTTAACATTTTACTGATTCGTGCAAATGTAATGCCTTTTTCAAAAAAAATAGCAAAAAAATAGCAATAACTGAAACTTATACCTGACATAAGACGTATATAATGCGTATGTTTCTAATTAACGTGTGATCAATTCAGACACACTTACGCGATTTTCTCTGATGCAAGATAAAGTATCAATGATCCAACGGCACAGAAGAGCCGCTCTTTCACAGAAGACTGTGGCAGAGTTGAAGAAAATACCGGGTGAATTCAACGGTTACTTAGACCTGTTTACCCAACTCAATATCATTGAGGATTCTTTTGAGTTTGTACATCTGATCTTTCACTTCGATCCCTTTCAATGTGTATATACGGGCAGTTCGTTCGAAAAGATTTACGGCTATTCGTGCATGGAAATATACAACCATACCGATCTTTTTTACGAAGTGGCGCATCCGGAAGACACTGACTTTTTGCTGCAACAGATCAAAATATTATTCAAAGACGGTTATCACGAATTTAATTACCGGATTATTTCGAAAAACGGCGAGGTGAAATACCTCAAAACAAACGCATGGTATCAGCAAGATGATGGTCAATCGTTTGTAATGACCTGTTTTCAAAAGGACATCACCACACAGATGGAAACAGGCAATCATCTCAAAAGGAGCGTACAAAGACATCATTATATATCCGAAATTGCCATAAACCTCAATTTCACCGATGATTTTGAACATAAACTGCAACTGACCGTTGATAAGATGGGCAGTTCGCTGCAAGCCGACCAGATCAGTCTTTACGAAATTGCCGATGAACAGATGGTTTGCCGGTATATTTGGGCAAAACAGGATCCGGTGATTCCGCAGGGTACCATTTTGCAAATACCGCCGCTCGACCATTTACCCGAATATATCAATACGCTTCATTTTTCGGAAGGCGATACAGCCGACGGTTTCATGCGGTGCTGGGAAAGACCGGCAAATGTACAGTCGCTATTGATCAACCCTGTGCGCATCAAGCAAAAAATGTTCGGATTTATTGAAGTCATTTCGAAGAAAAAGCGTAAATGGAAAGACGAAGACCTCAGTTTTGTGAATACGGTGGGAAATGTCATGGCAAATTTCTACGACCGGAAAACCATCAACGACGAACTGAACCTGAATTATCTGAATCAGGAACTCCTTGCCAGCGTATCATCCAGACTCAACCAATATGTCGACGACAACGAACATGTACTGAAATCAATATTGGAATATATCGGAATGAAGTATCCGGGTACTGAATATGTTTATATTTACAGGTACGATGAGAAACATAATACTTTCAAAAAAAGTTATGACTATATCCATCCTTCGCTCCATTCGAAATACAAATTTCAGAATGAATACAATGGTACACTGTTCGCGAATATGCTCCCTGTATTAAACGAAGGAAAAACATTTCATATCGATCATATCTCGCAGCACAGCACGGAATTGTGCCAGCTTCTCCACTCATTGCAAATCAAATCCATCCTTGTTGCTCCGCTGCCTGTACATGGCAAATTATACGGCGTGTTTGGCTACAGTATCTATTCGCATGACCATGTCTGGGAAAAAAGCGGGATAGAAATGACACAGTCCCTTGCCGGCAGCATCGGTCATTTCATCGAAAGGCAACTGATGATGAAAAAACTGAAGAACAGCGAGAAAAAAATCAAAGATATTTCGGCAAAACTTCCGGGTTGCATGTTTCAGATCACCCTGTCGCCCAATGAAGATATTACGCTGGATTACATCAGTCCGCAGTTTGAGCAATGGGCGGGAGTAAAACCATTGTCGAAAATATCGTTAAAGAAGATACAGCAAATTATTCATCCGAACGATCTGGATGCTTTTCTCAGAACGAAGAAGGAACTGGAGCGCCTCCACACGGAAATATCTTTCGAAGGACGTTTTTATTTTCCTTCTGCCGGTTTCAAATGGCTGATTGTGAAGGCGTCCATGCCGGAAGTGAAACCATCGGGCGACCTGATATACAACGGGTTGATTATGGACATCACCGAAAACAAGCAGACGGAGTTGAAACTGGAAGACGCCAATATATCTATCAAAAGTATCATCAACAATATGGCAGAGGACGTCCTTCTGGTGGACGATTACAACAACGTACTGTATTCCAATGAAAAAATGGGAAAACTGTTGAACGCCGAACTGGGTACGGATTCCGACTCATCGGGGATATTGGATGCTACTTTTAATCTGGTCAGGGACAGCAACATTCTTAAATGTCAAACCAAAGACATGATGAAGAAACGCCTTGAGGAAAGGGACAGGGAGTTGTTTTTCAACAAGACAGCCGAATTTTTCATCCGCGATTATATTCCCATATTCCGCGATCACCGGTTTTTTGCGCATCTTTTCATTTTCAGAAATATCACCCATTTCAAATTGCAGGATCTTGAGGTACAAAAGTCGTACAAACGCGCTCGTACCATTATCGACCATTCTGATACAGGCGTTGTGCTGCTGAGCGAAAATGAAAGAGTATTGATTGTCAACAACCACTTCCTTAGGACGTTTCACATTAAGGAGTCGGCAAATTGTTTTGTCAATCAGTCATTTAGGGGTTTGTGGGATAAGATGTGCGAAAATGTCCACATTGACGGTATCAGTCGGGAACAAATCCGTGATACGATCTATTCCGGTAAACGGATCATTGATAAGGAAATACAGATTAATCATGCCACTACCGTACAGTGTTTCATTGAACCTGTGGTTTACCACAACCAGATGCAAAAGGAAATACATGAAACGCTGATACAGATTATCGACATTACATCGCAAAGGAGTATCGAACATACCTTGCGTAAAGCCAAAGAAGAAGCCGAAGTCATCGCAAAAGCCAAGTCGCATATTCTCAATTCGATGAGCCATGAAATACGTACTCCGCTCAACGGGATACTGGGATTCTCCGCCTTGCTCAAGGAATCGCTCGCCGATCCCTACCAGCGTGAGATGGCAGAACTCATCGAGCAAAGCGGGCATCGTCTTCGGGAAACGATTGACGCCATTCTCGATTTCTCAGTGTTGCAATCCGAGAAAAAATCATTCAAGATCACTTCGGTGAATGTAAACCATATACTGCACGAACAGATCAACATTCACCGCGCTATGGCTTTACAGAAGGGACTTTATCTGTATGCGGAGGTCAAAGGCGTGATCGGCATAGCCATTTCCGATCAGGTATTGTACAAAATTCTGTATAACCTGGTCAACAATGCCATCAAGTACACTGTTACAGGCGGCGTAAAGGTGGAAGCCAGCATAGTCCTTATCGAGGGTAATGAATGGCTCGATTTGAAAGTGAATGATACCGGCGTGGGAATCGACGAATTTAAGCACTATACTATTTTTGAACCGTTCCGTCAGGAAAGCGAAGGAAATGAAAGAGCCTTCGAAGGAACCGGACTTGGATTAAGTCTGGTCAAGGAATATGTACAGAAGATGAACGGAAAAATACATCTGGCAAGCCGCAAAGACGAAGGATCGACATTTATGATACTGCTGCCCAACGCTTACTATGAGAATAACGAACGAACGAAGGAAATCATAGGAACGCCGCCCGAAGGATTGGAGGAGTGAAAAATATTTTTTATTTTTGCAGCCATCATAAAAAACATAAATCCATGACAGCAGTAAGTACAAAGGAGTTTAATACCCATCAGGAAAGATATTTCAAAATGGCTGTGGTTGGAAAAGTATATATTCCAAGAAGTGATTGTATGCTTATCGTAAAAAGGGCAGGCGAAGAAGAGCCCAACAAAAAACAGAGACCCGTACCGGATTTTTTTAAGCGTATTAATGAAAAACTGAAATGCGCCTATTTTCCAAAAACAAAAAAAACTACTTGGTACGTATTTTTTAACAAGTACAGGGAAAACGAAAAGACATATTTCGTGGTACGCCACATAGAGAATAATCATACTGCCGCAAAATACTTTAACCAGGACTAATACTACTTTTGCAGAAAAATAATAGATGTGGAAGCAAAGCATCAATGATTTTATCGTCTATCTGAAAATCGAAAAAGCGCTGTCGATCAACACCATCGAGGCATATACGAACGATTTGAACAAATTGCAGGCATACCTGAAATCTATTGATTCGACAGTTGCGCCACAGGAGGTTACTCCGGCAATACTGTCGGATTTTCTTGTTTACGAGGGCGGGCAGGGTATGCTGGCTCGTTCGCAGGCACGTTTGCTGTCGGGCGTCAGGGCATTCTACAGATACCTGCTGATGGACAACCGTATTGACGCCGACCCGACGCGTTTGGTGGATTATCCCAAAATTGGACGCAAGTTGCCCGATGTACTTACTGTTGAGGAAATAGACGCCCTGCTGGACGCTATTGACCTGAGCCGTCCCGAGGGACAGCGCAACAAGGCAATGCTCGAAACCATGTACAGTTGCGGGTTGCGCGTTTCCGAACTGGTGCAGTTGCGTTTGTCCGACCTGTTCTTCAAGCAGGGTTTTATTAAAGTGAAAGGCAAGGGCAGCAAGGAAAGGCTGATACCTGTCAGCGAAAAGGCTGTACAAGAAATCGACCTGTATATGTGCGATCGTTCCAAATTAGACATTGTTCGCGGATACGAGGATTTTTTATTCCTCAACCGGCGGGGCAGGACGCTTTCGCGGGTGATGGTGTTTACTGTTATTAAGAATCTGGCGGCAACCATCGATTTGCAAAAATCTATCCACCCACACACGTTCCGGCATTCGTTTGCCACGCATTTAATTGAGGGAGGCGCCGACCTTCGGGCTGTACAGGAAATGCTCGGACACGAATCAATACTTACCACCGAGATTTATACACACCTGGATCGCAGTTTTCTGAGGCAGACCATCGTTGAATTTCATCCGCGATGTAAGAAATAAGAGGACTTGAATCGTTTATATACTGTTCACGGTCAAGTTTTGCGTTCGGACAAGGTTATACCTTGTCCGAAATATCCTGGCAAGTTCAACTTGTTGCCATATATCGGGACGAGACGCAACCTCGTCCCAACGTGCACAAAACGTTTCTACATTGAAAGACCTTTAGTTTCTGTTTACTCCGAAACCTGTACCGGAATACCGTGTTTTTCGATCCGTCCGGCAATTTCATGGAGCGTTTTACCGGGTACTTTGCGAATTGTTTCTGTTGGCGTATTTCGGGCAATGGTGTAAATCATCACCCGTTCCGGACGGATGACAAGAACAGCGCGTTCCCATGCGTCCAATTCCTCTGGCATAGTGTTATCAACGGTTTGACTGCGGTATGTTCCCTGAATAAACATGGTTTGAATGATGCATTGCTTCCCGAACGACTGCATTTGTTCAATCAGTTGGAATGCAGGTATCTTTTTTACCGGTTGGTTCATCAATGCTATGGTTGTGTCGAAAGCCGAATCTAATTTCAGAATCGGCATATCGGTCTTTTTGAGCGCTTCTACTACTTCCTGCCGGTGTAGCATGGTGGCGTTGGTCAGCACGGATATTTTAGAATTTGGCGCGTATCGATTGCACAACGAAACCGTATCGTCAATAATTCCTGCAAAGTCGGGATGAATGGTTGGCTCGCCGTTTCCTGCAAAAGTAATGGCGTCGGGCTGCAGAGACGTTGCATGAAACGTTTCTGCCTGTTGCATGGCGATTAGTTTATGTTCCAATGCAGCGTAAATTTCCGTGCGCGTCGGAAGTGTATTTTCCCTCATTTTTTGAATATCATTCCTGCCGCATTCGCAGTAGATACAATCGAAATTGCAATATTTGCAATCAGTCGGCAACAGGTTAATACCCAACGATACACCTAACCTTCGGCTTTTAACCGGACCAAATACTATTTCGTCAAACAGAAATGTGGACATCAGGAATAAGAAATGTGTGTTCTGAATGTAAATGCAGAAACGTTGCATGAAACGTCTCTGCTGAAACGTAACTGAATTTGGGACAATCGCACGGCGCTGGCTTGCGGCGTTTTTTGTAGGCATGTTTTGAACTGTTGCACGAGCAGAGAAAAAGCAACATGACACAAGCCATCCAGCATACTTTTCGGATAATCGTTTGTTTTATAAATAACGGTTTTTGCATGATTTGATACTCATTTTTTCGATTCTATTGTTCGTATTATTTTTTGCAAATATACAAAATTTTGTTTTTGAAGGGTACAATTCAAATGGTCGTTTTGTCCTGAACATGCTAAAAATACCTGCTGGGTCTGGAAGACCCGGCAGGTATAGAATCAGATATACTTCGCACGGTCATCTTTACCTTTGCGACTTTGCGAGCAATTGATTTGACCGCGCAAAGACGCAAAGGCGCAAAGTTGTCCCGCATGAAGTATAGAAAGTCCTGCCGTGTCTGGAAGACTTGGCAGAAAAACCTCTGCGACAGTTTGAATTGCACCTCGCCGCAAAATATTTTCCTTATCTCAAAAATTTTTCTTAAATTTGTCAAAGAAATCCATGGACTAAGTCAGTACAAAAATTAATTGATGAAACAGAAATGAGTTTTAGAAAGTTCTTAAATCATTAATCGCAAAAAATGGACAATTCGCTCACATGTTTTGCATCTGCCGAAAGGTCGCCTCAATCTGAAGTATTGAGGCAGCATCAACTTATTGCGGACAATAAAGATCTGGTGATATTTTTGAATTGTGCTGTATCCATGCTGTCTGTCCTGAATTTGAACCGACAGATCGTTTTCGCCAATGAAAAGATTCTAAAAAAGGCGGATATTTCTGATGTTCACGCGGCGCTGGGCAAGAGAATTGGCGAATTGTTTGTTTGCCGGCATTCATCGGAGGTTAACGGATGCGGCACATCAAGCCATTGCAGCGCTTGCGGCGCCATACGCACCATGCTGGACTGCGTTAAAACCATAGAGGCGATTGAGGAATGCAGCCTGACCAGCGACCAGTCAGTAACTCTCGACCTGAAAGTACATTCTACGTGCACCATGGTTCACGGTGAGGAGTTCATCATTTGTTCATTATTTGATATCGGCAACGAAAAAAGACGTGGAGTGATGGAACGCATCTTTTTTCACGACATTATGAATACGATTAACGGCATCAGCGGTATTGCGCATGTTTTACCAATGATGGAATCCGAAAAGCAGTCAAATTATTTATCGTATCTTACCCGCCTGACACAATCGCTTGTTGACGATATTCAATCGCACCGGTTGCTCGCCGTAGTTGAAAAAAATGAGTATCGCGCAACGATGCGCCAAATATCCTCGCTTGATTTTGTACGCGAAGAAATGGAAAAATACCGGAAGTTGGCATTATTGGAAGCCAAAGAAGTAAGACTCACTGACGATTCGGAGGATCACGATTTTGTTTCCGACAAAACGCTGTTATCGTGTGTATTGGACAATATGATCAAGAATGCGATAGAAGCCGAGCCGGCAGGGGCGTTGATTGAGGTGGACGTCAGGATAGCCGACGATGGATATCTGCGTATAAGTGTACACAACGACACTGTGATACAGGAAACGGATCAGTTGCAGATGTTCAGTCCTTCATTTTCTACAAAGAGCGATAAACGCAGACTGGGGACTTATGCCATGAAACTGTTTACTGAAAAGTACCTGAATGGTACTGTTGGCTTTGAAAGTCGCGAAGGTAAAGGGACTGCTTTTACCATTCGACTGCCGGTTTGAAGAAAAACGATACGCCCGCTAATTCCGCTTATCAACGCCCCACATCAACTTATTGCGCAGGGTGGCGTAGAAAGATGTAGATTTTACCACCCTGACCTTAAAGTCTGCCCGTTGAAGTTCTATTTCGGCGCCACTGACACATTCTACGGAACGCGAATCGAGCGACAGGGTAAAACGTCCGTTTTTGTTGCGACATTCGGTTTTCAGTTTCAGCGTTATATGGTCGGGAATCACCAATGGGCGTACATTCAGGTTGTGGGCTGCAATGGGCGAAATGATAAAATTCTGCGATTCGGGCGCTACAATCGGACCGCCAACGCTCAACGAATAAGCCGATGAGCCGGTAGGAGTGGATACAATCAAACCGTCAGCCCAGTACGAATTGAGAAACTCGTTGTTGCTCCGGGTATGAATTGTAATCATACCGGTATTTCCTTTCTGAATCACCATATCATTCAAGGCATACGGAAAACTGTGGACTGGCTGACCATGAACAGTTGCGTGTATCAGAGTACGTTCCTCAACCTGCAATTCCCCTGCCAGCAGTTTTTCGATGGATTCCTGTAAAATGTCGTCGGTAATATTTGCCAAAAACCCGAGGCGTCCCGTGTTAATTCCTACCACCGGTATACCGCTGTTGCGGATGATGTTGATTGAATTGAGGAATGTTCCGTCGCCGCCTACGCTGATTAAATAGAGCGTACCGGGAAGCAGGTCGTCGTAACCGCTGAAAGTACCGGCAACACTGCCGGCAGGTTCCGGCAACGAAAGCAGATAGTCATGCAATGGCTGGTGTATCGACACATCAACGCCTGCCTGCGCCAATATTTCCAGCAAACGGCGAATTACGCCGACGCTGCGGTCATCGAAGATTTTACTGTAAATGGCTATCATATTCTCAAATGTGATCGGTCGTTATACGAACAATTAAATGCTCAATTGTATAATTTTTCCATGTTGCAAATTTACATGAATTTTTCATTAATTCCACACAGACGGATAAAAATTAGGGAGATTCA
>Ga0082212_10009533_pt1 | contig 12522 bp, 11 predicted proteins | sample TergutNt197P3_FD_71548 | JGI IMG/M metagenome (GOLD analysis project Ga0082212, IMG submission 71548) | Neocapritermes taracua P3 segment gut microbial communities from Petit-Saut dam, French Guiana - Nt197 P3 | ecosystem: Host-associated > Arthropoda: Insects > Digestive system > Gut ... | reverse complement strand
TTTTATTAGATATTGGGAATGAGCAGGCGCAGCAGGCATTGCAGTTTTGCTATAAAAAAAGGTCAGGGAGATAAACTATGAATCTGTATGAGGTTCTTGAAGTTAGCCAAGGCGCCTCTTCGCTGGAAATAAAGCGGGCATATTTTCGTTTAATCCGAATTTATCCGCCGGAAAAAGACGCGCAAGCTTTTATGAGGCTGCGAGCTGCTTATGAAGAGTTATCCGACGAAGACAGGCGGGCAGCTTATGATGATGTTTTAGCGAGTTATCCCGATATGCCATCGGAAGTCCTGAATGTTATCTTAGAGGCGGGGCGAAAAGCAGTGCGGGGGATGCCGGAGGATGCGGTCAAAATCTTGGAGCAGTCTGATCATTTTGCCCATCATGAGATACAGTATACCTTATGCCGCTTATACAGCCGCATAAATAAAAGCGGCAAGGCAGTTAAATTAATTGAAAAACATATCAAAAAAAATCCGGATGACATAGCCGGGCTGCGAGTTGCGGCGGATGTTTACATGTGCCGTGGTTATACGAAAAAAGCTTTGGAGATTGCTAAGAAATTAAAGTGCCTTGACCCCGCCGATGAAGAGAATACGGAGGTTTTGTTATTCGAAGAAATGGTTTTTCCGCCCGATGTAGTAGGCGGATTAATAGAAAGAATCGAAGAAGGCGGCGGAAAGGCTCCTTTATTATGTCTTTCTAATCTTGGCCGCTGCATCGGGCTTGATCCATTTGCAGAAGATGAGGACTATGAGCAGCTGGCATTTGATTTTTTACAGCCAATTAAAGAGCAGCCTTGGACGGATCCGAATTTCGCGGCGGAAAAACTGAACGAGCATACAAAAGGCATTTCCGCAGCGAAGCAAAAAAAAGTCGGTCTAGCGATTAAGGAAGATATATTAGGATTAATGTTTCATGTGGATTGTTATCATATTTTGCCTGCTATCGATGAGGTGATAAAAAATGTCAAAGCCGATGAAATTTTTGCGCAGCCGGAATATGAAATCGCTGCCGCCGGTTACCAGGCCTTATCGTCGGTGAATGCGGGAATCCCTAAAACGCTGGTGATACTCCCCCTGCTTTATCTATGGTCACAAACCAGCCTTTTTGATGAAGAATCCCGGGAAGAATATCGTAAAGAGATTCTAATATACGAAACGGAAATTCTTGAGTCATATGTTTCCTATTATCCCCAGATCAAGCGTTTTAAAAAAATGTTTCCCTTGTTTTATCAACATGCCGCCGTTTTTTTCGAGATGATTTTAAATGCGGGCGACCATAAAATCTATAATGAAATGCAACGAAGAGTCTACAAGCTGATGAACCTGGAATTGGATTTACAGGTTGATTTTGACTGGCTAGGCGAGGATGATGAGCCAAGTGATTTGGTTATGGCTCCGGAACCTAAGGAGCAGCGGCGCGTTACGAAAGTCGGGCGCAACGACCCTTGCCCATGCGGGAGTGGGAAGAAGTATAAGAAGTGTTGCGGGACTTGATGGGTTAGCGGTCTTTTTGCGCCCTTTCTCTGTATGGTTCGTAGGAGATATCATAGAAATGAAAATTCTGATTATCAACAAGTTCCTCCACCCTAACGGCGGCTCGGAAACATATATCTTCGGCCTCGGAAAGAGCCTTGAAAAACTAGGCCATGAAGTCCAGTATTTCGGGATGGACCATCCGCAGCGGATCGTTGGGAATCGTGCCAATAGCTATACGGCGGGAATGGATTTTCATGTAACTGGCCTAAAGCGTCTGACTTATCCATTTCGTATCATATATTCTCGTGAGGCAAGAAAAAAACTGCGGGCTGTCCTCAGCGATTTTCAGCCGGACGTAATTCACCTAAATAACTTCAACTTTCAGCTGACTCCTTCTATCCTTTACGAAATCAGGGATTTCAGTAAAAAAAATGGGCGGAAAATAAAAACCGTCTATACTGCCCATGACAGCCAGCTTCTTTGCCCCAATCATCTGATGCAGCAATATATAACTCGCGAACGCTGTACCCGCTGCATTGATGGCAGTGCGTTTAATTGTGTGAAATATAAATGCATCCATGGCTCATTGATGAAAAGCTTGCTAGGCAGCATCGAAGCGGTCATTTATCGCTTTTTGAAAACATATCGCCTTATTGATGCGATTATTTGTCCGAGCCATTTTATGAAAAAGGTGTTGGACAATAATAAATTATTACGAAAAAAAACCATTGTCCTTCATAATTTCGTGGAATTGGATGATGAAATGAATGTGGATGAATTGTTTTCCGATGTCGGTGAAAATTCGTATGTTTTATACTTTGGCCGTTATGCTCAGGAAAAAGGACTGGACACGCTGCTAAATGCCGTTCATATGCTGCCGGAAATCCCTTTCGTTTTCGCGGGCGCCGGCCCGATGGAGCATGAAGTGAATGAGCTTGATAACATCACCAATAAAGGTTTTCTGGCGGGAAAGGCACTGACGGACATCATCAGGGGGGCGGAGTTCACCGTTTTCCCATCCGAATGGTATGAAAATTGCCCGTTTACGGTTATGGAATCCCTGAGTCTTGGCACACCCATAATTGCCTCAGATACCGGCGGGACACCGGAATTAATCAGGGTTGGGGTCAATGGCGAATTATTTGCAAGCGGAGATACGGATGAACTACGGGAGAAGATCTATCTTTTATGGAATGATCCTGACCGGCGCAATGCTTATCAGGCGGCATGTAATAAATCGTTGTTTTTGTCAGTGGATGCGTATTGCCGGAAGCTGGTTCATGGGATATACTGCTGAGCTTCCCATTGAAAGGGATAGCATAATATGCTAAGATAAGGGAGCTGGGTGGCAGGTTGCTAACGGAGATGTTATCAGTTATCACGATACGGCGGAAAATTTTTATCACGGTTTTCTGGCGGGAATGCTTTCCAATTTACAGGGTTTTGCAGTGAAATCCAACCGCGAATCAGGGAATGGGCGCCTTGACATTTATGTAAAAAGCAAGACTTCAGTTCATCACGCCGCCGTATTTGAACTAAAGATTGCGGAAAATATCGGCGATTTAGAACGCAAATGCAGGGCGGCGTTGTGCCAGATCGCTGAAAAGGGATATGCAGATGAGCTAATCCAGGAGGGCTACCAGAATGTGGCCCATTATGGCGTGGCTTTTCTGGATAAGCAATGTATTATCATGAAAAATGAGGGGCATTGGAGGTCAAATGAAAAAAATATTGCCGGTGCCTAAATTAAACGGAACCGTCATCGTCACCTATCGCTGTAACGCCCGCTGTAATATGTGCAACCGTTACAAAGAGCCGTCACGAATAGAAGACGAATTAACAATCGAAACCATTAAAAAGCTGCCGCCGATGTATTTTACGAACGTCACCGGCGGTGAGCCTTTTATGCGGGATGATTTAGCTGATATCATCCATGAGCTATATAAAAAGAGCGACCGCATTGTCATTTCAACGAACGGCTTTTATACGGATCGGATTATTGCCTTATGCGAAGCTTTTCCCCAGGTCGGAATTCGTATTTCCATCGAAGGATTAGAGGCTACCAACAATAAAATCCGCGGTTTGGAAGATGGCTTTAACCGCGGTTACCATACCCTGAAAAAACTGAAGGAAATGGGCATGAAGGATGTTGGCTTCGGCATGACCATCCAAGATATGAACTGCCATGATTTAGTGCCATTATACGACATTTCCGCTGAGATGGAAATGGAGTTCGCCACGGCGACCCTGCACAATAGCTTTTATTTCGTTGAATCGAAAAATGTGATTCACGATAAGCATCTGGTCAGCGGGAAAATAGCGGATTTGATTAATAAATTGCTTCAGTCGAAAAGTCCCAAAAAGTGGTTCCGCGCTTATTTTAACCACGGCCTAATCAATTATATTCATGATAAACCCCGGCTTCTGCCCTGCGACATGAGTTTCGACACTTTTTTCATTGACCCTTTCGGTGACGTGATGCCATGTAATGGCACGGAGGAAAAAGAAGTCATGGGAAACCTGAATACGCAGACATTTACGGAGCTATGGAACAGTGAAGCCGCCCGAAGCATCCGCGCGAAGGTTCGAAAATGCGACCGCAATTGCTGGATGATCGGCTCCGTCTCCCCGGCGATGAAAAAATATATCTGGGTACCGGCATGGTGGGTAATGAAACACAAGTTTTTTAAGCGAGGTAAATATGATTACCGTTCTGACGCCAACATTTAATCGCGCCGATAAACTGTCCAATTTATATCAATCTCTCTGCGGCCAGACAGCCAAAGATTTTGAATGGCTGGTAGTTGATGACGGAAGCACCGACGATACGAAGGAAAAGATTAACGATTTAAGGCAAACGGCGGATTTTCCCATCCGCTATCTATATAAAGAAAACGGCGGCAAGCATACCGCCCTGAATGCCGGAATTGCGGTAATTGAAAATGAATTGACTTTTATCGTGGATTCGGATGACATCATTACCGAAGATGCAATCACAACGATTATCAGCTATTATAACCGGTACAAAGAAAATTCACGTTTATGCGGTTATGCATATCTGCGCTGCTTTCCTGATGGAAAGATAAATGGAAGCCTCTTTGCGCCGGACGAGAAAATTGCTTATTATATTGAAACCCGTATCAACAGCGGTGACTTAAATGCCGACAAAGCTGAGGTTTTTTATACCCGGTGCCTGAAAGAGTTTCCGTTTCCGGAATATCCGGGGGAACGGTTTTTGGGTGAGGATATTGTTTGGATCCGCATGTCGCTGAAGTATCAAATGGTTCACATTAATAGAGCAATTTATATCGGTGATTATTTAACGGATGGCCTGACCGAAAATCGCCGGAAGCATAATCTTGCCGCTCCGGTTGGCTGTATGAACCGGGCCGAAGAGTATATGCGCAAAGAGCTTAAATTAATTTATCGGTTCAAAGGGGCTGTGCAATTCATTGTTTATGGCAAATTTGCCGGGTTTCGTTCGCTGTCGCTTTTGAAGAGGGCAAAACATAAAGCACTGGTGCTGATTGCATATCTGCCGGCGATGTTACTTTATTTAAAGTGGAGAAGTGTGAAGAATGATTCTAAGCCATGAAAGAACCATGGCTAAGAATCATTAATGCTTCACACGGAAAGAATGCAAAAAGCGCATTCTTTCGGCGAATGGGAGCTACCATGAAAGTTAAAGTAGTCCAACTGATTCCCGGCTTGCTGGCCGGCGGGGCGGAGTCTTTGGTAAAAGATTATGCGCTGTTAATGGATGAATCCGTATTCGAGATAACGATTATTGTTGACAATGCCCGCTTAGGTTCTGTGAATGAGCAGCAATTGGAAAAAGCGGGTAAAAAAGTAATCTATATGTCGGATCATTTATTTGGCATTCGGTTTTTTCCTCAGATAATGAAACGGGCCATCAGAAAAATAATCCATCGGTATAAGTTGAGCAAAATCTTAGTCATGATAAAACCTGACATCATCCATTTGCATTTAGGCTCATTTGGGTTTTGGGGCGTAAATCGAACCGCGAATAAATACGCTTTAAAGCATAAGATCAAGATTTTCAATACCTCGCATAACGAACCGGCCATTCACTTCGGCCCGATTAATAAAAGATATCTGCTGAAGCAAAAAAATATCAGGCATATTGCCTTGCATGAGGCGATGCGGGATGAAATCAACGCAATGTTTTCCCTTGATAATACGGTCGTAATCAAAAATGGGATCGATATCGACCGCTTTAAACATCCATTAAAAAGCAGAAAACAGATGCGGAACGAGCTTGGCATTGCGCCGGATGGTTTTTTGATCGGCAACATCGGCAGAATGGCAGCCCAAAAAAATCACTCTTTTCTGCTCCGCATTTTTGCGAAAGTAGTTGAGCAAAAAGCGAATGCCCACTTGCTTTTGGTTGGAGATGGCGATTTGGCGGATGCGGTTCACAGACAGATTGCCGAGCTTCATTTACAAAAAAATGTCACCATTCTGTCAAACCGGCAGGATATCCCCGAGCTTCTTAATGCGATGGACGTTTTTGTTTTGCCGTCGTTATACGAAGGGTTAGGAATCGTTTTAATCGAAGCGCAAGCGGTTGGCATTCGGTGCGTGGTATCCGAGCGCGTGCCCCGTGATGCTTTTGTCACTGATAAAATCGTTTCGCTTCATTTGGAAAACCCGGTCAGCGATTGGTGCGAGGCGATATTGAATGATGAAACGGCGGATGATATAATAGAAAACAGACTGGAAGAATATGACATGCGCAAGGTAATCAAAACATTGGAAGCGCTTTATCTCGAGGGAAAATAAATGCTGGCTGTATATTTGGCTGGAGCAACAGGAAATTGCAGTTTCGTGTAATCTGCAAGGAAAGCAACTTGCACTTTCGTGTAATTTTCGAGTGAGATAACTTGCAGTTTCGTGTAATATTTGAAAAATTTAACTTGCACTTTCGTGAATCATGTCTCGAGGGAAACTAATGCTGGCTGTACACATGGATTCCGGCTTAGGCAATCAAATGCTGGATTACGCTGAATATTTGGTTATCAAAAAAAATAATCCCCATCAGGATTGTTTTTTGGAGAATCTGATTTATGAGCTTCCGTTTAAGAACGGAATGTTTTCGATGTGGAACGGTTATGAGCTGGAAAGGATTTTCGGCATTAAGGTTCCCAATATAAAAGAACATTTCGGCGATGATGCTTGGAGCAAAATATTAAAATATGTTGAAGAAAGTGAATTTTGGAAAGAGGACTGGAACTTCGCGCCCTATATTACCCAAGCGCTGGCGGCGCAGGGCCTTAAATTAACGAATCTCTGCGGGGACAAGCGACTGGCCCTTGATAAAAAAACGAGTTTTCGCGCACGAGCCCGGTTCCAGCTGACCCGCTTTTTTCAAACCTATGTTGGTTACACAATGAAGCGGAACCTGCGTAATTTATTAGCAAAGCAAATCATTCATAAGGAAAAAAAAGCGGTTGGCGATATCTTTCGCAGCTATCCGGACAGCGCTTTGGTTGGCCACTCACTTGCTTTTCGCTATCGTGGTTTTGGGATAGAAAGCATCATTGATGAGCTTTTGGAAATATTTCGGTTTCCGGAAATAGCGGATGCGAAGAACTGTGAAGCTTTGCAGAAAATACGCGCTGTTAATTCCGTCGCGATTCACGCAAGGCGCAGTGACTTACTATCAGTAAATGGATATTGTTACCGCTTCGGGTTCTTTAAACGCGCCGTAAGGCATATTAAAAAATATGTCGATAATCCGACATTCTTTTTCTTTTGTGATGAAAATAGCGTTGGCTGGTGTGAAGAAAACGAAAAAGTATTTGGCCTTGATTTCGAAAAGGATGCGGTTTATTTCATTGATTGGAACAAGGGTGATGAAAGCTTCCGTGATATGCAGTTGATGGCCGAGTGCAAGCATAATATCTATACGGAAAGCTCCTTCGGTTTCTGGGGTGGGCTGCTTAACCGCAATCCGGATAAGATTACTTGCGCCCCTGACCCGCTGATTGTGGCGACGAATTATTTTTGAATGACGGGGATTTAGGTGATAAATGATTTTGAGTCCGTTGCTGGCGGAGATGGGAATAGAAATGGAATTAGAGAAATGGTATGCGGCTCTAAAAAAGACTTATGTGCGTTATAAATGGCGGATGCGTAGTATTTCTAAGGGCAGTGAAAATCCGGATAAAACTTTTTATGTGGTCCGGCGTTCCCCGGGAGATACCGGCCTGTTTTCCTATCTTTGCACGAATGTGGGTTATGTCCGCCATGCGATTGAATCAGGATACATTCCGGTCATTGATATGCAAAATTCCCGGAACACTTATTTAACTGCTGATGAAATCGGCATCATCAACGCCTGGGAATTGTTCTTCGAACAGCCATGCGGTTATCGGTTGATTGATATCAGCAAAAGCAAAAACATTATTTTAGGTAATGGAATCATTGATGGGAAAGTCCGATACCCGTCAATGAAGATGATCCATGACGAAACGGACCTAAACGAATGGCGGGCTTTGTTTCATAAATATTTTGTCATCAAAAAAGAAATAATGGTTGAAATTGATGAGCAGCAGCGTGATTTGCTCGGCAACCGGAAACCCCTAGGTGTCTTATGCCGGGGAACGGACTATGTGAATGTGAGGCCATCCGCCCACCCGGTTCAGCCCTCCTTGCCGGAGTTAATGGAAAAAGTGGATGCGGTTTTTCGGGACCGGCAATGTGAGATTATTTATCTGGCCACCGAAGATGAGGATGTATATCAGTCATTTCATGACCGTTATCAAGATAAGCTCATCGTCTCTAAAGCGAAGCGGTATCGGAATACGGGTGCTGACAATATTAATGCGGTCATCAAAAAGGAAAATGACAGTATTTTCACGCAAGGCAAAGATTATCTGGTAAGCATTGCCTTATTAAGCCGGTGTGAATGTCTGGTTGCAGGCTGCACAAGTGGGACTTATGGGGCGTTGATGATGAGTGGGGGGTATGAGTTTCAATATGTCTTTGATCTGGGGTTATACGAGTGAAAGTGCTTAGGCAGTGGGTGCATATTTAAAAAGTACGAAATCATGTTTGCGCCGCGTGGGGCGAGAGCTGTTGATTCAACGTCAGGCACGCTTTCGCTCCGTGTTAGATCGTTGCGTTACATAAGCTCGCAAAACACGCGAGCTAAGTAACGACGTCTAACAAGGGCCTTCCTTATGAATCACACTCTTGCTCCCTCGCGAATTTACATCGCAGTGTACTTTTTAAATATGCACCCCGGTAGCTTTTCCGGCTTGAATTTTAACTGATTATCAGATACAATAAAGTAATTGCGGAGGAAGGTGCCATGAAAGTAGTGATCTTAGCGGGAGGAATGGGGACCAGAATAGCAGACGATGCCAACCCGCTTCCGAAACCGATGCTGGAAATCGGCGGAATGCCGATTATATGGCATATCATGAAAGAATATTCATACTATGGATTTAATGAATTCATTATTTGTGCCGGATATAAGCAGCATCTGGTCAAGGAATGGTTTGCCGATTATTTTATGCATACCTGCGATATTACCTTCGATTTTTCCCAAGGCAATAAAATGACCATCCATAACCAGCGTTCCGAGCCGTGGAAAGTTACGGTCGTTGATACCGGATATAATACGATGACCGGCGGCCGCGTCAAAAGAGTTATGTCCTATATCAACGATGAAACATTTATGATGACATATGGTGACGGGGTTTGTGATGTCAATATCGCCGAGCTGGTAAAATTTCATCAGTCGCATGGGAAAACAGCAACCATAACAGCCGTTATGCAAGAGCAGCAAAAAGGTATCCTGGAAATTGATTATAAAAAATCAGTCCGGTCATTCCGGGAAAAGAGCGTTGGCGACAGTGTGCCGATCAATGCCGGGTATATGGTTCTTAACCGTGATGTTTTTGATTTGCTGGCGGATGATAAGACCGGTTTTGAAGCCGATGCGCTGGAAGCATTGGCAGACAGGGGCGAGCTGATGTCATATGTGCATCATGGCTTCTGGCAGTGCATGGATACGGCATATGAGAAAAAAGTGCTTGAAACCATGTGGGAAGAGGGTAGGGCGAAGTGGAAGAAGTGGTAGCCTTAAATGAATTACAAAAAGATAAAAGGGAGATTAAATGAAACAAAGAGTTGCTGATTTCATAGCTGAATATCTTGCCGATAACGGAGTAAATCAAATCTTTTCGGTAGTGGGCGGTATGGCTATGCATTTAAACAATGCGTTTGCCACAAATGACAGGTTGCATGTCCTCTACAATCACCACGAGCAAGCTTGTGCGATTGCTGCTGAAAGTTATAGCAGAGTTGAAAACAAGATAGCTGCTGTCTGTGTCACAAGCGGACCGGGCGGGACGAATGCATTGACTGGTATTTTATGTGCATATCAAGATGGCCTACCTTTGATTGCACTATCTGGACAGGTACGTTCTGATATAACAATAGAAAGCACAGGTTTAGATTTGCGGCAGTTCGGCGAACAGGAGTACACCATCGTAAAATCTGTTGCTCCGATGACGAAATATGCGGTAATGGTTACAGATGCAGCGTTGATTAAATATCACCTCGGAAAAGCGTTGCATCTGGCTCAAACCGGCAGACGTGGTCCGTGTTGGATTGATATTCCGCTTGATATACAAGGAAAAATGATTGATACTGAAAATCTAATGGAGTATATCCCCGAAAAGACAGATGTGATTGACAAAAGTATTATCGATAAGATAATATCAGAATTACAAAAAGCTCAGCGTCCCGTAATTGTCGCGGGTTCCGCTATTCGGGCTTCGGGTGCAATGGAAATGTTTTATGCCCTTGCTGAGAAGTTGAAGCTGCCTGTGATTTGCCCGACAAGCACAGTTGATATTATGTCACCCGCAGATGAACTATATTATGGAATGTTTGGCGTATTTGGTGGCAGAGCAGGAAATTTCATTATCCAAAACGCTGATTTGATTGTTTCGCTAGGCGCAAGGTTATCTTTCAAACAAATCGGATTTAATTATAAAGACTTTTCACCCAGTTCAAAAAAAATCGTAATCGACATAGATCCGGAAGAGCTAAAAAAGCCGACTGTCAAAATTGATGTTCCTGTTTGTGCAGATGTTAAAGATGTTATTACTGCACTCCTTGAGAGAGACTTCAGTTGCGGGTTAGAATTAAAATTAAAATGGCTTGCATACTGCAATTTTTTGAAATCGAGGTTCGCTAATCAATATGATTTCGAAAGTGAACCAATTAGTGCTTACCATTTTGCCGATCAATTTTGGAAAAAAGCCGAAAAGAATACTTTGGTAGTAATCGGAAACAATTGTGCGGCGATTTCCCTTCTTCAAACCGGAATTAGATTTCGTGGGCAGCGCTTATACGGCAATGTAAACTGTGGTACTATGGGTTATGATTTACCTGCTGCAATAGGAGCGGCAATAGCTTGTAAAAGGGAAGTCTTCTGCATAACCGGCGAGGGCAGTTTTCAAATGAATCTTCAAGAGTTACAAACAATAGTCCACAATAATTTGCCTGTCAAAATTATTATTTTTAATAACAATTCATATCAGGCAATTGTTATGTCGCAGGCAAATTTTTTCAAAGGTGCTTTTGCGGGCTGTAATAATAGTTCTGGAATTAGTTTTCCATCTTTCGCAAAGTTAGCTGATACCTATGATTTTCCATTTAAATCAATTAATCGTTCTGATGAAATATGTGCTGCAATTGATTGGATGGCGGGTATTAAAGGGCGGGCAATTCTGGAGCTGGTTCAAACCGAATCCGATCCGATTGAGCCAAAGTTATCTAGCAGACGGCTAAGTGACGGCAAAATGGAATCTCCGCCGATAGATGATATGTTTCCATTTTTGTCAAGTGAAGAATACAAAGAATGTGCATTTAAGGAGTTTGTAAAATGAAGTCATTTACGATCGGAGCTATCGAAATCGGAATCGATAAGCCGGTGCTTGTGATACCCGAAATCGGAATAAATCACAATGGTTCGCTAGAAGTTGCGAAACGAATGGTAGATGCGGCGGCAAATGCAGGGGCAAGCCTAGTAAAGCATCAAACGCATATCGTAGAAGACGAAATGAGTCATGCCGCGCGAAGTGTTGTTCCCGGTAATTCAACGAAGTCAATTTATGATGTTATGGCGGAATGCGCTTTATCTGAGGCGGAAGAAAAAGAGCTTATGGATTATGCGCACAGCAAAGGGCTTATCTTCATTAGTACACCTTTTTCAAGGGCGGCAGCAAATAGGCTCGAAAAATTCGGTGTACTTGCGTTTAAAATAGGCTCGGGTGAAATGAACAATTATCCACTGATAAAACATATCGCCGAATTTGGAAAACCAATGATTGTTTCTACTGGTATGAATACACTTGATTCAATTGAAAAAGCTGTTGCAATTATGGAGCGGAAAAATGTTCCTTATGCATTGTTGCACACGACTAATTTATACCCAACTAATCCAGAACAGGTTCGGCTTGGAGCAATGTCGCAAATTATCGAGCGATTTCCGAATGTGCCAGTTGGACTATCCGATCATACGCTTAATAATAATGCTTGCATTGCCGCAGTTGCGCTTGGTGCAAGTATCGTTGAGCGGCATTTTACTGATAGCAAAAAACGTATCGGCAATGACATTGTATGTTCAATGGATGGTAATGAATTAAAAGAGCTGATTCAAGGAGTTGAGGAGGTGCGAGTGATGCGGGGAGGTGAAAAATGCGCACTCGCAAATGAACAAGTCACAATTGATTTTGCATTTTCTACCGCAGTAACGATTGCCAATATCAAGAAAGGCGATAAATTTTCCACAGAGAATTTATGGGTTAAACGTCCCGGAACTGGCGAAATTTCAGCAGAAGCTTATGACGAAATTCTTGGTAAAGTTGCTGCTTGTGATATATCAAGCGATACTCATATCACTCGTAATATGGTAGGTGAATCTTCGTGAAATTAGTTTTTGTAACAGGAACGCGTGCTGATTATGGAAAATTAAAGCCGCTAATGCAGATATGTGAAG
>Ga0082212_10009532_pt1 | contig 12524 bp, 7 predicted proteins | sample TergutNt197P3_FD_71548 | JGI IMG/M metagenome (GOLD analysis project Ga0082212, IMG submission 71548) | Neocapritermes taracua P3 segment gut microbial communities from Petit-Saut dam, French Guiana - Nt197 P3 | ecosystem: Host-associated > Arthropoda: Insects > Digestive system > Gut ... | reverse complement strand
CGCCAGGGGGGGGGGGTTCCGACCCCGAAGCGATTTCGAACCCCGCCCCCCTATGGCCGCTTGCGGACGGTTATCAGCAGGCGGATCAGGTGATCGGCTTCGCTCACGTAGCAGAGTTCCGCGAGAGGATATTCTTCGTACGCCGGTCCGCAAATCTCGTACCCGTTCGCGTTGATATAGGCGATCAGGCGCTCATACAGGCCGCCGCACTTACCATACCCGCCGCGCGTATAGCCGATGGCATAATACGCGGCGGGCCTTTTATCGTACCCGTCCGGGTTGAAAAAATAGAAACGATCGGGCCAGACCCAGTCGCCGTTTTTAATGCGCTCCTCTGAAAACATCCCCCAAACGGGATAGTTCAGATCCAGATCAGGATACCTGTTTTGGCAGTCGGTGTAAAACTGCGCAAACGCGGTCTGGACATTCTTGTTTAAGTTGTAATCATTGATGCCGCCAAGCACTATCGGCTCCGCCGGGAAATACTCCACCGACATGCTCGTTTCGTCCACCGTCAACACAGGGTGAATGATGTTCTTTATAGTAGTAAGCAGCTTTCTGGAATTGATCCATTTGTTGATCTCGTCGTCGATCTGATTGATATGACGCCCCAAAAGCTCGTCGACCAGCTGCGGAGAGGCTTCGTTTCTTAGATATTTTATCTGGTCAAGCGTCAAACCGAGCGCCTGGCCCGTGCGTATCAAATTGACAATATACATTTGCGAGTATGAATAGTGCCGGTATGAGTTCTCCTTGCGTTGCATCGGCGAGAGCAGGCCGATCTTGTCATAATACAACAGCGTGCTCCTGCTCGTTCTCGACAGCTTCGCAAACTCGGTGATGGACACCCCTTCATCTTCCGAAATACTATCCGTAATATCTTCCAAATCATACGCCTCCTATGAACAGTGTATGATAAATCTACCATGCCATAACAACAATGTAAAGAGTGATTTCACTGCAATAACTGTAAAGCCGCTATACAGTTGCGCCGCCCGGATCGCCTGACCATCAGGCGATTTTTTATGAAAAAAAATACTTTTATACAAACCGCGGTTGAAAATTTTGTTTGTTATGACGGCTATTTTCCTGTTGACTGTATAGCCGCTTTACAGAGTAACCTCATTTTGCCGGCAAATCAACATTTCAAAAAAATAAAGAAAATGGAGGACAAGACAATGAAGAACAACACAATGAAGAACAAGACAATGGAGGACAAAACAATGAAAAACAACACAATGGAGGACAAAACAATGAAGAACAAAACAATGAAGAACAAATTTATGAAGGCTCTCGCGTTTCTGATCACGGTTTGCATGTTCATTACCTTTACGCAGGTAAGCTTGACGACGGCTTTTGCCTTAGACGGCAGCGGAGCCAATGGAACAGCAGAGCCGGGCCGCGGCGTCAGCCCGGATTCCGCAGTGGCGTATCCGGTGAAACTGGCGCAGGCCGGCGTATTTTTCGACACCCTGTCCGAGGCTGTCGCGGCAGCTAAAAACTATAGTTACGGCACGTTCACCATCGAAGTCACCGGAGACGTGACGGAGAACGGCGACGTCGTTATCGGCGCGGAAAACGTGACGATCATCGGCGTGGGCGGCAATCACACCGTCTCAGGCGTCTCGCTTAAAGTCAGCGGCGGCGGAAGCCTCACTGTCGGAGACGGCGCGGGCGCGAACGAACTGACGTTCTCAGGTTCTGTGAACGTAACAAACGGGACGGTCAACGTCGCGGAAGGCGCTGTGATAGACGCCGGCGGCCGTTCCTCCCAGTTCGCGCTGCTGCTCAGCGGCCCCACTGCGAACGGCGTTATAACCGGCGGGCGTATCGAGGGAAACACGGCTGTCGGGCTTGAAAAAGGCGCGCGCATCAGCGAAATCAGCGGAGGAGAGTTCCATGGCAGGATGGACGCGATCCATCTGTCCGACGCCGGAACTGTTATCGGGAAGATCTCCGGCGGCTCTTTCTATCAGGACGATCCAACCGTGACGCTTCACGGCTCGGCAGTCTTTGTGCAGAATTACGCTCAAATCGACGAAATCTCCGGCGGTTACTTTGACGCGGCCCGCAACTGCGCCGTTACGCTGATCCGCGGCGGCAAAGTCGGAGAGATCAGCGACGGGGAGTTTGTAGTCCACCGTTTCGGTACCCCGGGAAATGACGACAGAAACGCCGCGATCTGGGTTGAAAACGGCTGGTCAAGCGAAGGCTTCGTCGGAACGGGGATCGGAACGATCTCGGGCGGACATATCCGGGGCACGGATTTTGGCCTGCTGCTCATCGCGGATTATGGTTATTGCTATGTAGATTCCATAACCGGAGGGACATTTGAAGCAAAGATCGCCCTGCAAAATGACCGCGGCAGCACCATAACGGCTATTACCGGAGGAACGTTTTCCGGCGCGCAAGGTATACTTAATGTAAGCAAAATCGGAACCATCGGTGGGCAGACTGAAATACACGCCACGAGCTCCTATGGCATCTTCAACTACATGAGAGCTCAGATCGACGAGATAAGCGGCGGGACGATTGTATCAGAAAAGGATCACGGTATCGCGAACGCCGGGACGATCAAGCTGATTTCAGGCGGTACGATAGTCGGCGGCCGGTCGGCCATCCACTGCGACGGAATGAACAAAGGGCGGCTTGAGACAATAACGAACGGCGTTTTCCTGGGAAAGACCGCCGCGGCTATCGTTCTGGCTTACACCCTGACCCTTGAGCCCGGATTGAGCGAAGACGTCGGTTTCGGACGGTACATGGGGAACAACGGCGTAATATTCAACAAAGAAACCCTGGTCAATTATCCGGACGGCTACTGGATGAGCGAAGAAACGAAGCTTGTGGAAGGCTTCGGGGACCTCGGATTCAAGTATCTGACAAACGGCCGCGGGCCGGTGATCTTCACGGTGACGTTCGAAGCCAACGGCGGAACCTTCGACGACGGCGAAACGACGGCGGAGCGCGCAGTGACTTCTCCTGAAACAACGGTGGGCGAGGAGAACATGCCCGGGGATCCGGCGCGCGAAGGTTACACTTTCTCCGGTTGGAATACGGAGCCTGACGGATCGGGCGTAGAGTTTACCGGAAGCACGGATGTCGATGAAGACGTCACTGTCTATGCGCAATGGGTGCAGGATGACGACGGCGGCGATGGCGGCGACGGCGATGGCGGCGACACCGACGGCGGAGACACCGACGGCGGCGATACTGACGGCGGCGATACCGACGGCGGCGATACTGACGGCGGCGATACCGACGGCGGCGACACTGATGGCGGCGACACCGACGGCGGCGATACCGACGGCGGCGACACTGACGGCGGCGATACCGACGGCGGCGATACCGACGGCGGAGACACCGATGGCGGCGACACTGACGGCGGAGACACCGATGGCGGCGATACCGACGGCGGCTACACCGGCGGCGGCTACACCGGCGGCGGCTACACCGGCACGACGGTTGAAGAAGCCGGCGAGGAGGAGTCCCCAATATCTCCATTCATCACCGAGCACATCGCGTACATTAACGGATACCCCGACGGAACCGTTGGGCCGAACCGTAACATAACCCGCGCGGAAGTGGCGACGATTTTCTTCAGGCTGCTGACCGACGATGTGCGCGAAAAGATCAAATCAAACGAAAATCCGTTCGTCGACGTTTCTAAGGGCATGTGGTACAATCACGCCGTTTCAGTTATGTATCTCATGGGCATAGTCCAGGGGTATCCCGGCGAGACCTTCAGGCCGAACGATCCGATCACCAGAGCGGAGCTTGCGACGATAGCGGCGCGTTTCGCCCGCGAGATGAGGATGGATCCGCGCAACAGCCTGAGTTTCAATGACGTCGCAGGGCACTGGGCTGAAGACGACGTGAACCACGCGGCGGCCGTCGGCTGGGTCAACGGCTATCCCGACGGCAGCTTCGCGCCAAACCGGAGTATTACCAGGGCGGAAGTAATGACGCTGGTAAACAGGATGCTGGAGCGCGAGCCTGAAAGCGCCGATGATCTGCTTAAAGACGAGATGATCAAGTGGCCTGATAATTCCAACGACAAAGCGTGGTATTATCACGCGATCCAGGAAGCGACAAACTCGCATATTCCTGCTCACAAAGATAAAACCGTACCGGGGCTGACGTTCAGTTACGAGTACTGGGTGACGATGATCCCGAACTTCGACTGGACGAAACTCGAGAAAGCCTGATAATCAGATTGGTCATACAACAACAGCCGGCAACAGCAATCCCGCAATCCGAAAAAATCACATGGATTGCGGGATTGTTTTCGCGGTAAAGTGTGATATAATCAGATATAAGCATGATCGTTCCCGTTGCGGCATCATTCGGCGCGAAATGTTACGAGTTGCCATGTCAGAAGAGCGTGTACGCTTGGAGGCGCGTTATGAAGGTTCGTACAAAGATAATCAGCCTGTTTGGCCTCATGATTCTTGTGGTCTCCTGTATACTTGCGCTTTTTATGTTTTTCAGCATAAGAGACATCCGGCAGCGCGGCGATTCCATATTTACGGAACTGGATAAAAACGCCCAGAATAACGTAAGGGTAGAGCTGCAGGTCCTGGCGGAGAACATCAGCAACTACGTACTCATGCTGGAGGCTGAGATCGACAGAAGCATGCTCAACGCGGCGATGGTCCTCTACGAGAACGACAGGCTGTCGGGCGGCGGGCTTACTCTGGAGGACCTGGAACGCATAAAACATGTGACCGGCATGTCTGATTTGTATCTGGGGGACTCAGACGGCGTTTTTACGTTGAGTACGGAACCCGAAGCCCTTGGTATTTCTCTGTTTGATATTTGGGAAGGATACCGGATGCTGGTCACAGGGGAATCCGACTATCTTCCTTCGGATCTGAAGGTCAAGGTGGAAACGGGGGAAATCTTCAAGTTCACCGCTATCGCGCGCGCTGACGATCGCGGCATTTTGGAGTCCGCCCTCGACGCCGGCGCGATAGAGGACTATCTGCAGCGCTTTATCGACAGCAACAGGACCATCCGCTCCATGAACCTCTTCGACGTCGACCTCATGACCCTGACAAGCAACCAGGCCGGTGGGATACAGCCGATTTACACCAAAGGCGTCACCGTGCCCCGGGGAACCACGGATATCGACGCCTTTTTCGGCGGCTACTCAGAAATTGAGATCACCATGAACCGGCAGGACGCGCAGATATACTACCCTGTCATAGACGGAGGCAGGGTCCGGTATGTGCTTTTCATAGATCTCGATACCAGGAATTATTTTTCCACGCAGAACCTGATCGAAGGCGCAGTTTCCGAGCTTGTCCGTGAAAGCGCGTATTCCAGCGTCACCTCCCTTGGAACAGTCTTTGCGACACTGCTGGTATTTACAGTCTTAGTTTCCATTATTGTCAACAAACTTATAAAGAACATGGAAGAAGCTATGGAGTCCGCGGAGATCGCCAACCGGGCGAAATCCGTATTCCTGTCCAATATGAGCCACGAGATCAGAACGCCTATGAACGCCATCATCGGCATGACCGCGATAGGTATGTCGTCAAACGACAGCGACAGGATCAAGGACTGCTTCCAAAAAATCGATAACGCTTCGAAGCACCTGCTGGGTATCATCAACAATATTCTGGACATGTCAAAAATCGAATCCGGTAAGTTCGACCTTTCCGAATCAGGGTTTGATTTCATGGAGATGATCGAACAGGTCGTGACAGTCAACAGACTGCGCATTGAAGAAAAAAAGCAGATACTGACAGTCAGCGTCGACGAAAATATTCCTCAATTCCTGTACGGAGACAGGCAGCGTCTCTCGCAGGTCTTTATAAACCTGGTCAATAACGCGGTGAAATTCACGCCAGAAGGCGGAACGATAAAGCTTGACGCCCGGTTCGTCAGCGAAGAAAATGAAGTCTGCACTCTTAAAATAGCCGTCATCGATTCCGGTATCGGCATAGCCCCCGAACAACAGTCAAAGCTGTTCACACTGTTCCAGCAGGCCGAAAGCAGCACATCCCGCAAATACGGCGGAACAGGGCTGGGGCTCGTAATATCCAAAAGCATAGTGGAGATCATGGGCGGCAGTATATGGATCGAATCGGAGCTTGGGAAGGGAGCGACTTTCGCCTTTACAATAAAGATTAAGCGCGGTGTGGGCGGGCAGATACCCGAGGATACGCATGACGCCGACCTTGACCGGTTCGAGGGTCATTGCATCCTTCTTGTGGAGGACGTCGCCATCAACAGGGAGATAGTCGTCTCGCTTCTTGAACCGACGCTTCTGACTGTCGAATGCGCTGAAAACGGCAGGGAAGCGCTCGAAATGTTTTCGGCGGCGCCGGAGAAGTACGAGCTGATTTTTATGGACATGCAGATGCCTGAAATGGACGGGTTGGAGGCTACGCAGCGGATCCGCGCTCTCGGAGTTCCGGGCGCCGATTCAGTCCCGATCATAGCTATGACCGCGAATGCTTTCAGGGAAGATATTATCAAGTGCCTTGAGGCGGGTATGAACGGCCATTTGGGCAAACCTTTGGACTTTGACGCCGTTTTGAGCAAGCTTCGGACCTATTTGACGGCCGGAGTGCCGGGCGGTTTAGTGTGGGATAAAAAATATGAACTTGGCAACAGCCTGATAGACCAGCAGCACAAGAGGCTCTGCGACATGGTCAACAGCCTCATTAAGCAGTGCGCGCTGGGGAACGCCGCCGCGATGGTGCAGGAGATCATGGAGTTCCTGCTGGACTATACCACTTATCATTTCGACAGCGAGGAAGCCCTGCAGCTCGAGATCGGTTATCCGGGGTATAAAGAGCATAAGAAGCTGCACGAGGACTTCAAAGCCACAGTCGGTAAACTGATGGAAAGATATAAAAAGAACGGCTCCTCGGAAGAGCTGGTGGCGGACATCCAGGAGAAAGTCAAAAACTGGCTGATAGAGCATATACAACATGAAGATATGAAAATCATAAGCTATATGCATAAGCAGGAGTTCAAATAGGGCCACAGGGGGAAAGCAAGCAAAGCAGGGGGACGGTTCATCTGCTTGGCATGCCAAGCAGATGAACCGTCCCCCTGCTTTGGTCCCCTTGCTTTCCCTTTACCGGCGCCTGACGCCTGTTATGCCTTGCGCCTTGCGCGATGTGTAGATGTTCAGCGCTATCGCAGCCAGGATCACTACGCCCTGCACGAACGGCTGATAGTCCGTAGATATATCCAGCAGTATCATCGCGTTGTTGATGATGCCGACGAAAAGCGCGCCGAACACCGCTCCCGGGATGCCGCCCTCGCCTCCGGCAAGGTTTATGCCGCCGACGATCATCGCCATCAGCACCTTGCCCTCGTACCCTCTGGCGGTGGCCGCGTACGCCGACTGGTTCATAGACGCGAGCACAAGCCCGGTAAACCCGGCGGCGACGCCGCTGACGATGTATGCTATCACCGTGTATTTTTTTACGTTTATTCCCATGAGCCTCGCCGCGGACGGGTTTCCGCCGACGAGATAGCAGCGCCTGCCGAATGTGGTGAATCCAAGAATGACGGCGCTGACGGCTACCGCGACGATGAACCATACGACGGTCATAGGCACGCCGAGTATGCGCCCGCTCGCCACCCTGTAAAAAACATCCGTCACGACCCTGTTGTTGATCAGCCTGCCGTCGGTGAAATCCAGCATGGCGCCGTATATCGCGTACTGAGTCGCTATCGTCACTACGAACGCGGGCAGTCCGAAATACGCCACCTGTACGCCGTGGAAGGCCCCCAGTAGGACGCACAGCCCGATTGCGGCGGCGAGTCCGGCGACCAGCCCGAACGTCGAGTTTGCGTTAGCGGTCAGTATCTTCAGCATGACGCACGCCGCCATCGCGGAAGTGGATCCGACGCACAGGTCGATCCCGCCTATGAGTATCACGAACAGCATACCGCACGCCGTAATCCCGTACAGGCTGATCGTTATCAGTATGCTCATGAAGTTGTTCGCTTGGAAGAATTTCAGAGGGTTAAAGATCGCCATGATGATGAATATGATCGCGACGACCGTGACGCGCTGGGCCCAGGGGTTGCCGAGGATCTTGACCGTCTTTTTCATAGCGCTCCGCCCTCCTCCGTCATGACTCCGGAAGCCGCCAGCAGTATCGCTTCAGGCGTCGCAGTCTCGCGCGTGAACTCCGCAAAGAACCGCCCGCCGTGCATGACAAGTATCCTGTCCGAAACGTAGACAAGCTCGTCAAGGTCTGACGACACCATAATGACTATCGCGCCGGAAGCGGCCAGTTCCCAAATATACTTATACAGTTCCTCCTTGACGCCGATATCCACCCCGACCGTCGGTTCGTCGAGCAGCAGCACTTTCAGGTCGCGGGACAGCCACCGGCCCAGCACCACCTTCTGCTGGTTCCCGCCCGACAGGTTGCCGACCGGGAATCTTCTCTTCGCCGGGCGAATATCATAGTTTTTTATAGCTTTCTCCGCGTAGCCCGCCTCGCTCCTGCCGCTTACAAAACCGGCGTTCGCGAGCGTGTCGTAACTGGCGGCGGTGATGTTCCTCTCGATGGATAAGACGGGCACGAAACCTTCTTTCCGCCTGTCCTCCGGAACGAGCCCGAAGCCGTTTCTGATGTTTTTCCCGACCGTCTTTCTGACGGGCCGCCCGTTGAGCGTTATCTCGCCGGCGCCCGGCTTCAGATCGCCGTAGATGCATTTAATGAGTTCCGTCCTGCCGGAGCCGACAAGGCCGCCTATCCCGAGCACCTCGCCCCCGTTTGCCTTGAAATTGACGCCGGCGAATATCTTTTTATACGAAAGGTCTTTTATCTCAAGGCTGGTGTTCTCGTCGACCTGAGAGCTCACGCGGTCCGATACGCGGCGGATATCCCTGCCGATCATCATCCTTGTGACCTTCTCGGGACTGAGCTCCTCTTTTGTCAGCACTCCGACGTTCTCGCCGTCACGCATGACGGTCAGCCTGTCGGCTATGCGGATGACCTCCTCGAGCCTGTGCGATATGTAGAGGATCGCGGTCCCGGTCTTTTTAAGCCCTATGATCGTGTCGAAGAGTTTTTCCGTCTCGGCCGCGGTCAGCGACGCCGTCGGTTCGTCCATAATGACAAGCCGCGCGCTCATCGACAGCGCTTTGAGTATCTCCACCATCTGGCGTTTCGCCATGCCGAGGCTCTCGACGGATACCGCCGGTTTCAGGTCGAATCCGTATTTTTCGATGAGCTCCATCGCGGCGGCGTTCATCTTCCGTCTCGACAGGACGCCTTTTCTCGTTATCTCCTGCCCCAGGAATATGTTTTCGGCTATCGTCAGCGCCGGTATGAGACTCAGCTCCTGATATATAACGGAGATGCCGCTGTCGCGGGCGTCCTGACGCGAGTGGATCTCTATCGGCGCCCCGTCCATGAAAAGTTCGCCGCTGTCTTTCGTATAGACACCGGTGATTATTTTTATGATCGTCGATTTGCCGGCGCCGTTTTCACCCATCAGGGCGTGCACTTCGCCGGCACGGATATCGAGGTCGACGTCTTTTAAGACCTCAACGCCGCTGAACTGCTTGCAAATACCCTTTGCGTCGAGAAGAGGGGCGTTTTCATCCATTTGCGCCACCCCCCCTTTACAAGCGTCCGCGGTTTTCAAGCCGCTTCTGCGATACCCGGTTGAGCTGCCCGTCGAAGTTCATGGCGATCAGTATGACGATCCCCTGCATAACGTACGTGCCGCCGGTCGACAGGCCCCATTTATACAGGCCGTTCGTTATGAGCGTCATGAACAGCGCGCCGAGCAGCGCGGATATCGGGTCTCCCTTGCCGCCGCCCATCACTACGCCGCCGACTACGCAGGCGGCAATGGCGTTGAACTCCATCATAGAGCCGAGAGCCTGGTTCGTCCCGGTCTGGTACGCTACAATAAGCGTGGCGGCCAGTCCCGTTATCGCGCCGCTTATCACGAACGTGAGGACTTTCGTCCTTCTGATGTTGACGCCGGACATCTCAGCCGATTTCGATTGCGAGCCCATCGCCATGACGTGCAGCCCGAACTTCGTTCCGCCCATCACGAACTGCATGACGGCGGTCATCACGATCCAGACGATGCTGATGATGAAGATACCGCCGATCGTGCCGCCGAACACGAGGAAGCTCATGTTTTTGAGCGTTACGGACACGATATGGCCCGAGTCGCGAAACGTCGTCATAAGCGCAAGGCCCGTAAACACTGTTCCCGACGCCAGCGTAGTAACGAATTCAGTTATGTGCAGCTTCGTGACGGCGAAACCGTTGAACAGCCCCAGCACAGCGCCGGTGACGACGCCGATAACAACGATCAATATGCCCGGAAGCCATAGCTGGGAGGCCCGCGCGACGATGACGCCGACGAGGCAGATAAGGCCGCCGACCGACAGGTCGATGCCGCCCCCGACCATAACGAAACATACGCCGCACGCGATAAGACCTGTAAAAGCCGCCTGCCTGAGCAGGTTTATTATGTTCAGGGATGTGAAAAACGAAGAGGTCGAAAGCCCGAAGACGACGCAAAGCAACGCTATCAGCATCACCGAGACGAGTCTTCGGCTGTTTTTGCCGTTCATTTATGGCAACCTCCATTTACAGCGACGACGGCGGAGCGACCCTGCGGCCGTCCCGCCGTCGTCTGTTTCGCGTTGGGACAGTTTTAATGATCAGTACCCGGGCCAGCGTGTGAACGGAACTACCTCGTCTACGTTAGCCCTTGTGATGGCTATGAATCTGACGTAAATGCTCGGCGTCTCCGTCAGTCCGAGAACGCCGGCTGTGGCGCCGCTCTGCGCCAGAGCTATGGCGTAGGTGAAAGCGGCGTACAAAGACGAAAATCTGTCCGACCAGCAGCTTCCCGCCAGAACGCCGGACTGTACGGCTTCGATTCCGCCCGGCTGCAGGTCTGTGCCCCATACGAGGATGTTATCGCCCTGACGCCCCGCCTCGTTGATCGCCTGGACGATCCCGAGCCCGTAGTTGTCGTCGGGCGCGTATACGGCGTTTATGTTATCGTATTTCGTGAGCATGTCGCGCATAACGTTATACGCGTCCTCCTGCGCGTTTCCGGCGAGGTTGACATACTCAAGAAGCGCCATGTTCGTGTTCGCGTCGCAGTACTCCATGAAGCCTTTGCCGAACGTGGTCGACGCCGCCTGGAACGCGGGGACGTCCAGCACCAGATAGTTGCCGTTTCCGCCCATCATCCGAGACAGCGCTTCCGCGGAAACCCAGCCGCCGGAATAGCTGTCCATCTTGACGTACAGCGAGTGCGGCACGTCGCAGTTGAGGTTGATCGTGATCACCGCGACGCCGGCCGCTTCCGCGGCTGCGATAGCCGGGCCGACGGCGGTGGAGTCGGCGCATTCCATGAGGATGGCGTCAAACCCCTGAGCGACGCATTCGTTGACCAGCGTGATCTGGGTCTGCGGGTTGAACTGCGCGTCAAAGTTCTGGATCGTGACGTCCGGGTACGCCTGTGTGATCTCGTCTTCAGCCTGATATACGATGGTGTTGACCTGTCCCGCCGTGCTCATCGGTATCCAAGCGATCCTGATAGGGTCTTTCAGCGGGTCTTTTCCCGTCAGCGTGAGCGTTCCTCCCGGGGAGGCGGCGCCGCTGTCGGCGACGTTCGGGGTCGCGCAGCCTGCTATTGCGACTGAAACGAGCGCCAGCGCGAGAACGATTGCGAGTAGCTTTTTCATTTTTTTACCTCCAAATGAAATAGGATCTCCCGTGGATGTTACTATAGATAATATATTTTCTTTTTGCGGTTTTGTCAACATCAGCAGCGACATAACGTAGATTTTTGTGCGTTTTTACTGTATAATGCAACGGAATGTGTAAATATGCGCAAAAGTGTCGGCAGAGATAGTTATAGGGGTTACATCAATGAGATTTCTTCATTTGTCCGATTTGCATATCGGCAAGAGTGTGAACGGGTTTTCAATGATCGAGGAGCAAAAACACGCGCTTGGGCAGATCGCCGGATATGTAAAGACCGAGCGTCCGGCGGCGGTCGTAATCGCCGGCGACGTGTACGACCGCGCGGTCCCCGGCGTAGAGGCTGTACGTGTGTTCGACGATTTTCTTACGCGGCTGGCGGGCGAAAACGTCGCCGTCCTGCTGATATCCGGCAACCACGACTCGCCGGAGCGCCTCGGCTACGCGAGCAGGCTGCTTGCGGACAAGCGCCTGATCCTCTGCGGCGCGTTCGACGGCGCGCCGCGCAGGTTCGAGATGGCCGACGAGTACGGCGGCGTGGTTTTCTGGCTGCTGCCGTTTATTAAGCCGTTGTCTGTGCGCGGGATGTTCGGCGACCGCGAAATCGAGAGCTATGACGACGCCGTAGCGGCGGCGATCGGCGCGGCGGGCGTCGGCGCTGCGGGCGTCGGTATGGCGGGCGTCAGTGCTGCGGGCGTCGGTATGGCGGGCGTCAGTGCTGCGGGCGTCGGTGCGGCGGGCGTCGGCGGAGACAGCGGCGGAGGCGTCGGCGGAGACAGCGGCGGAGGCGTCGGT
>Ga0082212_10009531_pt1 | contig 12524 bp, 10 predicted proteins | sample TergutNt197P3_FD_71548 | JGI IMG/M metagenome (GOLD analysis project Ga0082212, IMG submission 71548) | Neocapritermes taracua P3 segment gut microbial communities from Petit-Saut dam, French Guiana - Nt197 P3 | ecosystem: Host-associated > Arthropoda: Insects > Digestive system > Gut ... | reverse complement strand
CATCATCAAGCGTGATTTTGATCGAGCGGACATCAACCGGGAGTTTCATTTGCGTTGCGAGCCAGCCGAGCAATTTCGGAATCGCACGCGGCGCCGAGTTCGCATTGCCTTGAAGGTCGAGCATCGCCACCTGAATGCGATTGCCGCGACCGCCCTGGTAATCGTTGAGCTTTTGTTCCGCTGTGGTCGGCATTTCGTACTTGAAACGCGGACTGCGCCCCGTTGCGTAAGCCAGCACATTCAGTCCGATGCCCAGTGCCGAGTCGATTTGATCTTGAACGTGCTCGGGATACGGCTCGCCGCGCTGATGAAACCGCTGCAACTCCCACAAACACGAAAGCGACGGCGGCACCGGTCGCACGGGATCGGTGCGAATGTTGCGATACGGCGGCACATACACGACGCTCGTGCGGCAACCGTAATCAATACCTTGCAGTTCGCGCATACGTTCGACGGGAACCGTGATTTCAATCGTCCAAATCGGATGATCCGCTCCCAACAACCGCAATTCGTATTCGGGATCGTCGTCGAACACTTCGCGCATGAGTTGCCGAAACCCGATGTCAAACGTGTCGTCTTCCGTATTGGCCTCGGCGAAGATGAACCCGCCGCGTTCGATGTAAGCCCGCAAATTGTCGGCCAATTGTCGTCGTTGTTGCGGCGTGCCGGTCAGCATGTTTTTGTCGCCGCACAAAAACAGCACCGGCGTTTGCAGCAAATCATCGACGGTCGCGCGGCGAAGGTCGATCACCTGCCACGACATTTCGAGCCGCCAGTGCCGCTCGGCGAATTGCGTCAGGTGGTGCAGATCGTTCGGGTGCGGTTTCCAACTTGAGTCCTCTGCGTATTGCCCCTTCGAAACGAGAATCGGACGGCGGCCTTTCGCAAGAAACAGCAAAGCGTAAGCCGTTGCAATGTGATCGTAAGTTTCGTTGAGTGCCTCGCCTTTCCAATTGTTGGCCGCTGCTCCTTTTTTCATCAACAGCGTTCTGGTTCCTTCGCGGAACCAGTCGTGTTGACCGATAAAACGAAAAGCCGACAGCCGCCCGACTCGCTCAATGCCGTACAGGTAATAGTAGTTCCACGTACCCGGCCAGGTTGTAAACTTTCGCGTCAACCAGACAAGTCCCTTGTTAATTTTATCTTCAATCGGGTTATTATATGGTTGGCAACAATAAATTTTTCCGTCTTGAATGGTTGCCGCCCGACTGCCGAGTACGCCGTTGATCATCATGAGATTGGCCACGCCCGCGCTGGTCATGGTCAGCGTTCCGTCGAGTCTGTCGAGTTCTCGATAACGCCAGGAACCGTCGCCGTTTTGACAGTTTTCCATGTAAGTCTTGGCCGCCTGCCAGGTTTCCGGCTTGACGATGGCACCAGCACTTTCGGCTTCGTACAATCCGAGAATCGCGTATTGCGTATTTGAGTTGTCCGGTACGCCGCCGGTGATATCGTAAGACCAGCCGCCGTTGTAGCCGGGCGTGCCGCTCCCTTGAATCTGTGCCGCTTCGAGCCATGCGACGTTATTTTGAATCAGCAGCTTGTCGCGATCGGGATCGGCCATCGCCAAGACCATCGTCTGCAAGGCCACGGAATAGACTTTGCTGCCCTCCGGATGAAATTGCCGCAGATAGATCAAGGCCTGCCTGACCGCCGGGTCGTCTTTCGTCAGACCGGCACTCAACAAGGCCAATGTGCAAAGCGACGACGCCCCACAGGGATGTTCCCTTACTTCTTCCCAAGCACCGTTCGCTTTTTGCGTGTTTTTCAGGTAGCGAATCGCCCCGTCAATGGCCTCGCGGACCTCGTCGGGGTCAATGTCCTGGCCTTGCACAACGCGATCTTGCAGGAACAAACATCCCACAATCAGCAGGGTATAAATAAGCGTTTGTTTGATCGTCATGATTCTCTCGCCAAAATTCATGGGAATCCGTGAGCGTTAATAATTCTACCACGAAAACCCTTTACTGTCGAGTCGGCACAAGTTCGCTGAAACAGCATTGTTCCGAAAAAACTTGACAACATTTGCTTGATGCCCGGCCTGAGTTACGTTACAATAGAGGCCGAATTTTATATGGGCAAATACCATTAGTACATTTTCACTCAATCATCAATGACATCATCCAAAACAGTGGCCGTCCTGGGGGCGGGAATTTCGGGGCTTTCGGCGGCGTATCGGTTGCATCGGCTTCGCCCGGAGGCGACGTTGCGCGTGTGGGATCAGCGTGACCGCACCGGCGGCGTGCTGACGACGTTGCACGCGCAAGGTTATCAGATTGAGCAGAGTGCCGACAATTTCATCACGACCGTTCCCTGGGGACTGGAACTTTGCCGCGAGTTGGGTCTGGCTGACGAACTCGTGCAAACGAACCCGGCGTATCGGCGGACTTATGTCGTGCGCAAAAACCGGCTTTACCTGTTGCCGGACGGGTTTCTGATGATGGCACCGTCGAAAATGTGGCCGCTGGCCGTGACGCCGATTCTTTCGCCGCTCGGCAAATTGCGGGCCGCGATGGAATACATTCTCCCGAAATCGCAATCGGACGCCGACGAAACATTGGCCTCATTCGTCAGGCGGCGGCTTGGTCGTGAGATATACGAGCGGCTCGTCGAACCGCTCGTCAGCGGGGTTTACGCCGCCGACATGGACAAGCTGAGTCTCATGGCAACGCTTCCTCGCTTTCGTGAAATGGAACGGCAACACGGCAGTTTGATTCGCGCGATGCGGCACCAGATGCGTGCCAACAAACAAGTCAAGTCGCAGGCGAGCGAGAGCGGGGCTCGCTACAGCATGTTCGTCACGCTGCGGCAGGGATTGTCGCACATCACCGACACGCTGGCCGCGACCTTGCCGCCGGATGCCGTGCAACTCAACCGCCGTGCCGAAACGCTCGAACGCATCACCGACGAGTCCGGCAGAACGCTTTGGCGATTGACCGATCAACACGGTCGCGCCGAATGCTTTGACGCCGTGATTTTCGCGTTACCGTCGTATGAGACGGCGAGGCTGTTACTGCCGACGCACCGGCGCATCGGTGAATTGCTCGGACGCATCGAACACTCGGGCACGGCCATTGCGACGTTTGCGTTCAACCGCGAGCAAATGAAAAAAAAGATCACCGGCATGGGATTTGTTGTGCCTAAAACCGAAAACAGTCCGATTTTGGCCGGAAGTTTCAGCAGCATGAAATACGAGCATCGCGCACCCGAAGGTAAATTGCTCATCCGCATTTTTGCAGGCGGGGCAAGAGCACCGGAAATGGCCGACATGCCCGACGCGGAACTGTTGCCGCTCTTCAAACGGGAAATGTACAAATTGTTGCAAATCGAAGGCGAGCCGGAATTGGAAGTCGTGTCGCATTGGCCGCGCACCATGCCGCAGTATCACCTCGGCCATTTGGAACTCATCGATGAAGTGAGCCAACTGGCCGCCGATATTCCCGACATTGCACTGGCCGGTAACGCTTTCGATGGTGTCGGCATTCCGAACTGTTCCCGAACCGGCCAAGACGCGGCGTCGACGATTATTGATAAAATGCAATGGTGATACTTTGGACAGCTACGCAGAGTGTAAAGTTATGGTGTATCGAATTCTATCGTTGGTTTTGAGTGTCGTAATCATTTCAGGCAAAGTGTCATTGATGGCGGGAATCGGCGAACCTGACGAATTGCCGGTGCCTTCGGATACCAAGCCGATTTTCCCGCGTTCCAAGCCCATATCCCAGTCCGTTGATACACTGGACTACGACAGTCTGCCTTCCAAAGGACACAAGTTGGCCGCCGTGTCGCTTCAGGGTTTGGTCAACAGAGTCAAGCCTGTGATATTCCTGCCGACCAAGCTGACCGCGTGGGAGATGGATGATTTATTCGAGCGGGGTTATGTCACGGAGATTACGCCTTACGGTTCGGATTTATTGAAGTTGATCGAAAAATACAGAGACAGCATTTCCGGTGCGGTGATCTATGACCCGGGGAAACTCTTCACCGTGAACACGGCAACCAATATCGCCGGCACGCAGAGACGCATCATCATATCGCCCGACCTGGTCGCGGATATTCTGGCACTCGGCATACACGACATCATCGATCTCCGGGACATGGGTTTTGACAACGTTTACGAGGCTTACGCATGGGAACTGGAACACTGCCTGCCACTTCAGAACGAGGACGTGTTGTCCATATCGTATTATTCGGGACAAACCGACTACGGACGCGATTATTTGATCGCCAACGCGGTGCATACATTCTGGGTTCCGGGTGAAAATGATCCCGAATACCACCCTGAGATACGAGGCATGGTCGAGAACATGCTGTCGAAACGCAAGTCCAACATACCCTGTCTCGGGTTCTGGTATTCCTGCACCGATGAAGGCGTCGAACGGGGCATCGGCGAATACTACGGTGTTGAAACGGGCGGATTTTACGGCAAGTTTACGGTGGTGAGCGACTGGTCGGGCAATTACAGCTTCAACTCCGGCGTCCCTGTGGACGAAACAAAGTATCGACAGCGACCAAAGGTTTTTCGCAAGTATGACCCGGCGGCAAAATACGTGGCATTGATTATGATTGAGAGCGGAGATGCCCCCGGTTACATGCAGACAACCTTCACACGCTACCAATGGAACGATCCGGCACGGGGAAAGGTGCCTGTCAGCATCGGCGTCACCATGACATTGCGTTATCTTGCGCCGGCCATCCTCGAAATGATGTACGACACCATGACCGATAACGACTACTTCTTCACGTCAATCTCCGGCATCGGGTATTGCTATCCTTTGCGCGGATACGGCAAGTCAGGCACCGCAGACGCGGATGAAGAGCGTATCGTTTCCGATTATTTCAAGTGGACGGCACAGCAGATGAAAGACCTGGACATGACCATGATGGGATTGTACTCGCATACCTGGTCGTCGTGGGATGACCGGCATGACGATGCGATCTTAAATCGATATGTGGTTGTGCAGCCGCAGATCAAAACGATCATTGCCGATATGGGACGCAACGAAGGCCCCACCGTCAACAATTCCAGTCGGTTATTGGATGACAATGTCACGATACACCACACGCTGACACGCTGGTCAATGGAAAATCTTGGCAATCCGTACCAAACTCCGAATCTGGACCAAGCCGCAGCCGATGACCTCGCGGCGCAGATCAGAGAATTCGGCAAGAACCGTCAATTTACCCAGGCCATGTTTTACAGTTGGCACTACGGACCGACGCGATTGGCGATGGTGCAGGATCATCTTGTCGCTGAGGGATATACTTTCGTTACGCTGGATGAATTTGATGATTTGTTCCGCCAATCGCCGATGGCAAAGTCGCCGACGGTTCGCGCCGGATCGAACGTTAATAGACTTCAAACGGCAACAAATGGGCGGTTTTTTCCTTAGAGTATGTCTTTAACCGACAAAGGCAGCCGGGAACGGAGCGTAGCGCAGTGACCGGTTCGAACGCAATATTTAGGTACCAATGCAGTTCTGATTTTGGTGGTCATGTACTTGAACTGAGATTAACCTTGTTCGAGTTCGGCTCAGTTGCTTTGCTTGCATCATCATCTCGTGTCGGGGCTACGGTCGGTTGCTTATCTGCGGGGTCGATTTCTGCATTGTCGGAACCGTTTTCGGTGTCATTTTGCGGTTTTTCGGCATACGTTCGACCAGACTGCTGCGTAATTGGTGTTGTGATCGGGCCGGGATAAATGCTGATCGGGTTGCCATACTCGTCCAACGGGATGCGCTTTTGAACAGTGTAAGGTTTCTGGACGGTTTCAATAATTTGCTCAATACGCGGCACCTTAACGGTAAATTGATCGACATGCTCTTCGGCAATCGTCTTATAACTTGTCACCGGGATGTCACGGGCGACTTCCTGCGTTTCCAACCGATACACCTGCACGGGCGTCGCCTGTTGAACTCGCTCGATAACCTGACGGTATCTCGTTTCAGGGATTTCTCTGACGCGGTCTTCCGACACCATGCGCATGACCTGGTACGGCTCCTTCTTGACGATGCGTTCCTCCTGATAGGTCGTTCGCGTGGTTGGAATCTGTTCAACAACCGTTTCCGGCACAAGGGTTGTGACCGGCGTCAGTTGTTCGACGAGATTCGGCTGATAAACTGTTTCCTGGCGAAGTTTCGGGGCGCCGTGCATGGGAGTCCAGTACAATCCCGGCAACTGCCAGCTTGAAGCCCCGGTATTTGGGTTGATATACGTACCGCCACTTTGCCAAGCCAAACGATGATAGGTTTTTCCCGGCTCGACAACTGTATGATTAACATACTGTCCACGGTCAACTATTTCCGCCTTATAGGATGTGTAGGGACGGTTGACGACGTAACGTTTTTCCTGCAAATAGGTTTCCTGCACCGGACGACGCACCGTTTGCCAAACTTCCCGCTCGGCGGTTTCCCAGACCGGGCGGCTAACGGTGTATCGCTCTTGCCTCACCGAAGTTTCCGGGATCGTGCGAACCACATCATAACTTGTGTCACGATATTCCGTTGTCCAACTCGGCTTGAGAACCTTGTAAATTTCCTGTTTGATTGTAGTTTCAGGAACCTGTCGCAGAACCGTATAACGCCGTTCGCGAATTTCGTCGTCCCAAACTTGCCGAAACCGTGTTTGCTGCTCATCCTGAAATACGGTTTCGTTTTCAATCTTGTAAGTATTTGTCGGAACATTGGTTGTGGGATATGCCGCCGAATAGGTCAGCGCACTCGGCGGAGTAAGAGTTGCAGTGCTCGCCGTCGGACGCGGCGTGACAGTTGTAATACCAATGTTGTCTTCGCAACAGACCTGGGCCAAAACCACACCGGTTTTCGCACAGACGGCAACCGCCATACTCAACATAACGGCTGTGGAAAATGTATTTAACGTTGATTTGGTCATTTCTCTCTCGTGTTTTCTGCGGCGGTCACGGCGTGACCGCCCTACCGTTGTGTGGTCATGGTGTGAACGCAAGAACCATCGTTTTACGCATTTGGCCAATACATCGTATATCCTATAATCATAATAACCAAAATGATTTCAAGATCAAGAATACAATACAATGTTTCTTGCCTTTTTTGCGTATTTTAACTAAAATTTGCATCATTTTCGGTGAACAATGCGCAAAATATTAGCTTGTGCAGAGTGGCAAAAGAGAAAAATGGCGAAATTTGCGGTTTTTTTAAGCCATTCGCCAGAAAGAAACCAGAACGAAAGATAAACGAAGCGTAATTCTTTCGCTGGGATAGAGAAGCATTAGCCTGCGCCTCCACCGGAAACCAAAAGGAGAACAGTGACGGCAACGCCGCCGATTATACCCAGTATCCACAATCCCACTGCAACAAAATTGAGAATGACAAGTATTTTTGCGGTTCCTTCGCCAAGGAATCTTGGGTCACCTTTGACATCTTCACGTACACGAGTCGTAACAGGTAGCGAAAAAAGCAGCATAAAGGGAATAAAAAAGGCTACAATCGTCAGTGTGGTCGCGCGCTCAAGTTCCGGGTGCTGGATCGGCCCTTTACTGAAGTCGGGCTTTTGCTTGCCTTTCTTTTTCTTGTCTCTGGGGTTGGGACGTTTGCCATAAGCGTCGGGAATGGCCGATGTATCGCGGCGGCTTGACTTGACGGCCAGCGAAAAAAGACCGATGGCAAAGAGTACGATGATGATGTTCCCCATCGTCCAGGGGGCAGCCAAATCCTGCCCTTCGGCACCGGAACTCTGGGCAAGTACACTGGGTTGAGCCAGAAACATTACCAAAAGAGTAGCAATACTGGAAGACAAAAAACGAAAATATTGAATCATAAAACACCAAATGAGTGGGGCAATTTTCTTGGGAGTTGATAAATCGACAAACACATACATTATATATTGACTGCAATTGCGCTAAAATGCAAGCCCATGCGACGATTTTTTTTGTTTTCTCTCTTTTTGACTGTACCATGCAAACCACTTTTTGCTATAATAAATGCTTTGTTTTTGGGACTGTGAGGTCCCGCATTGTGGTGTTTGTTTTCTGGGGAATTATTTCGAGCTAATTTAAACCATTTATTCTCAATAGGTTATAAAAACAGAATCGTTTCAATATGAGAGTTTCGATTGGAAGTGACCATCATGGTGTTGCTGTTTGTCACAAATTGACAGACCTGATAATCCAACTGGGGCACAAAGTAACGGTGTATGGACCGAAAGACGAAAAACCCGAGCCGGTGGATTACCCGGATGTGGCTGGTGCCGTAGCACACGAGGTAAGTACCGGGCAAGCAGATCGAGGAGTTTTGATTTGTGGTACGGGTATCGGTATGTGCATTGCAGCCAACAAGTTCCGTGGGGTTCGTGCGGCAACGATTGTTGACGAATTGACCGCCGAAATCAGTCGTCGGCACAACGATCTCAATGTGCTGTGCCTGTCTGGAGATTTGTTGTCGGAACACGCAGCGGAACAGATCGTCAGAGTTTGGCTCAACACGCCCTTTGATGATGGTCGCCATTCCCGTCGTATTGATAAGATCACCAAATTTGAAAACCAGCAGTTTTCGCTCCCGGAACAAAGCGGGAGTCACCCTTGTTCCAGGCGATTTCGCATCTGAAATCATAAAAATTACGAATAAAGCATGTCAATCACGTGAGCCGGCATGTTTTATCTCTTTGTTTTTCCGGCGCACTGTTGTATAATTGCGTGTAAACAATTTCGAGGCATTCGTGTCGGAAAGAACAGGTGTGCGATGATTCGATGGTTTCTCTTTCTCTCGGCGTTTTTGCTTTTGTCTCTCGGCGGTGTTTTGGCCGGGATGATCCTGACAACGCCGGTTGAAGTGAAAAAAGATGATGAAGACGAGTAACCGGACTGACCTCTACACCTCGAAACAACACAACAACAATGAAACAATATCTTATGATGGCCAAAGGAGAAATACTATGGGACCGACGTTGATACTGCTTGCCATTCTCGGCGTGATACTGCTAATCGGTATCGTGATCATTTTTTGGGGCATTTCGATTTACAACGGTTTGGTGACGCTTCGCAACCGTTTCAAAAATGCGTTTGCGCAAATTGACGTGCAACTCAAGCGGCGTTATGACCTGATTCCAAATCTGGTCGAAACGGCGAAGGGTTACATGCAGCACGAACGTCAGACGCTCGAAGCGGTCATTGCCGCGAGAAACGGTGCTGTTTCCGCCCAAAAACAAGCCGCCGCCGATCCCGGTGACGCTCGTGCCATCACGACGCTTTCCGGTGCCGAAACCGCACTGACCGGCACGCTTGGGCGACTGTTCGCCGTCATGGAAGCCTATCCCGACCTCAAGGCAAACCAGAACATGCTGGCGTTGCAAGAGGAACTGACCTCGACGGAAAATAAAATCGCCTTTGCGCGACAAGCGTACAACGACGGCGTAACGACTTACAACACGGCACGCGAAACGTTCCCGTCGAACATCATCGCCGGCTTTTTTGCGTTCAAGGAAGCGGCGTTGTTTGAAGTGACCAACCAAGCGGAGAAAGAAGCGGTAAAAGTGTCGTTTTAACCTCTCATTTTTTCACGCAAAGACGCAAGGAAAACAGAGACCGCCAAGATGATTTCGTCGATGAAATCATCTCTTTGTGAACTTGGCTGTTTAGCGTCTTTGCGTGAAACAACCGCAACGATCATGGCAGACGAATATTACAAGACGCTTGAAGTCGGCAAGAGTGCGACGGCGGATGAGATTCTGAAATCGTATCGCAAGCTGGCGAGGAAATATCACCCGGACTTGAATCAGGACGATCCCAAGGCGAAGGAGAAGTTCCAAAAGTTGCAGGAAGCCTACAACGTGCTGGGTGATCCGGAGAAGCGGAAGCAATACGACCGGTTTGGCCCGGCATTCGAGCAACTGGGATCGGGCGGTTTCAACTGGACCAACACGGGTGGTCAGGGTGCCCGAGTCGATTTCAATCTCAACGATATTCTCAGCGACATGTTTCGCGGTGGGGCGTCGCCGCAACGTGACGGAGCCGGAGCACAACGCCGGTCACGGCGACCGGCCGGTTCGGTCAAGGGTAGCGATCTGCAACACGAAATCACCGTGCCGTTTCGTACCGCGATCCTAGGCGGTCAGTGCGAAATCAGCATACAGCGTCCCGGCAGCGGACCGGAGCGTGTCACGATAAAAATTCCGGTCGGTATTGATGACGGCAAGAAAATCCGTCTGCGTGGGCAAGGCAATCCGCCGCCGATGTCCGGCGGCAAATCCGGCGATTTGATTTTGACGATCAAGGTCGCGCCGCACTCCCATTTCAGGCGTCAAGGCGATCAGCTTTACGTCACTGTGCCGGTCACGTTGCAAGAGGCAGTGCATGGTGCTAAAATTGATATTGCAACACCTTGCGGCATGGTTAGCGTGACCGTGCCGCCGGGTTCGACAAGCGGCACGAAGTTGCGGCTTAAAGGTTGCGGCATTCCAAAACCTTCCGGTGCGACCGACCTTTACGCGGAATTGGTCGTCGCCTTGCCGAAAAACTGGTCAGCACATGACCGTCAATTGATCGAACAACTCGACTCGCGTTATCCCGAACCGCCGCGTAAGCATTTGTCGTGGTGAGTCGCTGACGAAACGAAATAACAACACTCTCCTTTTTGAAAGCGTGTAAAACATGAGCAATCCATTTTCAAGACGTGATTTTATGGCGGCTTCCGGAGGAATCGGCCTGACGACCCTGTTTTCCGGCCTTGCCCCAACCATCTTGTCGGCATCCGATGCAACAGCCGACGGTAAACCGGCCATACTTGGCGGTACGCCGTTTCATCAGGGAGCCTACTCGCATTGGCCGATTGTTGAGGACGAAATCGCCGACAATCTGCTCGAAGTGCTCAAGACCGGCAACTGGTTCCGCAGTGGTTCGCGTTTGCACAAGGTCGATCAGTTTGAAAAAGAATACGCCGCGATGAACAAGTCGAAGCACTGTATCGCCGTCAACAGCGGAACGGCGGCACTGGTCGCATCGTTGGCGGCTCTCGAAATCGGTCCCGGCGACGAAGTCATCACCTCGCCCTACACGTTTATCGCAACGATCAACAGCATCGTGTATCATTACGCATTGCCTGTGCCGGCTGATGTCGATCTCGAAACGTTTCAGGTCGATCCCGGTGCCGCCGACAAAGTGTGCGGTGCCGACACGCGCTGCCTCATGCCGGTGCATATCGGCGGTGCGCCGGCGGACTTGGACGGGTTTCTCGAAATTGCGAAACGTCGTGATATTCCGTTAGTCGAAGACGCCTGCCAGGCGCATTTCGGACGCTGGCGGGGCAAGAATCTCGGTACGCTCGGCACGACGGGTTGTTTCAGTATGCAGGTCACGAAAAATCTTTCCTGCGGTGACGGCGGCGCAATTTTAACCGACGACGACCATTTGGCCGAAAGACTGTTCAAATGTCATAACAATTGCACAGGTCGTGCCTCCGGCAGTCTCGATTTTTCTTATGGTCCCACCCGGGCGATCAACCAGCGCATGACGGAGTTTCAGGGGACGGTTTTGCTCGGACAAATGAAAGCCGTCGAAGCATACGCCGAAACGCGACAGGAAAACGGCATGTACCTCAACAGTCTGTTGGCCGAGATTCCCGGCGTGTTTCCCGCGAAACTGTACGATGGAGTCACCCGTAACGCCTGGCATCTCTACATGTTTCGTATTGACAAAGAGCGTTTCGGACTCGACCGTGACAAATTCATCGAGGCCTTGTCGGCGGAACGTATTCCCTGTATGGCAGGATACGGTGCCGTGGATTGGGTTGACTACGCACGAAAGATATTCTCGACGAAGGCAGCCGCCCGGATTTATCCGAAACAGGTGTTCGACGATTTGTCCGAACGCGTCGGGGCACTTCCGAATTTCAAGCGGCTTTGCGAGGAGAGCGTCTGGTTTACGCAAAACATGTTGCTTGGCCCGAAGACAAACATGGACATCATCGCCGACGCCATACGGCGCATTCAAAAGAACGCCGCCGACATTGCCAAAGCGTGATTGCTTTTTGTTTCACACTGAGGTACAGAGACACAGAGACACAGAAGAGAGTGGTTTCCTTGTGTCTCCGTGCGATTTTTTCGTCTTGTCGATCACGCGGATTGTTGCCACCAGCGCAATCATACTGACCACCAGCGCAATCATACCGGCCACCAGCGCAATCATACTGGCCACCAGCGCATCATACTGCGGATTTGCGCGGATTCATTCCCTTTGTGCGTTGTAAGGAGCACGCCGGTATTTCGGGCAAACCGCTCTGTCGTATTTTCGTATGAAAAACTCTGCGAAAATCTGCGTTCTGCTGCGGATCTATGCCACTGAGTCGTATTTTCGTATGAAAAACTCTGCGAAAATCTGCGTTCTGCTGCGGATCTATGCCACTCTGTCGTATTTTCGTATGAAAAACACTGCAAAAATCTGCGTTCTGCTGCGGATCTATGCCACTGAGTCGTATTTTCGTATGAAAAACTCTGCGAAAATCTGCGTTCTGCTGCGGATCTATGCCACTCTGTCGTATTTTCGTATGAAAAACACT
>Ga0082212_10009530_pt1 | contig 12526 bp, 10 predicted proteins | sample TergutNt197P3_FD_71548 | JGI IMG/M metagenome (GOLD analysis project Ga0082212, IMG submission 71548) | Neocapritermes taracua P3 segment gut microbial communities from Petit-Saut dam, French Guiana - Nt197 P3 | ecosystem: Host-associated > Arthropoda: Insects > Digestive system > Gut ... | reverse complement strand
CGTATAATGCCGCCAGAATTCGCCGCCGGAAAAACGATACAGACCAAGGCCGTCTGCCGCTCCGCTATAAGGTGCAAGTTTTAAAAAACCGTCCCGGTTAATTACCATTGTAAGCTCGCCTGCGTTTTCACGGAAAAAGCGGACATGCAGGGCCAGTGGCCAGGGGATAAAAGCGGCGGAAAAAAGGGCGTCTTCGATGGATTCAAGAAGAACCGGCCCTTCTTCCGTTAGCTGAAACCAGAGCGGGTGTTCGCCGGTTTGCAGGATCGCCAGCGGTCTCGCCGACGGCAAAGCCAATGGCTGCGCGGCAGGAGCGGGAGAAATTTCATTTACTGGTTCTTTATTGGAGCGGGCGCAGGATAATAACAAACAAGCCAGAATTATAAAAAAAGGGATCAGGGACTGGGGATTGTTGCTCGTTATCCTGGTGTGTTGGCAAGCCGCTAGGTTCTCTAACGTTGCTCCCTGCTCCCTGCTCCCCATTTTCTATTCCTTATTTCATATCCGCAGGGAAGGTAATCTTGCGGTTTTCTTCCGAACCGGGAATAACCGCAACCGGCCCGCAGAATCTGCCCCAGACCTCGGCGTCATCGGTGAATTCTTCATTATCAAGCGCGGCTTTTTCATGGGCATGCAGTATTGCCGGAAACGAAAATGCCTGAGGTGTCTGGGCAATTCCGGTATTTGCCCGTTTAAGGTGCCTCTTGATTAAAACCGGAGATGCAGGCCCCTCTGCGGTTGGCGAGTGTAATGACGCGTCACATTCCTTGGGCGTGTCTGACAGGGGCAGCAGGGGAATAACCGCATCGTATTTTTTCACCGCTTCGATGATGTCCTGAATAAGAGACGGGGTAATCCACGGACGCGCCCCGTCATGGATAAGCACATAACGGGGGCTGTAAGCGGCAAGAAAAGAGAGCGCGTTAAACACCGAAGCGCGGCGGCAATGCCCCCCGGTAACAAAGAAAAGTTTCGGCCTTGCCGCTGTCAGCAATTCGGGCGCAAGCGCATCGCGGGCGGCGGCTTCTCCGTTTTCGGGTACGGTAATAACGATGATCTCTACAGAGGGGGTTTTGGCAAAGGCGGAAACTGCCGCTCCCAGCACGGTGGGGGAGCCGGCGGAACCATCAAGTTTTTGATACTCCTTTTTGACGCCCCCCATGCGCGATGAAGCGCCTGCAGCGCAGATAATTCCCGCCGCGGCGGGCGCAACAGCAGGCGCAGCGTCCATGGCTACTCAAGTTCAAGCCGGGCAAAGATCATGCTCTCTACTTCTTCCTTGGACTTGCGGAGTGAAATGGAAACCTCATCTTCCAGCAGCTTCAAAGCCGAATCGTAGAGTTTCCGCTCCAGAATGGGCAGCTCTTTTACCTTGCTCCGGTGGTACAGAGAACGGACAATACTCGCGATGTCCCTGATACTCCCTTTTTTAAGCAGATCCAAATTCATCTGGTAGCGCATCTTCCAGTCAGAAGGAATGGGGTCATAGTCCTCTTTGATGAGATCAAGGGCTTTCATCGCCTCGTCCCTGGAAACCGTGGGACGTATGCCAAGCTCCGCCGCCTTGTCAACCGGAACCATTATGGTCATATCAGTCACTTCAAGATAGATAATATAATAGGGGATTTTGGAGTCTTTGAACTTTTTCTGAACGATGGACTTGATTACCCCGACGCCCTGGCTTGGGTACACTACTTTTTGATCAACCTGAAAACTCTTCGCCTTACTCATTGGTTAAATATTACCATGAAAGAGGTAAAACAGTCTATAAAGAGAACCATCAAATTGAAGTTTTTTTCGATTCTTTGTTTGACAACAGAAAGAATCAAGTGTATAATGAGTATTAATTTTAGCATTCTATCAAATTTAGGAGGAAAAGAATGAAGAAATCTGTAATTGCGATCAGCATCATGATGGTGCTGATTCTGGCTCTGGGTTTTGCCGGTTGTAGTAAAAAGGGAGCGTCAAGCCAGGTTGAAGTAAAGGTGTTGAACTATTTTTCAATGGCCAACCCGAATTCTGCTGATGAACTCAACAGAGTCTGGATACCTTTTGAAACCGCCAATCCGGATATCAAGATTGTTCGGGAAGACGAATTCAACGAACCTTTCCACTTCAAAACAGAATCTTATGCTGCGGCCGGTCAAATTCCGGACGTAGTTTATTGCTGGCCGTCCGGACGTTCCACCACCCTTCACACCCAGCGTTTACTGAAGGATCTGTCCTCTCTGGCGCGGAGAGACAACCTGGCTTCAGTTTATACGCCTGTTGCGCTGGATCCTTCACAGCAGGGCGCCGGTTATCTTGCGATGCTCCCGCGGGGCATGACCGCAACCAATGCATTTTTCATCAACATGGAAGTGCTCAGGGACTGCGGACTCCAGCCCGCCAAAAATTACTCTGAACTCAAAGCCCAGGTTCCGATCCTCAGGGCAAAGGGTTATGACACGATCCTTATGGCCAATGAAGACACCTGGGTAATGCAGTCCTGTCTTTTCTCCCTGGTTGCAGGGCGCTTCTGCGGCGATGGATGGGAACAGAAGATCCATTCAGGACAGGCCAAATTTACCGATCCGGACTTTGTAGCCGCCCTGAATTTTATCAAAGCCATGTATGACGACGGTGTGTTGCAGAAATCAACCATTGCCACCTCTTACGGCGACGGAATAGGCCAGTTTGCAACCAACAAGGGCGCCTACTATATCGACGGCGACTGGCGGACCGGGGACTTCTGTACCGATACCACAACCGGCGTTGCTTTGATCGATCCTGCCAGGCAGAGAAACATTCTTATCTCGGTATTCCCTGACATTGATCTTCCCGGAGTAAAATTCAACAGATCCAACTCCGTGGTATTGGCTACCGGCTGGGGCATGAGCTCATCCATTCCCGACGGTTCGGCCAGGGAAGAAGCTGCATGGAAACTGATTAAATGGCTTGTGGGCAAAGAAGTTCAAACCTATAACATTGAAAACGGAATCGCCCCCACTCCTTCCAGAACCGATATTGATATTTCAACCCTCGATCTTGAGCCTTTGAAAATTGCGGTCGGCAACCTTGGCAAGGAATACGACAAAGCCACAGTGGTTATTGACGCCGCCTTTGAAGGGCCGGTCTATACGCCGCTCAACGACGGACTCCAGGCCATCGGCATGGGAACCCAGACTCCCCAACAGGTAGCATCCATAACCCAGGCCGCGTTTGAGGCATGGAAGGCCGCCCAGTAAAATAAATCAATAACAATTTAACGATCCCGCTTACGCGGGATCGTATTTTTTGCTATTGGAGGAAGGGTCATGACCTCAATCGGGGAAAAAAGGATTTCGTATATCGCGCTGGCTTTACCGGCTTTGCTTATTTACCTGGCAGTTATGGCCTTTCCGACTATTTTTTCCGTTTTGCTGAGCCTTACCAATTATAACGGCGGCAAAATATTCGGAAACCCCAATGTAAAAATCGTAGGCTTTAACAGTTATAAATGGATGTTTACCGAACCCACCGGTAACTTTTATACTTCATTAAAAAACAATATGCTCATCGTTATTATTTCCGTATTCGGCCAAATCCCCCTGGGGTTCATCATGGCCTACTTTCTTTTCAGAAAACTGATAAAGGGAACCGATTTTTTTCAAACAATGATCTATCTGCCGAATGTTATTTCACCGGTTCTTATCGGCATACTTTTTAAAAATTTTTACGTTAACCCGAACTCGGTATATATGGAAATCGTCCGTTTTTTTAAGCCGGCGGCGGAATTTACCCTGAATAACAACCCCATGATTCCGGTACTGGTGGTAATACTCTGGATGTATACCGGCTTTTATATGATTATCTTTCTGGCCAATTTGCAGCGCGTCGATGTATCGGTAATCGAAGCTGCCAGAATCGACGGCGCCAGCGAGGGGCAGATCCTTTTATACATTATTCTGCCGGCCCTTCTCGGAGTAATTGTAACCTGCACAATACTTGCCATTTCCGGATCGTTAAGATCCTTTGACCTAATCTACATTATGACTGCCGGCGGCCCGGCGGGAAAAACCAGAGTGCTTTCGCTTTATATGTACCAATCGGCATTCCAGGGATCGCCGAATTATCCTCTGGCCAATGCTATTTCCACAGTGATGGTGCTTATCAGTTTCACATTGATAATCATCACCAGGCGGGTGGAAAAGATTTTTGGCGAAAAGGAGTAAATCATGGATGATCGCAGCATCTCTCCGTTAACAAAATGCATTACGTACCTAATAATGGTATCATTTGCGGTTTTTGCGATTTATCCTATTTTCTGGTTGATAACTACGTCTTTTAAAACTACCCAGGAATATATGACAACCAGCAAACTGGCTCTTCCCAAAATATGGTATTTCGAAAATTATCCCCAAACCTGGCAAAGGGGGAAGTTCACTTTACTTTTTGTAAACAGTGTAATTTACAGTGTTATTACTGTTGTTTCAGTAGTGTTATTGGCAATTATGGCGGGGTTTGCCTTTGCCAAGTTAAAGTACAGGATTACGCCGCTGCTTCACGGTCTTTTTATCATTGGCATTCTCCTTACCCTTCAGTCGATACTGGTGCCTCTTTTTCTGATGGTAAACGCGGTAAAAATTTTTAACACCAGGCTGGGGGTGCTTATTCCCTATATCGGACTGGGGCTTCCGATGGGCGTTTACCTGTGTACGGATTTTATCAAGCATATTCCCGAAGAATTAATCGAGTCGTCCCGGATTGACGGCGCGGGCTATATGCGGATCTTCTACAGGATTATCCTGCCCATGTGCGCTCCGGTGGCGGTTACCCTTGCGATTATTACTTTTACCGGAACCTGGAATGAGTTTATATTGGTCAACCTCCTTACCTACAGCGACGCGCTCAGATCCCTTCCGGTGGGAGTAAGCCGTTTTTCCGGCGCTTTGGGTTCGGACTACGGAAAACAGTTTTCCGGCCTGGTAATCGCCCTTATTCCCATTCTGACCTTCTATGCATTTTTCAGAAAACAGATCACCAAGGGAGTTACCGCAGGAGCGGTTAAAGGTTAATGACCCGCCTTGAATTGAACGGTCTCTGGCGGCTTTCGTCTGTAATGCAGGAGGCGCTCCCGCAGGGGCAGGATAATTCCGTAAACGCAGAAGTTCCCGGTTCGGTTCTGGACGCATGGATCAAAGCGGGAAAGATAAGCGATCCTTATTACGGTGAAAACGAGAAAACTGCTTCCTCTCTCTTTGACAACAACTTTGAGTATTCACGAACTTTTTCCGCAAGCGCCGAACTGTTAGCTGAAGATGCGGTTGAACTGGTATGCCAGGGCATTGATACCCTGGGGGAAATTTTTATAAACGGGAAAAGCATCGCCCGTGCAAATAATATGCACCTCTGCTGGCGTTTCAATGTTAAGGAACTTCTGAAAGCGGGCGAAAATACAATCCGCATCGTCCTGTCCTCTCCCAATGCTTTTATTTCCAAAGCCTACGAAGAAGGGCGGATAAGCTTTATCAACACCGGCACCATGGCCGGCTCCAACTACCTACGCAAGACTCATTGCCAGTTTGGCTGGGATTGGGGGCCGCAGCTTCCTGATGCGGGAATTTGGCGGGACATCTGCCTTGAAGGATGGAGCGATACCAGGTTCGCCGACGTGTATGTTATTCAGGATCATACCGAAGGAAGGGTTGCACTGCGGGCCAGGATACGGACAGAAGCCGCGGATTTGAAAAGGCTGCGGGCAGAAGGCCGGACTCTTAAAGCGGTATTGCGGGTCACGCCGCCGGGAAAAACCGAAAAAGAAAACCTGATTGTTTCCGAAGTAATACCCGGCATTACCGATGATACGGAATTATCGCTGATAATAGAAAAACCGGAATTGTGGCAGCCCAACGGCCTTTCACAGAAGCGGGAAGTCCAACCCCTGTACACGGTAACCGTAGATCTGCTGGATGTTACGGCGGACAGGGTTCTTGACAGTTGGCGGCAGCGGATTGGGCTGCGTACACTTACTTTCAGTACGGAAAAGGATCAATGGGGAAGCGAATTCGCCATGACGGTTAACGGGGTAAAGGTCTTTGCCATGGGGGCGGACTATATTCCCGAAGACGCGGTTTTTTCCCGAATCAATAAAGAGCGGACAAGGCGGCTTCTGCAGGACTGCGTCAAAGCCAATTTTAACAGTATCCGCGTATGGGGCGGCGGCTATTATCCCGATGATTATTTTTACGATATCTGCGACGAGCTGGGCCTGGTGGTTTGGCAGGACTTTATGTTCGCCTGCAACGTCTACGAATTAACGGATGGCTTTGCAGCTAACATTGCCGAAGAAGTCAGGCAGAACATGATCCGCATACGCCGCCACCCCTGTCTGGGGCTGTGGTGCGGCAACAATGAAATGGAAGTAGCCTGGGTCGAGTGGGAGCGCGTCAGCCGCCACTGTCCTGCGCTGAAAGCGGATTACATCAAAATGTTCGAGGGCCTGATCCCTGACATTTGGAAAAAAACCGACCCTCAAACTTTTTACTGGCCCGCATCTCCCTCTTCCGGCGGAAGTTTTGACGCGCCCAATGATCCCAATCGGGGCGATGTGCATTTCTGGGAAGTCTGGCACGGCCTTAAGCCTTTCAGCGAATACCGAAAGCACTTTTTCCGCTACTGTTCCGAATTCGGTTTTCAATCCCTGCCGGATTTGGAAACGATACACAGTTTCGCCAAAACCGAAGACCTCAACTTTTTCTCTCCGGTTATGGAAACGCACCAGCGCAACCCCGGCGGAAACGGGAAGATTCTCTATTACCTCTCCGAAACATACCGTTACCCAAAAGACTTTGCCTCTTTGGTGTATATTTCGCAGGTTTTGCAATTGGAAAGCGTACAGACCGCCGTGGATCACTTGCGGCAAAACCGGGGCAGGTGCATGGGCGCTGTTTACTGGCAGTTGAACGACTGCTGGCCGGTAACATCCTGGTCAAGCATTGACTACTACGGACGGTGGAAGGCGCTTCATTACGGTGCGCGCCGGTTTTTCGCGCCTTTGCGGGTAACAGTATTTATTGACGAAACCGAAGCTGCGCCGCCCGGCTCTCTTTCAGAGCCACTCAGGCGGACGGCGCGGGTTTTTGTCCACAACGACACGGTGAACCCCGCCGAAGGAACGCTCTCGCTGTTTCTGCGCGGCCGGGACTTTAATACCCTTGCCGAAGAAAACCTGAATGTAAAACTGCCGGCGCTTTATGCCGGTGAAATCCTGGTTCGGGATTTTCGCAATGTAATCAACTGCATCGAGCTGGAACGCTCCTGTTTTGTTACCGCGGAACTGCGGATCAACGGAGAGCGGGTTTCAGTGGAAACGTCCCTCTTTGTTCCGCCCAAGTATTTTTCCTTTAAGCGGCCTGAATACAGCGTGGATACGGACGACAAGGGAGATCATTTTACGATAACCGTAAAAGCAGGAAGCTTCTGCCGATTTGTCCGTATTAAAATTGAGGGAGAAGATCCGGTATTTTCGGATAACTATTTTGATATTACCGGAAAAGAAGGCGCAACGGTAACAGTACCAAAATCGGAACTAAAAAAGACCTATACTGTACAGACGCTCAGGGAAGCGCTTTCAATTATCAGTATAGGCGGCAGCTTCTGATAATGGACTTGTGAGGGAACCCGGTTGGTTCCCTCACAAGTCCTGCATTTTTTCGGGCTATAAGCCCTGCAAAAATACAATTTTATAAGAAAGTTGTTCAGAAACTGAAGTTTCCGAACAACTCTAATATTGTTCATTGAAAAATTTTTATAGTTTTGATATTATGATTACATGACAGAAATTCGCAAATTAACAGCAGAAGAATTACCCCTGTTCTACAAGATACACACCATTGTGTACAATATGCGTAGGGATTATTCCAAAGAAGAAAACCAAAAGATCGATCCTCTGGAGCATCCGGCGCAGTGGGCATGGGGTGTTTTTGAAAACGGAAAACTCCTCGCGGGAATGTACGAGATCGATTTTCTCATGCGTTTTGACGGGCGCAGCGTCAAAATGTCCGGTATCGGCGGAGTGGGAACCCTGCCCGAAGCGCGCAAGGGCGGCCACATCCGCCGCATTTTTGAAAGGCTCCTGCCCGAAGCGTACGAAAACGGGGTGATCTTTTCCAACCTCACTCCCTTCTCCCATGATTTTTACCGCAAGTTCGGCTATGAAAATGCCTGCGCCCGAAACAGCATAAGCATAGATTCAGGCGATCTTGCTGAAATAAAACCCAAGGGGGAATATATTCACATTCTTCCGGGAGGCGATACGTCCCTGCTTGCGGAAGTTCATTCGGCGTATATTGCAAACATCAACCACGGCATACACCGGGATTACTGGCCGGACGACCGCGCATGGAAACGTTTTACCAGAGAGGATCCGTATACCACCGGAACCTTTCTCTACCTGTGGAAGGATGAAACCGGAAAGGCGCGCAGCTACATCAAGTATCAGGATGTGTTCGAAGACGGAGAACACAATATGTCGGTAACAGAGCTTGCCTTTATCGACAAGAAGGGGCTGTACGGCGCACTCGGCATAGTCGGCGGCCTTTCCGCCCAATTCAGGAATTTCAAATGGCTTATGCCCACATTTATCGATCCTTTTGATTTCATCGGCGACGCCTGGTCGGTTGAACAGGAAATCAAACCCAGAGACATGACAAGGGTGGTAAACGTCAAGGCCGCCCTGGAACTGATGCGCCGCCCCGGCGGCGAAGGGGAATACATCATCGAGGTGGAAGACTCCAACATAACGGCGAATAACGGAAAATACCTTGTTGAGTTCGGGCCGCAGGGCGCAAAGGTATCATCCACCGGAAAGGACGCCCATATCCGCTGCGATATCCGCGTTTTAAGCCAGCTTATCACCGGCTACCGGTCTTTGGAAAACGCCCTGTACTCCCGGCAGACGGGCATTGAAGTGTGCGGCAATGCGGAGACTTTAAAACAGGTGTTTACGCTGAGGCCCCAGCACATAACGGAATATTTCTGATGAAAGGTCAATTATCAATCATCCCCAGGCCGGCCTCTGTTGAGTACAGAGAAGGTTCTTTTCAATCCTCAGGACTGCCTTTGATAAAAGGTGACGATATTTTTCACCGGGAAATAGAAACCGTTAACGGCCAGTTGTTACTCGACATGGAAAACTCAAGGATCGGATCGGCTAACGAGGCGGAAAAACCCGTCCTCTGCATCAGGGATGATGAAAAAGCCGTAAATGACGAGGCATACCGGCTCGTTATTTCAAAGGAAAATATCACCGTTAAGGCGGCGTCCGCAAAGGGCATATACCACGGACTGCAAACCTTCCGCCAGCTTGCGCTCTCTGAATATCAGGGAGAAGCATTTACCCTGCCCTGTGCGGAAATCACCGATTACCCGCGTTTTTCGTGGCGGGGATTCATGCTGGACAGCGCACGGTATTTTTATTCGCTTCCCTTTATCAAGCGCCTGATTGACGTTCTCTCCCTGCACCACATCAGCCGTTTTCATTGGCACCTGACCGACGATCAGGGTTGGCGGCTTCCGGTTGCAGAATACCCACTGCTGACGGAAATTGGTTCCCGCAAGCAGGAAACCAGACTGCCGGGCCTGCCCTACTCAGGCGGCTTTTACAGTGAAGGTGAAATCCGCGAACTGGTGGATTACGCAGCCTCCCGCCATATCGAAGTTATCCCGGAGGTTGATCTCCCCGGCCACGCCAGCGCCATTCTGGCTTCGTATCCGGGACTGGGCTGCACCGGCGGGCCTTACCGCGTTGAGGATCGTTTCGGTATTCTGGACGAAGTACTCTGCGCGGGCAATGAGCGTATCTTCGATTTAGCCGCCAGTGTCTTTGACGCTCTTGCAAGGCTCTTCCCTTCACCATGGGTGCACATCGGCGGGGACGAGGTGCTCCCCGGCCGCTGGCAGGCCTGCCCCAAATGCCAAAGAAGAGCCGCGGAACTTGGCTTACAAAAACCTGAAGAACTGCAAAGCTGGATAACCCGCAGACTCGTGTCACTGCTCGCCGAGCGGGGCAAGGCCGTGGTAGGGTGGGATGAAATACTGGACGATTCTGAAAATTACCAACTTCCCAAAGAAACAACGATTATGTCCTGGCGCGGCAGCGAGGGAGGGGTACACGCCGCCAAACGGGGCCATCCCGTAATTATGTCACCTAACACAAACGGCTGTTACCTGGACTACAAACACATTGACGATCCGGAAGAACCCGGCCAGATGTTTATCGGGGCGTCTTCGGTATACAGCTCCTACACCATGGATCCGGTAACGCCGGAAATGACCGAAGAAGAAGCCTCCCGAATCCTCGGCGGCCAGTGCAACCTGTGGTCGGAGCTTATCTACGCGGGAAAAATCGCGGAGTACATGATCTTCCCCCGGTTATGTGCAATCGCCGAAGCTGTCTGGACTCCAAGGGAGGGAAAAAACTTTGACGATTTTTCACAACGGCTGCCCGTCCACCAAAAGCGGCTGGATCGGCTCGGGGTGCTTCAGTACCGGGGTATTATCGCATAAGAATTTTCCCAAAGACTTCACACAGAGGACACAGAGGAACAAAGGACACAGAGATAAATTTATATGAAAATAAGAGAGTTGTTAGTTATCTGTACATATTGACAAGCCTATTAGCTCTGGAACCCATATTCATTCTTAGTCTTTTTTTTCTCTGTGTCCTTCGTGCCCGAACCGAAGGTTCGATTGTGCCTCTGTGTGAGGTCTTTTCGAGGAATCCTTAGCGAAAAAACTTTAATGCCTCAAAAAGAAAAGTCATACAGTCTCTGTAAGATAACCGCTATCTTGTTTGAGTATGATTTATCCGCGGCCCAGGTGCCGGAAAGCCCCTCAATGCCGGGGCTGGAGCCCTTACGCACCCATTTGTAGCGGGGATCGACCAACTCTCCTTTGAGCGGTTCTTCGGTGGCGTAGGCTTTCAGGTGCTGGATATGGGCGCGTACCCCGATGCGGGGCTCGGGAAAGATCAATCCGGGCTGTTCCGGCCCGATGGCGCCGAGGCCGCAGAAATTGTTCCATTCGGGCAAGACCAGGCCGCCGTAGCGCAGGAATCCGGTTTCCAGACACATCTGTGCAAACGCCGTGTCGTGGTTCACCCCCTCGTCCGCCGCCTCATCAATATAAAGACCTGCCAGTTTTCGTACAAACCCTGAGTCTGCATCGGGGTTGTTTTTTTCAAGGAAAAGCGACAGTTTCTCTTCGGAAATCATCCCCTTGCCCATAATCATCTCGGAAGGTTTGGGTTTTTCAGGCACAGGCTTTTCGGGAACGGGCTTTTCAGGCGGGAGCCGCTGGGGCGGCAAAGAGGAAGAATCCTGCGTCGGCAGGCTCCGGCAGGAGAAAAAAAGCGAAAACAACAGAAAAATCAAAAAAAAGCGTGAAAAAATCGTATTCATATTAAATAATCGGTAGATTCACTAATGCACTGCACATCTGCGCGCCTTATATAGGGTATGAGAAAGAAAAAAGACAGCCGTCCTTTTGCCGCACTGCCGGTTGAAGAACGGCCCAGAGAAAAACTAAAAGCCCTGGGGCCGGCGGCCCTCTCCGACGTGGAACTGCTCGCCGTCATACTCAACACGGGGATTCGGGGCAAAAATGTAAAAGTGGTGGCAGAGGATTTACTCGGCCATCTTGACCGGGACAAAGACATTCCGCTTGTCAAGGAAATTTCCCGTTTGCCGGGCCTGGGGCAGTCCAAAGCCTGCGCGGTCGCCGCCATGCTGGAATTCGGCAGGAGGCGTTACGGTTCGTTTTCGGCCCGCATCAAGCATCCCTCCGATATTTTTACGCTGATCCGCCATTACGCCGACCGCAAGCAGGAACGCTTTATCAGCCTTTCCCTGAACGGCGCACACGAAGTGCTGGCAGTAAGGATCGTAACTATCGGCCTGGTAAACAAATCCATCGTGCACCCGCGGGAGGTCTTTGCCGACCTAATCCAGGACAGGGCAGCCGCTTTCTGCGTCGCCCATAACCACCCATCGGGACAGCTAATAAACTCCCCCGAAGACGATGAAATTACCGACCGCCTTCAGGCAGCCGCACGTATTCTTGGCCTGCAATTTGTGGATCACATCATTTTTTCGGAAACCTCCTGGTGGAGTTTCAGGCAGAACGGGAGGCTGGATTAGGAATAAATCGAATTTCGGTTTTTTGTCAACACCGCGCACCAATGGAATTTTGGCTTGACAACACTGGGCAAGGCGGTAATAATGATGGCTGTTGGCATTTACGCCCTTATTTCAGAGAAAAGGGACAAAATATTAAAACCTCGTCACAGACACCGAGGTTGCTGCTAATCATGGAGGAAAAAACAATGGTAAACAAAAAAAATTGGTTAAGAATGATGGTAATGTTACTGGTATCCGCAATGATAGTTACCGGTTGCAATGATGGTTCATCAAATGGGGGGGGGGGGGGCACAACCGGGAAGCGGTTTAAAACGGGTATCCCTTTTAAGGGAGGGGCCAAAAAACCCAACACCGGCTTTTTTCCGCCG
>Ga0082212_10009529_pt1 | contig 12527 bp, 11 predicted proteins | sample TergutNt197P3_FD_71548 | JGI IMG/M metagenome (GOLD analysis project Ga0082212, IMG submission 71548) | Neocapritermes taracua P3 segment gut microbial communities from Petit-Saut dam, French Guiana - Nt197 P3 | ecosystem: Host-associated > Arthropoda: Insects > Digestive system > Gut ... | reverse complement strand
AGTCCGGCTCTTCCCCCGGCCGGTATTCTGACAAAACGGATTGACTCACGGTTTTCGATTTCGGCCGGAAACAGATCGCCCAGTAGGTCATCTACCCGATTAAGAGTAGCATCGTCCTCAAGCCGCCCTGTCAGCGTTTCCCTTAAGTTTCCTTCCGTAAAACTCTTCGAAAGCTGGTTCTGCGCCGCCAGATAAATCGTCCGGGCGATATTCATGCGGTTAATCTGCTTGCCGCGTTCAATCAAATGCATCGTCGTGGGTATCAAAATAGCTGCTAGGATAGCGATGATCATGATGACGATCGTAATCTCTAACAGTGAAAATCCGCCGTTTCCACGGCGCTTCCTATTGTGCTGAATTCGTTTACCCAAACTTGGTTCCTCACAGCATGAAATTATATAAATCGCAGTACCGCAAAATTAAAACCGCGCTGATATAATGTCTTAGTGACATTATATCACACCTTAAGCAGAATGTATACAAAAATTTTACCGATTTTGTGAGGTTTTTGTAAGGATTTCCGCTTATTCTTTCAAAAAATAAGCACATAAACAGACTTGACATATTTCCGAATAAATATTACTATTATCGTATCAATGAAGTTCTATTTCATTACATCTTAATTTCATGTAACAATCAGGCAGTTTCTGCCGCAAAACCACAAGGAAAGACGGCAGGACAGCACTTTGAGGATTTTATGGTCGGATTTCAGTTAAAAAAAGATCTCTTAATCGGCACGGCGAGCGCCGCGACCCAGATTGAAGGCGGAACGCTTGACCATAGCTGGATGGACTGGGCCAAGCGGGGGTACATCACCGACGGTACCAGCCCGGCACGGGCGAACGACCATTTCCGGCGCTATGAAGAGGATGCAAAGCTGATGGGCGATTTGAACATGCAAATCTGCCGAATGGGCGTTGAATGGTCGCGGATAGAACCGGAAGAAGGAGTGTTTTCCGAAGAGGCAATGACACATTATATCCGCGAAATTGAGTTGATCAAGGCACAGGGAATCAAGGTTTTGGTGACTCTCCATCACTTTACCAACCCAATGTGGTTTGAACGGCGTGGGGCTTTTAGTAAAAAAGAAAACATCGCGATTTTTATCCGCTTCATCGAAAAAGTAGTGACAGCATTCGGCCCGCTTGTCAATGAGTATATTACGATTAACGAACCAAATGTGTATGCGGTAAATGGGTACTATTTTGGTATCTGGCCGCCGGGCAGGAAAAAACTTTTCGAGACACTGACAGTAATGTCACATTTGGCTCATTCCCATCTCTTGGCTTATCAGAAGATTCACGAGCTGCGTTCGAAAATGGGCCTTTCTGACACAAGCGTCAGTTATGCCAATCATCTGCGGGTTTTTGCACCGGAGAAACCGAACAAAGCAAGTGCCCGTTTTTTCGCCAGATTGATGGAACGGCTTTTTCAAGGCAGCCTGTCGAAAGCAATGTGTACAGGGAAGTTCGATTTCCCGTTCCGCCGGGGCGGGACAGGGGGGCAGGGGGACAGCACCGTTGGTGTCGGAGGGACGGTTTCCCCGGCGCGATTCTGTGACTTTCATGCGCTTAATTATTATACGCGCGGAGTAGTGACAAAATTTAAAGACAGCGTGGCTAAGAATGTCTTTGTAAATGATTTAGGCTGGGAGATTTATCCGCCGGGGATCGTTGAAATGGCGCAGAAGCTATATGATTTATGCCCATTACCGATTTACATTACCGAAAACGGTACTTGTGACAATGATGATCGATTTCGTTCACTTTATCTGTATGAACATTTGAAGGCTTTGTGCGAAAGCAAGCTGCCGATTGAGCGGTATTATCACTGGTGCTTTTGTGATAACTTCGAGTGGGCAGAGGGGGAAAGCGCTCGCTTTGGGATTGTCCATATTGATTATGAGACGCAGAAACGGACAGTTAAGAAAAGTGGCGAATTTTTACGCGAGGTGGTCTTGCGCGGCGGGGTTGATGCAGCGGTTTATGAGAAGTATGTGAAGGGGGTACGTATGAGAAATAAGGAAAGTTAATATTGACAAAATGTCCTGTGGTGTGGTATTTTGAGGATGGAGAACAATCGCCCACAAGGTGGTTGGCCAAAATTGGGTAGAAAATCCCACCCGCAACTGCCAAGTATTAGGGTGGGCTTTTCTATGTAATACTAGACAAAGCTAAAAATAAACGTTAGCAATGCCAATAGAAAAATTTCAAAGCAAATTATGTCCCTAAAGTCATAAAACAAGGAGGCCGCATGAAAAAATGGTGGAAGGAAGAAGTCGTTTACCAAATCTACCCTCGCAGTTTTCAGGATTCGAACGGCGACGGCGTTGGTGATATCCCCGGTATCATTTCGCGGCTTAATGAAATCAAGGCACTTGGGGCCGGCATCATCTGGCTCTCGCCGGTATATGCTTCGCCGGATGCCGACAATGGCTATGATATCAGCGGTTATCGGGATATCAATCCCAAATTCGGGACAATGGCTGATATGGACGATCTGCTGGCCGAAGCGGCGAAACGGGGAATCAGGATTGTGATGGATTTGGTCATCAATCATACCTCCGATGAGCATGAATGGTTTCAAAAGAGCCGCGATAAGGATAGCCCTTATCGTGATTATTATATCTGGAAGCCAGGCCAGCCAGATGGTAAACCACCGAACAACTGGACCGCTTTTTTCATGGGCAGTGCTTGGGAGTATGATGAAAAAAGCGGCGAATACTATCTGCATCTCTTCCATAAGAAGCAGCCGGACTTAAATTATCATAACCCCAAGGTAATCGAGGAAGTGAAAGATATCATGCGGTTTTGGCTCGATAAAGGTGTTGCCGGGTTCCGTTGTGATGTCATCAATATTATTTACAAATCGTCTTTTGCCGATGGCAAGCCGTCTCTTGCCATCCGTGGGATGGAGCATTATAAGTCACAGGAAGGCAACCATGAAATTCTTAAGGAGCTTCGGCGTGACGTACTGGATCATTATGATTGTTTTACCGTCGGCGAAACGGTCATGGTTGATTTGGATGAGGCCAAACTGCTTTGCGATACAAACCGAAAAGAGCTGGATATGCTGCTTTATTTTGAACATCTGGAAGTCGATCGGCGGATTGCCCGTTATATCCCGAAGAAATTCCACGCCAAAAAATTGCTTTCCGTTCTCACCAAGTGGCAACAAGGGCTTGAATGGAACGCGGTTTATCTCGAGTGCCACGACCAGCCCCGGATTGTCTCCCACTATGGCAATGATACGCATTACTGGGAACGGAGTGCCAAGCTTCTTGCAACAATGCAGTTCACCCTGGGCGGGACGATGTTCATCTATCAAGGCCAGGAAATCGGGATGACCAATTTCGATTTTACTGACCTGACACAGCTAAATGACGTTGAAAGCCACAACATCAATGCCTTGATGAAGCGAATGAAGATTCCGGCTAAGCTTAGGTGGCATTTTATAAGAACCGCCTCACGGGACAATGCCCGGACACCGGTGCAGTGGAGCGGCGAAGCTGGAGCCGGTTTTACCTCTGGTAAACCATGGCTTGGGATCAACGAAAATTACCAAAAAATCAATTATCAGGAGCAACAGGGCAGAAACGATTCAATTCTTGCTTATTATCAGAAAATCATCGCTTTTCGCGCCAAAAGCGAAGCGCTCAAATATGGTGATTTTATCCCGGTCTATGCAAGAGGCAGCGTAATTGCTTACCGGCGAGAACGAAATAATGAGAAATATTCGGTAATCCTTAATTTTTCAGAAAAAGCTGCATCGGCTGATTTTGAGGGCAATGTCGTGTTGTCGAACATAGGACGGTTCGGATATGATGGGAAACTAGAAGCTTACGAGGCTATTGTATTAGTGTGAAGCTTCGTTTGCTATTTGAGTCACGCGAAGCGTGACATGTTGGTTAGTATGTTGGTTAGTATGTTGGTTAGTATGAAAAGTTTATCTTTGGTGCCGGGCAATAGCCCGACACCAAAGATAAACTAGGCTGCACAGGGGAGTACCATGATTCATTTCACCGACAATATTTTCCGTTTATCAACGAAAAAGACCAGTTATTGGTTTCAAGTCACCGCTCATGGCCATTTGGAGCATATTCATTATGGCCAGCTTCTGCCGGATGACCAAGCGGTTATGCCGCTTTTACATAAGCGGACCGCTGAGCTGGGCGGCAGCGTGATGTACCCGAAGCGGGAAGCGGGCAGAAACATCAATTTTTATTGTCTTGATACCCTATGTTTAGAATGGTCGGGCATCGGAATGGGCGATTACCGCCATACCCCGGCAGAGATCAAGATGCCGGACGGGACTTTTTCGGCCGACTTCATCTATCAGAGCCATATCATAACTGACGGTACTGTCAGGATGAAAACACTGCCATCCGCATATTGTGACAGCAGCGGCACCACAGGGGAAGTCAATGAACTTGCCGCCATATGTCAGACATTAACCATTACCATGTTAGACGAAAGCAACCAAGTAAAGCTGTTATTATATTACACGGTTTTTTATGACACCAATGTCATAACGCGCCGGTCGGTGCTGATAAATGAAAATAAAGTGCCGCTTACCATTCGTAAACTGATGAGCATGTCGGTGGATTTGCCAAATGATGACTTTCGCCTCATCACTTTTGACGGCGGCTGGATCAAGGAAGCACACAAACATGAACGTCCTGTTTCCTATGGCATCCATGTCAATTCGTCGACCACCGGAGACAGCAGCAATATCCATAATCCCGGTTTTCTGATTGCCTCCGGCGATGCAACGGAAAGCCGCGGTTCTGTCTACGGTTTCAACCTGATTTACAGCGGCAATCATTACAGCGCAGTCGAACTTTCTAATCATGATCTTGTCCGCATTCAAACCGGGATCAATCCTTATTGTTTCGAATGGCGATTGGAAGAAAATGAAGTATATGAAGCACCGGAAGCATTTTTTACTTTTTCCGCTGAGGGTTTTAATGATTTATCCCAAAATTTCCACGGCTTTATCAATCATCATTTAATCCGTGGCGATTGGAAGGGCAAAGAGCGGCCGGTTCTTCTAAACAATTGGGAGGCGTTTTTCTTTCGGTTTACCCAGCTGAAGTTGATAAAGCTGGCGAAGCGGGCCAAAAGAATTGGGGTTGAGCTTTTTGTTTTGGATGATGGCTGGTTTGGCAAACGAAACGATGACAAGGCCGGATTGGGCGACTATGATGTCAACCGAAAGAAATTTCCGCGGGGGCTTCATGCCTTTTCCCGCCGCATCCATCGAATGGGGCTTTCATTCGGCTTGTGGTTCGAACCGGAGATGGTGAATCAGGATAGCAACTTATTCCGTACCCATCCTGAGTATGCCCTGACAACACCGGGCAAAACCCCGGCGCAGGGGCGGAACCAATTGGTTCTTGATCTTTGTAATCCGGCAGTACGGGATTATATCGTTGAGAACGTCACGGCGATTCTTGACCGCTGCCAAGTAGATTATGTGAAATGGGATTATAATCGGCATATCAGCGATGCTAACTCTTCTACCTTGCCTGATCAGGGACGGTTCTTCCATTCTTATATTTTGGGGCTTTATGAAGTACTTGACCGTATTTTTACCAAAAGGCCGCATATCTTATTTGAAAGCTGTTCCAGCGGCGGAAATCGCTTTGATGCCGGAATGCTTTGTTTTTCCCCACAGATTTGGACATCGGATGATACCGATCCGATTGAGCGGCTGAAAATCCAAGGCGGACTTTCCTATCTTTATCCGCTTTCGGCTATGGGATCCCATGTCTCGGAAGCCCCGCACCAGCAGACCTTGCGCGATACCCCGCTGGCAACCCGGTTCAATGTCGCTTCATTTGGATGCCTAGGGTATGAACTCGATTTAAAATATTTATCCCGTGTCCAGATGAAAGAGGTGTGGGAACAGATTTCTTTCTATAAAGACCACCGCCGCATTTTCCAATACGGACGATTTTTCCGAGGGGAACCAGATAAAGAAAACAAGGTCGTCTGGCATTGTGTAGATGATGAAAAAGGTACCGGTGTCAGCGGATTTTTCCAAACCCAGGCAAAAGCCGGGGAAGGGTTTGACCGCCTTTCGCTGATGGGACTAAAGGCCGGGAATCAATACCGGATCAAAACCCGGCCGCAAAGCCTCTTCATTAAACGATTCGGGGGACTGATCAAGCATATTCTGCCGGTTACGCTTAATCCCGAAGGGTTCATCTTGCGAACCATCAACAAGGTCTTCTGCCTGACCGATTGCATCGAAGAATATGAGGCTTATGGGGAGGTTCTGATGAATGGCATTTTACTAAACAATCAGTTTGTCGGAAGCCACTATAATGAAAACACCAGGCTGCTCGGGGACTTTGGGTCAAGTTTATATCTTGTCGAAAGTGATTGGAAAGGTATCGGGCAACATGAAAAATAATGATCGGCGAAATCGTATTTGTTTTGGTTTGGGTACCGTTGGGCGCGACATGTTCTATTCCATGGTGAGCATGTATCTTCTTTTTTATATCACCGATGTCTTAACTGTGTCGGACAGCACACTGCTATTAATGACTACGGTTTTTACTGGGTTGCGCATCTTTGATGCGGTGAATGACCCGATTATGGGAATCTTGGTGGATAATACCCGCACCCGCTTCGGCAAGTTTAAACCCGGGATGCTGCTTGGGGCGATTGTCGGCTCCGCCGCAATGCTTTTGTTATTTACCGACCTTGGGCTAACTGGATCCGGTTATGTGGTCGTCTTCGCGATTTGTTATCTGGCATGGGATATCTTTTATGGCTTGAATGACATCGCCTACTGGTCGATGCTTCCTGCGCTGACGACTGATCAAAAGCAGCGTGAAAAAATCGGGGCTTTTGCCCGCATTTGTGCCAACATCGGTTTATTCTCCGTCGTCGTTTTAATTATCCCGCTCACGAATGCCTTAGGTGAAGCTGCCGGAAGCCTGAAACAGGGCTGGTTTTATTTTGCCGTCATCATCATCGTGATCATGCTGGGCTTTCAAGCGGTTACGCTATTGGGGGTAAAAGAGCCCAAAGGATATTTTAAAGACGAAGAAAAAACTTCTTTAAAAGAAATGTTCCGGGTCATCTTTAAGAATGACCAGCTTTTGTGGGTTGCGATCGCAATGTCATTATTTATGATTGGTTATATGACAACGACCTCATTCGGGGTATACTTTTTCAAATACGCCTATGGGGATGAAAACATGTACTCCGTTTTTGCGGCCGTGCTTGGTGTTTCCCAGCTCACGGCACTCACTGTTTTTACTTGGTTCAGCCGCCGCTTTAATCGGAAAACATTGTATCGCTTTGCAACGATTGTCGTTGTGACCGGCTACATTATTTTCTTTTTCGCCCCGATGAACATGGCTTTTATCGGTATCGCAGGGGTGCTGCTTTTCGTCGGGCAGGCCTTCATCCAGCTTTTGATGCTGATGTTCCTTGCTGATACGATCGAGTACGGCCAATGGAAGCTGGGCAAACGAAATGAGAGCATTACTTTTTCCGTCCAGCCTTTCATCAACAAAATCGGCGGGGCAATTGCCAATGGTGTCGTCGGATTGACACTTTATTTTTCTGGCATCAATGCCGCTGAGACAAAGGCAGATGTCCCGGAAAGCGGAATTACGATTATGAAATTTTCAATGCTGATCATTCCCTTGATCACGATTTTGGTGGGGTATATTGTTTATGCAAAAAAATATGAAATCGATGAAGTACGCCATCAGGAGCTGGTCAGTGAGCTCAAAAAGCGAGGGGATATCGGATGAATACGTGAAATAATATAAAACGGACATGCAAATTTTATTTTTCCTGTCATACAATACAACATCATAATTTCGTAAGGATAGGTGTTGTATGAGGATAAAAAATTTTTCTAAGTGTTGCGCCCTGCTTCTTAGCTATGTGCTGATATTAGGCATGCTTGCAGGATGCGCGTCCGGTAATTCTACCGAAACAAGCAATAACAAAAAAGTGACAAAGGTTACTTTAAATGAAGTAGCGCACTCGATTTTCTACGCGCCAATGTATGTTGCCATCGAGGAAGGGTATTTCGCCGAAGAAGGGATTGACTTAACCCTGGTGACTGGTTTTGGGGCAGACAAAACCATGACTGCCGTTTTGACTGGTGAGGCTGATATCGGCTTCATGGGCAGCGAAGCATCGATTTATACGTACATCGGCGGCGCAGCTGACAAGGTCGTCAATTTTGCCCAGCTCACCCAGCGAGCAGGAAACTTCCTTGTCGCAAGGGAACCGATCGAGAACTTCTCCTGGGATATGCTGGTCGGCAAAGATGTCATCGGTGGGCGAGCCGGGGGAATGCCCCAAATGACGTTTGAATTCATCTTAAAGAAAAATGGGATTGACCCAAAAGCAGATCTAAATATCGACCAAGGGATTGATTTTGGTTCCACCGCTGCGGCGTTCTCCGGCGGCCAAGGCGATTTTACGGTTGAATTCGAACCACACGCTACCGCCCTTGAACTAAAAGGTGACGGCTATGTCGTTGCTTCATTGGGTGAAAGTTCCGGCTATATCCCTTACACGGCTTTTTGTGCCAAAACAAGCTACATCGAAAAAAATGACGAGGTTATCATGGCCTTTACAAGAGCTTTGCAAAAAGGCATGGATTATGTGAATTCGCACACCCCAGCTGAGATTGCCGCGGCGATCAAGGGGCAATTTGCGGAAACCGATGATGAGGCTTTAACGATGATCGTAACCCGTTATTATGAGCAAGGAAGCTGGAAAAAAGATTTGATTTTTACGGAAGATGCTTTTACGCTTCTACAAAATGTTTTGGAAGAAGCCGGCGAGCTTTCCAAGCGCGTGCCGTATAGTGAGTTGGTGACAACGAAGTATGCGGAGGCGGTGAAGTAAATTTTCCCGTCCATTGGGGCAGTCAGGCAATATATTTCTCTTCGGCGCTACGGCCTAATTGGCTTCGCTGATGGTTATTCCTTCGCTAGAAGGCGGCCTAAGGCTAACCAACCAGAGGTTGGCGCGAGAAAAATATTGCCTGACTGCCCCAATTCACTACCAATCTCTCATTTTTCCCCGCATCACCAGTAGTGCCATCCCCCCACCATCTGGTGTTGATACATCCATTCCGCCCAGGCCAGGAAGAACGTCAGGAACAACGTAATCGTCATCATAACAACTGCCGGAATATCATAAATCACTTTGTTTTGCTCAATAACTTGCCCGTCGGGACGGATGGTTTCCGTGCTTTTATACTGACTGCCAAAAAGCACTTCTATTCCAAGGATAATCAGTATCAGCGGCCAAAAGCGGAAAATGACCGCGATGTGTAAGGAAGGAAATATAGCATTTATTAGCATTAATATTCCGGTGCTGATGAGAACAACTCCGAACGTTACCGAGCCTAAGCGGCGGATTCTGACTGTTTTATTCTCCATTTTAACCTCCATGTCACGCTATGCGTGACTCAAATAAGCAAACGAAGCTTAGTTTCGTCGGAAGAATGCGCTTTTTGCATTCTTTCCACATGAATCTTTGATTCATGTTGTGAAGCTTTAATGATTCTTAGTCATGGTTTTTTCATGACTTAGAATCATTCTTCACACTATCCCTCCCCATGCTCTTTGTCAGACAAATACTGACCGTCCTGCTTTTTGTCAAAAGATTTATCGTTTTTGCCGCGTAACATCTTCACCCCAAATGCAATCACGACAATTCCAAATACCAATTGTGGGACCAGACTCCTAATGCGCCAGAATATCTCACGTATAAAATCAGGGAAGTAATCCAGCATCCGCGGCATGAAGCGATTCATGGTAATATTCCAGATCATGATGGTACCGAACACAATTAATCCAATACCGAGATACTTGCGATATTTTTCGGCGGTTATTTTTGACTGGTTTAAGGTGTCGATACCGAACAAGAAATTATCTTCTACCTGTGCAAAAGCTTCATCGCTTAAATACGCGAGATTATTGGCATGGAAGAAAGCATAAAACCAAATCAAGATATTCACTAATATCAATATCCCTACGTCAAGCATTCCGGCGATGCTAATGGCGATGATAAACAATCCCATTAAGCTAATCCCCATTTTCATAAACCCCATATACATATGTGCCGCTCCGGGAAATAAAGATAAGCAAAACGTTAAAAATTTACTCTTTTTTGATGTCTTCATAACTTTCTCCTCTCGTTTCAAATAAGTCAAAAATATTTATTTTGTCTAAAATTAAACTGTTTGTTTCATGCATCGCGGTGGCACTTATCCGGAATATTCGGCTAAATTCGCTCTCTTTGTACAATTGCTCATCTTCATACTTACTCACATCAACCCATTGTTCATAAGACTTTTCCTGCCAGCTCAAAATTCTAAAATCCTGCGGCAGGGTAAAAATCAAGATTAAGGCCGCCGCCATTCCGGCAGCTATTTTGATATTATAAGCAAAGTTTATGCGCCACCACTTATGACTTAATCCGGAAGAAGGTATCGCAATTTGTTCGACTTTTTTCAGGATATCTGCTTTTAAATGTGGCGGTGCATAAAGCAATTCAGCTTTCAGTGGTTCTGCTTTCAGTGGTTCTGCTTTCAGTGGTTCTGCTTCCAGGTATTCAATTAGATTCCATAATTCTTCGTCTGTCGGGTATCTCATACTAACCTTCATCCTCCTTTCGGTACTCTATCTTAAGCATTTCCCGGGCCCGGTAAATTTGTGTTTGGATGGTTTTTATGTTGGTCTTTCGCTCGTCAGCGATTTCCTTCGGTGTCTTTTCTTTTACATAGTAGGCAAGTGCTATTTCACCATATGGTGGTTTCAACTTCTCAATTAAGCGCCGCAGTTTTTTATGAATTTCCGCTTGGATGCAATCCGCTTCCGGTTGACTGCCACAGTCAATTTGATGCTTGAAAAAGATATCCTCAGTCGGAATCTGGCGGTTTGCCGCTTTCCGCAAATAATCAATGCTTTTATTTGTAGCGATGCGGGCGAGATAGGCTTTTTCATTGGTTTCATCAAAGCGATGCAGGTTTTGATAAGCGCAAATAAAGGTTTCCTGGGATATATCCTCGGAAGCAAAGTAATCGGCAGTTATTTTATAGCAGATGGAAAAAATGAGTCTCTGATAGTCATCGATTAGACGAACTATTTTGTCAGAAACTTTAGTTTCTTTGATTATAACCACCCGCTTTCTTACGCATATAAGTTTCCCTACATTTAATATAACGGATTCAAATTGCGATTGTCTTCAAGATTTGATAGAATTTTTAATAATTTTAAGAAGATTATCATAGCGCTTCATGAGTTCATTGACTTTCGCTGGCAAGGGAAATGTCTCCGACTGTTTCATTTCAGCACACAAATCATTAAGAAAAGCATGGAAATTATCAGCACCAATGGTTGCTGTAACATTTCTTAGGGCATGCGCTTCACGGTAGTAGCCCTTCCAGTCAAAAGCTGCTGCCCCTTTATCTAAAAATGCCTTTTTTTCAATACTTTCTTCGAGAACGGTTTCCAGTATTTCCAGATAGAGCGCTTCATTTTCATTACAATAATAAAGACCGCTCACGACATTGATATTATTTTTGCTTAGTTTCTTTAACTTTCGCTGATTTGTCATGGGTTCTCTCATCGGCAACTTGCATCGCATCAATCATCTTCTCAATCAGCAGACGCTTCGCATAAACATCATAGCTAAGCATGCAGATAAAAGAAAACAGGCGCAAAAACTCTTGGTCATCCGGCAGCGCATCGGGAAATGTTTCCTGTGAAATTTCAAATTTTTTGACAATATCTTCCTTTAATCCTCTGACTTGTTCTTTTTCAAGGGCAAACACATGACTATAGATCGCGCCTAAGTCCAATTCTTTATCCGTATGGAAAAATTGGTCAGTCAGTGGACCTAGTAAGGTCTGAATATCATGGATAGATAAAATGCCTTTATAATAATAAATGAAGATCAATAAAATGATGTGGTCTTTGGTGTATTTTTTACGTTCCGGGGGTGGCAAAAGATTATTCTTGGTGTAATTATTGATCATCGTCTTGGTGAGGATCTTATCTGCTTCTTGATGGCGGGTTGTTTGCTTTAGTTTCCGCTCCATAAAAGTGGTTATTTGATCCATATACAAATCAATGCCAGGGATTTCTTCTTCTTTGATATATTGAATCCGATTAAGGCTTTCCATGATACTGGCCAAGAGATTGTCTTTGTCGATGGTCATGTCTTTTCCTCCCATTAGTTTTTGAGTACTCTCGGAAACTCTTAGTATGCAGATTTGTGAGATGATTTTTTGTCAGATGTACGCAAATTTATGAGGCGTACGCGGGCGTACGTTGATTAAATTTGTGTGCGTCTGGCGGAAAATCAGCCACAAATATGCGTACAAGGGAGTTTCCGAGAGTGCTCTTTTTAGTATATAGTAATTAAAACTACATGACAAGTCTTTGGGGGCATTCTTACTGAAAAGAAGTCCGTAAGCAAGGCATAAAAATATCTCCGTCGCTACGGCCTAAATCCCTTTCGGCTGTGGCTAAT
>Ga0082212_10009528_pt1 | contig 12528 bp, 10 predicted proteins | sample TergutNt197P3_FD_71548 | JGI IMG/M metagenome (GOLD analysis project Ga0082212, IMG submission 71548) | Neocapritermes taracua P3 segment gut microbial communities from Petit-Saut dam, French Guiana - Nt197 P3 | ecosystem: Host-associated > Arthropoda: Insects > Digestive system > Gut ... | reverse complement strand
CGTCTAGTTTCGACAGCAGTACCGGGCGTTTTTGCCGTGGAAGACGGCGCAGTACTGCGGGCGGGCGAGCCGCTTCCCGCTCCGGTAATGACTCACCCTGCCGGAGACAGCCTGGTTATTGTAAACGAGGGGCGCCTTCTTGAATTTCTCTGGGAGCCGGTCAGCAGGGCTGATTATTACCGGTTCGCTCTCTATACCGTTTCCAACCCGGATTTTCCGGTGTATGAACAGGAAGCTGTCAGCGACTGGAGGGTGCTCGTAAGGGCGGACAGATTAGCGGACGGCCATTATTACTGGACGGTACAGGCTGTAAGGCCTGAAAATGCGGCCGGCGTCCGGCAGAGGGGAGATATCGGCAGGGGGAGTTTTACGTTACGAAATCTCCAGCGACTGACATTGACATCTCCGGCGCCGGGGGCGGCTATACCGGGGCTTACCGCTCTGAGGGGGCTGGTTGAATTCCGCTGGGACAGCAGAGAGGAAGCGGGAAAATCGCGGTTTATTCTCTCGCGCAACCCCGATCCCGGCCGGCAGCCCGAAATAGAGATAACCAACCCTGGACGGACGATCAGGGTTGACCGTCTGGAAACAGGCGTGTGGTACTGGACTGTTGAAGCGTGGACAAGAGAGGGCTTTTCCATCAGCGCCAATGCGCCCCGTCAGTTGATTGTAGAACACGTCTCTCTCCTGCCGCCGCCTGACAATATGCGCCCTGCCGACGGGCACCGGATCGAAGCGGCAGATATGCGCTCAAACAGGGGTATAACGTTTAGCTGGTCTGCCGTGGAAGGCGCGAACTCGTACATTTTCAGTATTTTTGAACAAACTCCTTCAGGCCGCCGGCAGATTATCCGTAATGATCCGTCTGTCCGCACCAGTTATACGCTCAGCGATTTTTCACTGCTGGATTACGAGAAAACCTATGTCTGGCAGGTAGAAGCGGTTAACCGTAACCGCGACGGCATAATTGAACAGCACGGCAGACTGGGGGAAAATTCATTTAGTGCAGCTGCCCGTCAGTTGATTATACTGCCTCCCCTGCCGCCGCCTGACAATATGCGCCCTGTCGACGGGCACCGGATCAATGCGGCAGAGATACGCGCAAACAGAAGCATAACGTTTAGCTGGTCTGCTGTGGAAGGCGCCAACTCGTACATTTTCAGTATTTTTGAACAAACTCCTTCAGGCCGCCGGCAGATTATCCATGTTGATCCGCATACCCCCACAAGCTATACGCTCAGCGATCTTTCGCAGCTGGATTACGAGAAGACCTATATCTGGCAGGTGGAAGCAGTGAACCTCAGTCCGCAGGGCAGGATAGAACGGCAGGGACTGCCTGGGGAAAACTCTTTGATGATGGATATTCGCAGTCCAAACCGGATGAGGCCGGGAGAAACGGGTGTGCTTTATGGTAAATAAAACTCTGCCTCCTCCTCAATTTTTTCTGGCAGTCCTGCTTCTCCTGCGGTTAGCCTTTCCGGTAAACGCACAGGAGGGAGAGTATTTTTTGGATACCAGCGGCAAGGAACCTCTTTTTTATCAGCGGCTGACCTGGATCGGGGAGAAAGATGAGTATACCCTGTACATAGAAGCGGTGATTCAAAAAGCTGACGGGCAGGGGCAGTATCAGGACTTCCTGCGGGAAACCACCGAAGGCTTTTATATCGATGTTTCTCTGCCCCCGGGGAGGTATCGTTACCGTATTATTTCCCAGGGTTTGCTAGGCCGCCCCGGAGAAGGATCCGAATGGAAGGCCTTTGAAGTACTGCCGGCCTATCAACCGGTGATAAATTTTTTCTCGCCGAACGGTTTTTATCTGGACAGAAATGCAGAAAGAACAATCACTATTTTCGGTTCAAACCTATCAGCGGAATCGGAGATATATTTGCGTAACGACAGTAATACTCTGATTCCTTCCCGGATAGAAGTCCTGAGCGACCGGAGAGTCAGACTGTATTTCAGCGATGATCAGCTGTCTGAGGCAGTGGGGGTATATGAAATTTATGTCAGGAATCCCGGCGGGCTGGAAACAAGCAAAAGAAAGTTTACCGTTGACAACGGCAAGCCGATAGGGTTTTTTTTGGGATTTTTCTGGAAACCGGCGGTTCCCATTAACGGAGAAATAAAACAGGATTTTGGCTCAGGTATGCATCCTGCGGGCATGGCGATCAATTTTGACGCGATCACTTCCAAACGAAGATTTATCAACGTTGGGCTGGGGATTTCAGCGTCAATGAATCTTTTGGAAACCTACTCACCCGGGTTCAGCGCCGCGTCTATGTTATTCGGTGTTAATGATGATGGATACCATACGTTGCTGCCGGAGGTTGGTATTAATGTTTTAATGCGGAAATATTTTTTCAACCGGACGATGGCCGCTACATTCAGGGTAGGGCCGGGGATTGCCTTTCCTATAAGTAATATCGACAGGGGTGATAATAATATACCGCCTGCTCTTGCTTTCAGCATGAATCTGGGCGGTTCTTATTTCTGGTATATCTATGATATTTTTTACCTTGAGATCGGCCTTGACTATAACCTCTTGTTAACCGAGACATCTTCAAAATTATTTAAACCCTGGCTCGGTTTTGGCTGGCATTTTTAAATCAATCTCTCACTTTCCATCAATAAGCTTTTTCATATAACTGGTAGGGCTTTCGCCGGTGAGCTGTTTGAACACCTTGGAAAAGCGGAGGGGGTCTTCAATACCCACGGCCTGGGCTATTTCCTTGACAGAACCGGCGCGTTTTTCCAGCAGGCTGCGGCCTTCACGAACACGGTATTCCATAAGGTACTGCTGGGGCGATATGAAGATCTGCTGCATAAAGACACGGTACAGGCGGCTGCGGCTCAGGCTGACATGGGCGGCAATATCGTCCACGGTAATGGGGCGGGAGTAATTATCATCAATATATTTCAGGGCTTTCTGGAAGTGGACGGCTCCGGTCCAGCCGGGGGGCATGGCGGTTTGTTCCCAACTGGCGGTTTTTACCAATAAGGACATAAGGGCGTACAGCAGGGCGGTAGACTGAATGGTGCCGAACAGATCCTGATTACGAAAGACATAAGCGGCCTCAAAAAGACTGATAACCTGTTCGGCGGCAAATATCTCCAAATGGCGCAGCGGCTCCTGCGGCTGGAAGCGGGCGGCGTTGAGCAGGAGCCGGGCGTCGGCTCCGTCAAAACTTATGGCGTAGAGAGTCCAGGGCTCTTTTTTATCGGCACGGCATTTTATATTGACGCCGGGGTAGAGGGCGAAAATATCGCCTTCACGGGCGGGGTACTCCGAGCCTGCCAGGGTGTAAATGCCCCTGCCGTTTACCACATAGTACAGAGCATAGGCATTGGGCTTTTCCAGGGGGAGGACAAAGCCGCCGGGGCAGTCAAAACCCGCAACCTCGTGAAGCGAGAGGGAAGCCAGCGGCCTGCATTCGTTTTTAAAGTAGAATTGATATTCAAGTTCCATAACATAATAATACCGCGCCTGCGCCCGTCTGCAAGGCTTTTTCCCTGAAACGCAACATTTCGCCATATCTAGGCATTTTAACGCCATAGGAAATTCACAAAGACGGAATATATTGATAGTGAAACCGAATAAAGGAGGAGGTAAATGAAAACAGCCGCGGCGGATTGCCTTAATTTGACATCAAGGGGGCAGGAGATTTTTACCATGCTGCTGACCGAAAAAGCGCCCAAAGAAATCGCCCATGCCATGGAAATCAGCTACGATACGGTTCTGTATCATCAGAAAAAACTGTACCGAAAGCTGGGCATTAAAAGCAGGACGGAACTTTTCGCCAGATACTCGCCGGCCGCCCTGAACAGCGCAAGTTGAGGGATTATGAGTAAGAGAGAATGCAGGTTATTTTTTTCTCTTCCGGGGTTTTTCAGTACTCCCCGGCTCTTCACCTTTGCGCCTGACTTCGATTATTTCTTCCATTGCTACGATAATCAGGGGGTATTCTGCTTCGTTGATAATCGACAAAAGGTATTCGATCCGTTGTCTTTCGGGGTTACGGTGGAACGGGGATTTTGCATCCGGCTCTTCGCCATAGGCCAGCCAACTCAGGGAAATATCAAGGACTTTGCAGGCTTTTACTGCCAAATCAAAGTCAAGGTACTGGTAACCGTTGACGATTTTTGAAACAGCCGCCTGCGTAATATTGAGCTCGTTAGCTAAATCCACCTGTTTCAGGTTTTTGAGTCTTATGGCTGATGCCAGGCGTTCTCCGTAAGACTGTTTCATTACCAATAGTATCGCATAATTTGAAAAAAAAATCATCTTACTTGATGATTTCTGTAGATTTCTACAATAGAAAGTATTATTCTATTGTAGTATATTGAGTACATTAGGAGTTTTTATGAAAACTGGCTCTCGTAATCGACAAAAGCCCCTGCTAACAGCCCTTAAAAAGGCCGGCTATAAAGTGGACGATGTAGCGCAGGGAGAAAAAAGAACCGTGATCACCGTATCCGCTCCGGTGCAAAGCGCCGCGGATAAACCCAAAAGGCGCGCGCACGGCGCATGACTCAAGACGCGGATTTTTGCCTATACTACAAGGTTTTGTAGGTACGGAAATAAGGGGTTTTGTGGTATTTTATATTGGAGGAATAGGTTATTTTTGGCTGGAATGGCGCAAAATAGGGGTCGGGCTTTATTTAAGATTGTCCGGCGATCTTAAAACTAAATTTACAAGGAGAATCAAAATGAAAAGTACGAAAACCTTATGGGCAGTGCTCATGCTTGCACTGGTATTGTTTCTGCCGTTCATACCTGCACTGGCGCAGGAAGATGAAGCAGGCGGCGGAGCAGGAGCGGCGGCAGAGGCCGCGGCCGAACCGACTGTCGAGACCGCTCCGGCACCGGCAAAAGCGAGTCCGGCGGCGCCAAAAGCAAGCCCGGCGCAGCAGACCAGTCTGGAAGGCACGATCGGCTCCCTGATTTCCAAGATAGTCGCCATGTTAGCGCCGATCGGCGGGATATTCGGCCAGGCGGCCGGTTTTCGTATAGGCGGCACAACCGGAACAGGAATAGCGGCGCTGATAATCGCCAAGATGCTCGAAGATAAACTGCCGACCTGGGCCAAATATGCTTTGTATGCCGGCGGCGGCACCATGTTTGCCGGCGGCGGCGCGAATATTGCACAGGAGATAATAAAAGGCATCACAATGTAACAAAGGGATGCGTAACGCAAAGAACGATAAAAAATTCGACAAAGCGGCCGCCCTCTACAACGAAAAACGTTACACCGAGGCAGCGCCTCTTCTGGAAGCCCTTGCTGAACAGGGGCATTCCGGGGCGCAGAACAAAATCGGCGATTGCTATTTCTTCGGTCAGGGCGTAGAACAGGACAACGCCAAAGCCCTTGAATGGTTCCGCAAAGCCGCCGATCAGAAATACGCCGAAGCGCAGTACGATCTTGGCTATTTATATTACCACGGAAAAATCGTAGAACAGGACTACGCCAAAGCTGTTGAATGGTTCTGTAAAGCCGCAGAACAAAACGACGCCGATGCACAAAATTATCTGGGACTTTGCTGTTATCGCGGCGAAGGCGCGGAACAGGATTACGCTCAAGCTGTTGAATGGTTCCTCAAAGCCGCCGAACAGGGGCATATCAGAGCGCAGTACAACCTTGCATGGTGCTATGAAGAAGGCCGGGGCGTTGCACAGGACTACGCCGCAGCCGCCCAATGGTACGGCAAGGCCGCAGAACAGGGGCATATCAGCGCACAGTACAACCTTGCATGGTATTACGAAGAAGGCCGGGGCGTTGCACAGGACTATGCCGCGGCCGCCCAATGGTACGGCAAAGCCGCAGAGCAGGGACGCGCCGATGCACAGTTCAATCTAGCCTGGTGTTATGAAGAAGGCAAAGGCGTTACGCAGGACTACGCCGCGGCCGCCCAATGGTACGCAAAAGCAGCCGATCAAGGCGATGCTGATGCACAATATATGCTTGCCTGTTTTTATATGAAGGGCAAAGGCATACCGCAGGACTTTGCAAAAGCCGCCCAATGGTACGCAAAAGCAGCTGATCAAGGCGATGACGGAGCGCAGTTTATTCTGGGCCATTGTTATGAGCATGGCAAGGGCGTACCACAGGACTTTGCAAAAGCCGTTGAATGGTATAGCAAGGCGGCAGAACAGGGGCACGCCAAAGCCGTTGAATTAATGGACAGAATGAACAGCCTAATCGCCAGAATGAAAGATAAAGTACAGCAGGAAGGCGGTTCACGATGGCGTGTAGATGAGGCGGTATTTCACAGCAGGCGGATGGCTGAAGCCTATGCAAAACGTCTTTGCATGGAAGAGGAAATGAAAGAGGTGTATCAAAAAGGCGGCAAAATCCGCGCCGACCTCGTCTACCGCCGCCCCCTTTCGGACAGCAAAAAAGAGAAGAAGAAACCATAACATTCGGAGACCCAATCATTTAACTTATCTTGAACTTAATATGGAGGTTGCAGAAAAACCCGGTAAAAACGCTTGCCTGGCTAATCGCCGCTCACTGTCCGCACAATCTTTTCAAATTCGTTTTCGATGTTTTTAAACACCTCAACCAGAACCGGGTCAAAATGTGTTCCTGAGCCGGCTTCTATGATTCTACAGGCTTCCTGATGGGTGAACGCTTTTTTGTACGGGCGGACAGAGATCAAGGCATCGTACACGTCAACGATTGCCATCAGCCGGCCCTCAAGGGGGATGTTCCTGCCCTTGAGCCGTGTGGGGTAGCCGGTGCCGTCCCATTTTTCATGGTGGGTACCGGCGATGAGTACGGCGTGGTTCAGAAAAGCGTGTTCATCGGTTTTTTCGATAATTCTCTCTATGGCGTCCACCCCTATCGCTACATGGGTTTTCATAATCTCGAACTCTTCCTGGGTAAGCGAGCCGGGCTTGTTTAATATAAGATCGCTTATGCCGATTTTTCCCACATCATGGAGCTGCGCCGAGGGCAGAAAATATTTCATGTCCCATTTTGAGATTTCTTCCGCATAAGGGCCTTCCCTGACAAGCTCCTCTGTCAGGGCTTTCAGATAAAACGTTGTGCGCGTAACGTGGCCTCCGGTGAGCTTATCGCGGAATTCCACCAGATCGGCAAATGTATCAAGCATGGCGTTCTGTAATTCGATTACTTCCTTTGTCTTTTCGCGTACTTTTATTTCAAGATTTTCCGCGTAGTCTTTAAGGGCGGCACGGCTTATCAGCAGTTCCTTTCTCTGACGGACAATCAAAAGCTGGTTGGAAATGCGCTTGAGCAGGAGCGGCCCGGAAAAAGGTTTGGACATATAATCCACGGCTCCCAGATCAAAACCTTCCAGCTCGCTGTCTTCATCGCTTTTCACCGTGAGAAAAATAACCGGAATATCCTTAAAGCGCGAATCAGCCTTCATCTTTTTGATCGCCTCGTAACCGTTCATATCCGGCATTTCTATGTCCAAAAGAACCAGATCGGGAATGACGTGTTCGAGTAACTCAAAAAACTTGGCCGCCGACGGCGCGGGATAAACCTCATAAAAAGTTTTAAGCAGATTCTTGCCCATGGTCAGGTTTGCCATATTGTCGTCAACCAGTATGATCTTACTGCGGGCTTCTTCCATCATTTTCCTCCGATGAGTCTTGTAACAATTTGAGAGAAATTCATCCGATCTACATTTTCCCTCAGCCAGGCAGCCAGTCCGTTATCGGATTCGTATTCGCAGCTTTCAATCTCTGCCATCGCCGCATCTACTCCGTCCATCTCATAGTTTGTGCAGGCAGTAAGGAGTCTGTCCAGCGCCTCTGAGGCAGGTCTGTCTTTTTTGGGTTTTGGGTTTTGCGCCGATATTTTTTCGAGCATATCCTCTATATCAGCCACAAGCTTTTCGGTTTCTTTAACAAAGGCATGATTATTGGCTGACACAAAATCGAAATCTCCGGCTTTTGCGGCCGTTTCCAGGGAATGCGCTTTGTCACCTACCGCCCCTGCACAAATGCCCCGGCTGGAGCCCTTTATTCCGTGAACGGTTATGGCATAATCAGCTAACTTATCCCTATTTACATCTTTAATCGAATCAAGAAGCGGCTGGGTGTTAACCGCATACGATGTCAGCACCTGCAGATAGGATTCCCCATCCCCGCCAAAGCGTTCCAGCCCTTTTTCCAAATCCAGTCCGCGGATCTTCATGCTCAGCGACCGGCGATCCCTGCCGGTTCTCCTGTTTGAAGCGTTGCGTCTATCCCGCCCGCTGCGAATATCCAAAATCATCTCGCCGTCTACATTGATGTGATGATCGGCAAGGGTCTTTTCAAATTCCTTGTCCCGCACCCATTGCCGGAGTACTGTATCAAGACGCTCAATTTCAATGGGTTTCGGCAATAAAGCCTGAAAACCGGCGTTCAAAAACAATTCTTCATTCCCGACAAGGGCGTTAGCTGTCAACGCAATAATCGGCACTGTCCTTGAGTATTCGGTTCCGATTTCTTCCCGGATAATCCTGACGGCCTCGATCCCGTCCATACCGGGCATCATGTGATCCATGAAAATCGCGTTGTACCGCACTTCTTCATCGCGAATGGCGTTTATTGCATCCTGACCGTTGTTTACGCAATCGATCTGCATACCGTAGGGCTTCATCATGCCCCTGGCCACATCAAGGTTAGTTGCAACATCGTCTACCAGCAGAACCCGTGCGTAGGGCAGTCTGATGCGCGTCAGCCTGAGGTTCTGGCTGCGCTTGTTGTCCGAATACCGGAAGCCCTTCAGGTTTTTTACCATCTCCGCCCCGATTGCCGCTTCGGTTACAAATCCCTGCCGTATCCTTACCGTAAAAACACTGCCCTTTCCGTACTCGCTTTCCACAGAAATTACGCCGTCCATCATTTCAACAATTTTCCTGGTGATGGACAGCCCCAGACCGGTGCCTTCGATTTTGCGGTTGGTTATTGCATCCGCCTGGGCATACTCGGAAAACAGGCTGTCTATGTTTTCGGCCTTGATGCCCTTGCCGGTGTCGCTGACACTGGCGATCAACCAGACCGACCCGCCGTCCCTCTCGCAGTTCACGCTCAATGTTACCGTCCCCTCTTCAGTGTACTTGAACGCATTGGACAGAAGGTTATTAAAAATTTGCTTAATCCGCAGATCATCACCGTAAAGCCGCACCGGCAGATTCTCGCCGATCTCCAGGTTGAACTGAATGGGCTTTTCTCCTTTTCGCATAATGTTCTGGGTAATGGCGTCGTTGAGCAGGCTTGGAGTGTCGTACTCAACCGGCACCAGTTCAAGTTTACCCGCCTCAATTTTGGAGATGTCCAGAATATCGTTCACCGTGGACAGGAGGGTCGCGCCGGCATTGTAGATCTTCTCCAGATTCAGGCCGGCTTCTTCGCTTAACCCGCCGGCTTCAAGGGTAAGCTCGGACAGACCGATAACGGCGTTAAGAGGGGTTCGCATTTCATGGCTCATGCTGGCGAGGAAACTGCTTTTTGCTTCACTGGCAGTCTGAGATTTATTCAGCGCGTCCTTGAGCAGATGATCCTGCCGCTCAATTTCACCTATCATCTGCTTGTATTCACGCATATCCCATGCGTAAGCGGCGACAACATCGTCGTCCATTATTTTGACGCGGACAACCGTAACCTGCACGGGCAGCGGCGTTCCATCCGACGCCTGGTGCATCCATTCAAAAGTGATTTTGCCCTCGTCAAACGCTTTAGCAACATGGAAATTGATTAAATCGGATGAGAGCCGCCCATCGTTCTGATATTCGGGAGAGAGTTCCAAAAACCTGTCGATATAATCCTGTTTATCCCTGGTTTTGAACAGATTAACCGCCGCCTCGTTGCAGTAAAGTATTTTTGCGTCCCTGTTAAAGAGATTGCAGGTAAGCGGCATGGTATCCAGTAAAACCTGAGTTTGCTCATGCGCTTCACGAAGCTGCTTTGCCTGCGTATTACGATTCAAGGCGCTGATCATCATCAGGCCCGCGGAACGCAGAATGTTGATTTCGTCTTCGGTAAAGACGCGCTCTTCATGGAGATCGTCAAAATTGATAAAACCGTAAAAGCGCTTGTTCCAGTACAGCGGAATCGCCAAAATTGATTTTATTCCCTGGGGCGCCAGTATCGCCTGTTCCTGAGGCGTAAGCCCTGAGAGCGCCCCATTTACAATTTCATTCCCTGAAAACTTTTTTTCCCATTCGGGGTTGTCTCCGTAAGGACGCATCGCAACTGCGGGCCTTCCCTTTCGGAATTCATCGTTTCTGAGCCACTGAAACTGATTAACGTAGCAAAAAACTCCGTCAAGAGTCTCGTTACGCCAAATGATGATACGGTCAACATCAACACAATAGCCGATGAGTTCCAGGCCTTCCAGAATCGACGCCTCAAAGTCATCCTCGTCTGTGGGAGTAAGAAGGACTGCAGCCGTACTGTTTACCACATGAAGAAGCTGCGCCTGGCGCTGCCGCTCATGAACAGTGTCCCGAATCGTACGCGCCAGATCGCCTATTTCATCATCACGGTTTTTGCCGAAGAAATCGGAGTCGGTTGATCTACCCTCTGCAACACTTTCAATCAGCCGGTCGAGCGGCCTGAAAATGAGCCTGTTTATCAGGGCGTTTCTGCCTATCACATAGACAAGCAGCGCCGCCAGCATGACACCTAACAGAGGCAGCAGATGTGCAATACCGGACAGCGTGTTTCCGTTGAAGAAAACAACCACTGACCAGTCTGTACTGCTGATTGGTTCGATAGCCGCGTATTCGTACGGCCCTCTGGAAAGTTTGACCACTTCCGGCTGCGAATGAGGGGCGAAAAAACCGTTAATGCGGCTCTCGTACGAAGCAAGCGCCGCTGCAAAAGCGGGATCGATACTTTCTTCGCGAATATGGCTGTCGCTGTCCTCGCCGTAAATAAGAGGGTTAGTGCTGTCCGACTGGATAATGCCGTGTCTGTTAATGATGTATCCTCTGACTTTTTTTTCATCGTATTTATCTTTATCAAATATTTCATAGAACACATCGGGAACCTGCAGCCCGGAACAAAAGACGCCCGTAATTTTTCCGTCCGACATAACCTTGTGATTGATCCACAGGCGCCGCATGTGGGAGGCTTTTTCAATATCAATGACCAGGGAATATTCATTATCGGAGTTGATACATTCAAAATACCAGGCATCTTCAGCCCTTGCCGGATCGAGTTGGGCATGAGGGACAGTGTCCACAAAACCCATCCCGTGTCCGTGTATAAAGGAATATTCATTCATTGATTCCTGGATACCCAGATAAAAATGATTACCATGTAAAATGGCGCCATAATCCATCAGCTCGTCAAAAGCCGCTGCTTTTTTCACGCCGTCCTCTTCAGCGGCAAACCAGGCGGTGATTGCCTTTGAATGCGCCGCCTTCTGTACCATGGTGAGATCCTGGCTGAGATACGAATAGAACTTGTCCGCCGCCTCCATTGAATAAACGCGGACGAGGCTTTTGGCGTTGTCTTTGTTGAGGCCGTTAATTATTATGATCGCCATTGAGGTCATCAGAATAAGGACCAGGAGAAGGAGAATTGTATTGATGGTACTGGCGTGCGCCGCAAGTCGGCTCTTCATCCGGCTGACCTCCTCAACCTCTCAATTTTCATTTTATAGGGTAAATTTTTGCCTGACAAGGCAGGAAGAACAGTCCCGAAGAACTTGACATTTTGGGCTGTATTACGTATACATAGGGTATGTCAATACATATTGGAGCCAAGAACGGCGATATTGCCGAAGCCGTGCTGCTGCCCGGCGACCCGCTTAGGGCGAAATTTGTCGCGGATAACTTTCTGAAAGACGCGGTGCAATACACGAGTATACGCAATATCCTGGGTTATACCGGAACCTACAAAGGGAAAAGAGTTTCGGTTCAGGGAACCGGAATGGGGATTCCATCCATTTCGATTTATGTGAACGAGCTGTTCCGGGAATACGGGGTAAAACGGGCGATCCGCATCGGAACCGCCGGTTCCCTTCGCAAAGATGTGGAACTGCGGGAGATGGTGCTCGCCATGTCCGCCTGCACCGATTCCGGCGCCAACATTATCCGCTTCAACGGCAGGAGTTACACCCCAACCGCTTCTTTCTCCCTGCTGAAAACCGCATGGGACATCGCAACATCAAAAGGCTGGCAGCCAAAAGTGGGCCCGGTAATCTCATCTGATATGTTCTACACCGAAGACCCCGATGAATGGAAAATGTGGGCAAAATACGGCGTCCTTGCCGTGGAAATGGAAAGCGCAGAACTGTACACCCTTGCCGCCAAATACGGCTGCGAAGCCCTCGGCATTATGACCATCTCCGACAGCCTGGTTACCAGGGAGGAAACCACCTCCGAAGAGCGGCAGACCACTTTCACCCAGATGATGGAAGTAGCCCTGGAAACCGCGATAAGCTGAGGTGTCACCCCGGTGACTTGACCACAATAAAGATTAGAGATAAGCTGTTGTAGTTGCCCGGATGGTGGAATTGGTAGACACGCTAGTTTCAGGTACTAGTGCTCGCAAGGGTATGG
>Ga0082212_10009527_pt1 | contig 12528 bp, 11 predicted proteins | sample TergutNt197P3_FD_71548 | JGI IMG/M metagenome (GOLD analysis project Ga0082212, IMG submission 71548) | Neocapritermes taracua P3 segment gut microbial communities from Petit-Saut dam, French Guiana - Nt197 P3 | ecosystem: Host-associated > Arthropoda: Insects > Digestive system > Gut ... | reverse complement strand
CGGCCCAGAGAAAAGAGATTTAGCGTATGGACATCAAACGAGCCGTCCGGCAGTTTTTTCAGCGGATCGACTGGCTGCTCCTGCTGCTGTGCACGGGGCTGGTGGTCTTCGGCGTCCTGCTGCATCTGGGCATATCGCGGACGGACTACGTGCATCTTCTGAAAAACTTTACCGGCCGGAACATTCAAAGCCAGATCATCGCGGTTATCATCGGCGTCGCGGCGGCCCTTGTGCTGGCCAATATCAACTACCGGTCACTGGCGTCAAAATGGAAGTTTTACGTCCCGGCGGCCTATTTGCTGATGCTGTCCACCTTTGTGTTCGGCGTGGCGACGGCGGAGCGCGAGTCGGCCAGACGCTGGCTGATCATCCCGGGCATCAACATGAGCGTCCAGCCGTCCGAGTTTCTCAAGCTCGCCTTTATCCTGTCGTTTGCCTACCACGTCTACAAAACGCAGGAGAATTTCAACCATCCGCTGAACATCCTGCTGCTCTGCGCGCACGCCATGGTCCCGGTCGCGCTGATCCAATATCAGGGCGACAGCGGCACCGCGCTGATGTGCATCCTGATTTTCCTCACGATGATTTTTATGGCCGGGATCAAGCCCATTTACATGGTTTTAGCCGGGATCACAGTCCCGGCGGCGGTTCCGATCGTCTGGTCCTTCCTGCTCAGTGAATGGCAAAAGCGGCGCATTCAGGCCGTGTTATGGCCTACCAACGCCGACTATGAGGGGACGTATTATCAGCAAAGCCGCGCCGCGCTGGCCATCTCGTCCGGCAAGCTGACCGGCAACGGCGTTTTCAACGACGCGTATTCCCATGTCTATGTGCCGGAAATCCACAACGACTTCATTTTCGCGTTTGTCGGGGACTGCCTTGGATTTTTGGGCTGTGTCGCCGTGATCATCGCCATCGCGCTGATGTGCGTGAAAATCCTGTACAACTGCGGCGTCGCCAACGACAAGCAGGGCCAGCTGATCTGCGCGGGCGTCTTCGCCATGATCTTTTTCCAGTCGGCCATCAACATCTTTATGTGCCTGTCCCTGATGCCGGTCATCGGCAATTCCTTGCCCTTTATCTCCAGCGGCGGGTCTTCGGTTTTGGCCAACTATCTGGGCATCGGGCTGGTGCTGTCGGTGTTCAAGCACACCAAGCGGCGGAAAATCGCGGATACGTTTTTACCGCGATAACAGCCGCGCCACCACATCCGGCAGCGCGTCCGGCGCGGCGGCGGCGCATAGCGTCCCGGCCTCGGCGCTGATCTGAGCCGCCAGCCCGTTTTTCGGCAGCGCCCCCCCTGCGGAACAGGGCATCAGCACCGCGTTTTTTATGCCCGACTGGGTAAGCGACAGGAATTGCGCGGCCGCATGTTCAGGCTCGCCCCCGTCTTGGAGGTCGGAGACGACAAGCAATGCGGTGCGTTGGGGCTGAGTGACGTGATTCGCAACATATTGCAGGGCGTTTGCGATATCCGTGCCGCCGGTAAAGCGCAACTGAAACAGCGTTTCCACGGGGTCATCTATCCCCCCGCACAAATCCGTGACCTCCGTGTCAAACGCGAACAATTTCGTCCGTAACGCCGGAACCCCGGCCAAAACGGCGGCGGCGGTGACGGCGGTCATCGCGCTGTGCGCCATCGACGCGCTCTGGTCCACGAAAATCCAAAGCTCGTACGGCGCGCGCCGCTGTCCGCGCTCAAAAAACAGAAACCGGTCGGGCGTTATCACGCGTGTTTGCGCGTTGTAACGCCCCAGATTTTTGCGGATGGTGCCGTGCCAGTCGACCGCCCCCGGCGCGATACCGCGGGCGCGGCGGTTCAGCGTCCCGGCAGCCGCGCTGTGCAGCTTGAGTTCCAATTTTCTTCTCATTTCATCGGTGACGGCCCGGACGATCTGACGGGCCGCCTCCCGCGACTCGCGCGGGATTTTGGACCGGTTCCGCAGCAGGAACGCGGCGGTGTGCGCGTCGCGCGGAGCCGCCCGCAGGGCATTGGGCCGGAGCAACAGGCTTTCGATATTATGTCGACCAATTGCGTCATTTATCATGACATTTACCGCTTCTTCTGGAAATTCCCGCTGTATTATGTCAACCCATCCGGCAACGTTTTTCGACGATTTTCTGCCCCCGTCCGGCCCGTAGCTGAAGTTTTGGCCGTCATACACCGCGCGCAACGCCGCGTCCATATTCGCGTCGTCCCCCGCCGGAGCCTCTCCCCCGACGGCCTCCGCCCCCAACAGGAGCCGCCAGCGACGGGCGCGCTCCGCGGTTTTCAGCGCGGTGACAAACGCCCGCATCGCGCCGGGGATCGCCAAGGTTTCCATCTCCGCGACGGAAACCCACCGATACCCGTCCGGCAGCGCGTCTTGGGACGGCGGCGCGACGCGGGCGCGATAACCGCGCATCCGCCAAACGCGGTGCGTGAATATATGCTCCGCTTCGATCCAAGGTTCTGCGTCCGTTACGGTAAACCCATCTCGATTTAGCGTGGTTTGCTCCGGAAATTCGAGCATTCCGCGCAAAATAGATTCTGTTCGTTTTCTCATTAAATATCGCCTATTTTCATCGTTGACAGCAACAATGTCTCGATATTCGACCGATTTTTCCTTTTTTACAGGTCGAATCGGAAACCGCCCGATCGTGTTTGTTCGCTTCGCTTTGCATTCCGGCTCCAGCGGACATTCCGCGCAGCGGGGCGTTTGGGGAAGGCAGACCAGCGCGCCCAATTCCATCAGCGCCTCCGTGATCTCGCCGGGGCTGTGACCGGCCTCCATCGCGCCGGACATCAAGGACCGCACCCAAGCCTCCGCGGCGGAACCGTCCCCGTCCGCGAACAGCCGCGCGTACACGCGGCGCACATTGCCGTCTATGGCCGGTTCCGGCAACCCAAACGCGATGGACGCGATGGCCCCGGCGGTATACGCGCCAATGCCGGGCAGGGCGCGCAGGGCTTCCGCCGTATCCGGCAGCACGCCGCCGTATTGGTCCCGCACAACGCGGGCCGCCGCGTGCAAATTGCGGGCACGGGCGTAATAGCCCATGCCCGCCCAGAGCGCCAGCACATCGTCCAGCGGCGCGTCGGCCAGATTCCCCACTGCGGGAAAACGCTCGACAAACCGCTGATAAAACGGCAGCATCGCCGCAATGCGCGTCTGCTGCGCCAAAATCTCTGACACCCAGATTTTATACGGGTCCCGCGTTTCACGGAACGGCAGGGGCCGCTTGTGCGCGCCAAACCAGTCCAACAGTGTTACAGCAATAGGATATCGATCCTCTCTTTTCCCTCGTCCCCTTCGGGCTTGACCTTTACGCTGGCGATTTTCGGGCTGTGGCTGTAGCCCCGGATCATCTGGGCCGCCAGGGGGTCCTCGATCTCCTTCTGGATCACGCGCCGCAGGTTGCGTGCGCCGAATTTCAGCGAGAACGACTGCTCAACCAAAAGATTCAGCGCCTCGTCGCTGTAGTGCAGCGAAATGCCGCGCTTCTCCAGCACGCTGGCCAAATCACTGAGCATCAGACGCCCGATTGCGGCAAAATCCTCTTTCGACAGCGACCGGAACGCCACCAGCTCGTCCACGCGGTTGATAAATTCCGGACGCATAATGTCGGTCAGCGCTTTCATCGCGCGTTCGCGGCCCATCTCGGTCAGCGTCTGGTTAAAGCCGACCGCGCCGCTGCTGCGCTCCCCGCTTCCGGCGTTGGAGGTCATGATGATGATGGTGTTTTCAAAATTCACGCGCCGGCCGTGCGCGTCGGTGATATGCCCGTCGTCCAGAATTTGAAGCAGAATGTTCAGCACATCCGGGTGCGCTTTCTCGATCTCGTCAAACAGCACCACGCTGTACGGACGGCGGCGGATTTTCTCCGTCAGCTGTCCGGCCTCGTCATACCCGACATAGCCGGGCGGCGAGCCGATGATGCGCGAAACGGCGTGTTTTTCCATGAACTCGGACATATCCAGCCGGATCAGCGATTCCGGCGTGTCAAACAAATCCTGCGCCAGCAGCTTGACCAGCTCCGTCTTGCCCACGCCGGTCGGCCCGGTGAAAATAAACGACACCGGCTTTTGTTTCGGGGAAATGCCGACGCGGTTGCGCTTGATCGCCGCGGCCACGGCGTCCACCGCGTCGTCCTGTCCGATCAGGCGGCCTTTCAGGCGGGACGCGAGGTGTTCCAGCCGCTGAAATTCCTGCTCGCGGATTTTGGCGGCCGGGATTTTGGTCCACTGCTCGATCACGGTGGCCAGATTTTCCACCGTCAGCTCCGGCGCGCCGTCCTTCATGATCTCTTCCAGTTGGCTAAGCAGCACCAGTTCCCGGCTGCGCAGCGACGCCAGACGCTCATACGAGTTGGTTTCACCGGAACTCATCAGCGGCTCGCGCTCCGTGCGCACCGCGTCCAGCTGACGGCGCACCGCGTCGCCCTGCTGGATCACACGGCTTTTCAGGTTCAGGTCCGAGCAGGCCTCGTCGATCAAGTCGATGGCCTTGTCGGGCAAATACCGGTCCGTGATATACCGCTCACTGAGCGCCACAGCCTGACGGGCCACGTCCCGGGGGATGCGGACGCCGTGAAACTGCTCGTAGTAATGGGCGATGCCCATAATGATCTCTTCCGATTCGGCAATGGACGGCTCCGCCACGATCACCGTCTGGAACCGCCGCTCCAGCGCGGCGTCCTTTTCGATGTGCTTGCGGTACTCGGCAAACGTCGTCGCGCCGATCACCTGGATTTCGCCGCGCGACAGCGCGGGCTTGAGAATGTTGGCGGCGTTCATCGAGCCTTCCGCATCGCCCGCGCCTACAAGGTTGTGCACCTCGTCGATCACAAGAATGATGTTGCCCAGCTTGCGGATTTCCTCGATCAGCCCCTTCATGCGGCTTTCAAACTGCCCGCGGAACTGCGTACCGGCCACCAGCGCGGTCAGGTCCAGCAGATAGACCTCTTTGGTCAGCAGCTTCTGCGGCGCGGCTCCGTCCACGATCCGCTGCGCAAGCCCCTCCGCGATGGCCGTCTTGCCCACGCCCGGCTCGCCGATCAGGCAGGGGTTGTTCTTCTGGCGGCGGTTCAAAATCTGCACCACGCGCTCGATCTCGGACGTCCGGCCCACAATCTGGTCCAGCTTGCTCTCCTTGGCCTTCTGCGTCAGTGAGATGCAGTAATTTTCTAAAAATTTACGCTTGGCCGCGCCGCCGTTCTCGCGGCGTTCCTCGCGCGGCGGACGGTTGGGCGGGCTTTCCTCGCCCGGTGTCATCGAGGAAAACAGGCGGTTGAGGAACGGGAACGTCGCCGTCTTGCCCTCCTCCTCGTCCAGAGCCTCGTCGCCGTCAATGGCGGCTATGTTCATCAGCTCCTGCGGGTTGGACAGCGCCTCGGTCATATCCCTAGTCAGGGCGTCCAAATCCTCTTCGGAGATGCCCATCTTCTTGATCAGGTCGTTCATCGGCTGGATGCCCATCTCACGGGCGCACGGCAAACAAAGCCCCTCGCTCGTGGTGATGCCGTTTTCCAGTTTGGTCATGAACACCACGGCTACATTGACTTTGCAGCGGCTGCATAGGGTAGGCTGCATTTTATCGTTCATCCTTTCCGGGAGCGGTTGAGCTTTTCACAAGCCGGCTGAACGCCAAGACATACGTCGCAAATGCCGCCAGCATCAAGCCGATACCGGCGCCGAGCAGGACGACCATCACGGGGGACGGCATGGTGTGGAACAGCAGCAGCGCGATAAACACACAGTAAAAGTATACCGTGGCCAGTTTGCCCAGCGCGTTGGACGGCGGCACCTCGGTCACACGCTTATACTGCACCAGCGCGCCGATCCCCATCAGGCATTCCTTCAAAAACATCAGCGCGGCCGCCCACCAGAGATACGGATGGACAATGCTGACGCACACCAGCACCGTAAACGACATCAGCTTGTCGGCCAGAGGGTCCAGCACGCGGCCCAAACGGGTGATCATATTGTATTTGCGCGCGATGTATCCGTCCACCGCGTCGGTCCCCTGCGCGACAATATAAACAATCAAAGCAAAGTACCGCGGCTTTTCCGGGTCGGCCTGAAAATACGCCCACACAAAAACAGGCACCATGCAAAGCCGGAAAACCGACAGCGTGTTGGGAATATTCCAATTGCTCTTCTTTTGCATAGACGGCTCCTTAGCTTCAACCTTTAGTACATTATACCATGTCAAGCCCGAACAGGGCAAGTGAATTGCGCCTTGATGCGCTCGCCCGCAGGCGCATCAATTCAAAAACCCATTCAACCACTTCAAATTCATAAACCCGCGCAGCAGCCCCGAAACGATCATATCCGACGGCAGAAACACGCCGATAAACTGCAATATCCAGCCCAGGAAGCACAGCAGCAACAGCCCGTTGACCAGCCCCAGCGCGGAGCCTCCGATTTTGTCAATCAGCCCCAGTACCGGCAGCTTAAAGACCGCGCTCAGGAAATGGATCAGCAGGGTGAGCAGGATAAACACGATCAAAAATGTAAACACGCAGAGAATCAAATACGCGATGCCATACAGGAACTGACTTTCGATCGACTGGCGGATGTTCGTTTCTGAGTTTAGACCGTTCATCGTCTTGGCTGACAGTATGTCCCGAAAAGCCCCGGTGATCCCGATTTTCTCAAAGGCGACGTCGGCAATCTCGCGCAGCGCCGTCATATCGGTGATGCTTTCGACACGGCCCAGCCCTACCTCGTCAATCGCCTCCTCGATCTTCGCGTCCGGCAGCCAGTCTAAGACGGGCGCCAGGCTCTCAGACGCCGAGCCCGCGTAATTGGCGGCGACCTGCCCGGCGGTATAGGCGGCGATAAACACAATGACAACGCCGCACACCGTCAGAATCAAGCCCTTCCGATAGCCTTGCCAGACACAGAACGCGATCATCAGCAAGACGGCTATATTCAGCGCCATATGGATCATAATGGTTCACCCTTTCAAGGCCCGGGTTATGCAAGCCAGCCTAGTATATCATGTCAAGCACGAATTAGGCAAGCCGCTTATTATACCATGTCAAGCGCAATCATCGAACCCACTGCGCCCGGTCCTGCCCGATCAGCAGCACCGACCCGTCCGGCATCACGCGAAATGTCTTGCTGTCGGAATGATTCTCCTCAAAAAAGCACAGCTCCGCTTTGGCGTTGTACAGCGAAAGCGCCCCGTTTTGCAGGATCCCGGCATACGGCCCGGCCACGTGCATCGCGTCGACCGGCACATCCTCCAGCGCGATATCGCCGATCCGCTTCCCGGAGCGGTCCAGCAGCGTGAGTACGCTGTGGTACTCGCTGGCCTGACGTCCCGCGCGGATGGCGCACAGGTCGTCGGACACCCGCACGTCCAGGAAAAACCGGCCTTCTAAATCGTGCGTGGCGATCAGGTCGCCTCCCGGCTTGTAAAACCGCACCTCGTCCTCCAGCAGCACGCACAGGTTATCGCGCATCATGTACAATGCCACAACCAGACGGTCCGGGATATCCACCGTGGCGACCGGCTCCGATTTGTTGGTTTTCAGGAAGGTCAGGCGGCTGACCAGCTGATCCTTCTCCTGCCGCACGGCGGCCACAGCCAGCAGCGACGCGTCCTTATTGATCGCGATATCCTGAATGAACCCGCTTTCGGCGGAATACCACTCCATGCGCTTGTAGTGCGAGCTGTCATAGACCGAGACGACCCCGCGGTATCCGCTGCGGTACGCCGCGACGGCGTAGCAGTCCCCCTCTGTTAGAACGGCCGTATAAATCATCTCGTCCTCATAGACCGCTTCCACCTCTTTTTCCCGCGCCACGACGCACGAGCCGCCGCCGCGGTCAAAGACCAGCGCGGTGTTGCCCGCCGTACGCAAAACGGGGTTTTCCATCCGGATCACCGCCGACGCGGACTCCACCCCGGCTTTGTCATACAGCACCAATCTCTCCGGCGAAAGGACGGCCAAGCGGGACTTGTACAGCCCGTACTGGTTTTGCGGATGCGAGTCGATCAGCAATGTCGCGGCCGCGCCGGTCCGGTCGGACAGCTGAAACGTGCGCAAAAAGCGGTCCAGCGTCCTATCGTCGATGCTGTCCCGGAACACGGTGAACAGGATCACAAACAGCACCACCAGAAACACCAGCGCGGCGTACAGGGCCACGCGGACCGGCGTGACCGTCAGCTTGGCCAAAACGCTAAACCGTTTCAAAGACATCACCTCCGGCGTACCAAACCCCGGTCATATACAGGCCGTGCGGCGGGACCGTCGGCCCGGCTAGGGTGCGCTCCCGGCTTTTCAGCAGCGCCGGGATATCCGTGACCTTGCCCTCATTGCAGTACAGCAGCGTCCCGACCAGCGCGCGCGCCATGTTGTATAAAAACCCGTTGGCCTTCATCCGCACGGCAGTCAGCCCGTCCTGTTCCGTTACCTCCAGCTCGTACAGCGTGCGGACTGTGCTCTTCACATCCGTCCCCACACTGCGCACACAGGCAAAGTCATGCTCGCCCACAAAGGCCCGCATCATCGTGACAGCCTCCGGTTTCAGCGGAAAGGGGTAGTGCAGGGCGCGGTTTTGATACAACGGTTGGCGGTGCGGCCCGCCGTACAGGCAGTATGTATACTCCTTGGCCCGGGCGGACTGGATCGCGTGAAAGCTCTGCGATACCTCCGCCGCCGCGCGGACGGCGATATCGCCCGGCAGCCGCGTGTTGAGCGCGAACGGCAGCTTTGACGCCGGAATCCGCGTGTCTGACCGGAAATTGGCCACATAGGACCGCGCGTGGACGCCCGCGTCGGTGCGCCCGCAGCCATGTACTTTCACCGGATGCCCAACCGTACGCTCAATGGCTTTCGCTAACGTATCGCATACGCTGACCGCGTTGCGCTGGCTCTGCCAGCCGTGATAGGCCGTCCCGTCAAAACTGAGCAGCAGGGCGATGTTGTTCATAGAAAAACCCTCAGCGAAACCGCCCCGGCCAACCACAGCGCGCACAGCAGCCCCGCCAGAGCGTCCAGCCGCGTCAGGCGGAGCTGCTTCATCCGCGTGCGCCCCTGCCCGCCGTGGTAACAGCGCGCCTCCATGGCCATCGCCAGCTCGTCCGCGCGGCGGAACGCGCTGACAAACAGCGGCACCAGCAGCGGGATCAGCGCCTTGGCGCGCCGGAACAGCCCGCCGCTCTCAAAATCCGCGCCCCGCGCCTTCTGCGCGCTCATGATCTTGTCTGTTTCCTCGATCAGCGTGGGGATAAACCGCAGAGCAATGGTCATCATCATCGCCAGCTCGTGAACCGGTACGCGAATGACCTTCAGCGGCCCCATCAGCCGCTCAATGGCGTCTGTCAGCATAATCGGCGAGGTCGTATACGTCATCAGAAACGTAACGCTGACCAGCAGCAGGATGCGCGTGACCATAAACGCGGCGGTATACACGCCCTCCACCGTGACCCGGAACACCCAGAAGGAGAACAGCTCCCGCTCCCCCGGGCTGTACAGCATATGCATCACCGAGGTCAGCGCCACAATAAAAACCATCGGCTTCAGCCCGCGCAAAATCAGCTTCGGATTCAACCGCGCGATTGCGATCACGGCCACGTTAAACAGCGCCATCAGGACGTAAGCCGCCGCGCCCTTGACTAGGAACAACGCCGCGATATACGCCGTCACCAGCACGATTTTAAGGCGCGGGTCCAACCGGTGGACCGGCGACGTGCCGGGGAAATATTGCCCCAAGGTAATGTCTTTCAGCATACGCGGCCCGCTTTCACGCGCTCCAGCTCCTCCAGGGCGTCCTCCATTTGGTATACGCCATCGTCCACCTCGACGCCCAGCGCGCGCAGACGCCGGAACACCTGCGTGACGACCGGCACGGCCAGCCCCATATCGCGCAGCTCTTCCTCGCGTCCAAAGACCTCGCGCGGCGCGCCGTCCATCGCCACGCGCCCCTCGCGCAGAACCACAACGCGGTCGGCCAGACGCGCGACCTCCTCCATGCTGTGGCTGATCAAAATCACCGACGCGCCCACCGCGTCTCGGTACGCGCGGATGTGTCCCAAAATCTCGCGGCGGCCCTCCGGGTCCAGCCCGGCGGTCGGCTCGTCCAAAATCAACACGCGGGGCATCATCGCAATCACGCCCGCGATGGCCACGCGGCGTTTCTGCCCGCCGCTCAGTTCAAACGGTGATTTTTCCGCCAACTCCCGGTCCAGATGCACAAAATCCATCGCGGAGTACACCCGGTCCTCGATCTCCTCCCGCGCGGGCGCGCGCAGAGCGTTCTTTACGCCGAACGCGATGTCGCGGAACACCGTTTCCTCAAACAGCTGATACTCCGGATACTGAAACACAAGGCCGACCTGAAACCGCGCCTGACGCGTATTCTTCTCCCAAATGTCCCGCCCGTCCAAGTACACTGTACCGGACTGGGGTTTCAGCAGCGCGTTCAAATGCTGGGCCAGCGTCGATTTCCCGGAGCCGGTGTGCCCGATCAGCGCGACGATTTCGCCGCTGCGCGCCTGAAAACTCACGTCGTCTAAGGCGCGGCGCTCAAACGGCGTGCCCGCCCCATATACATATGTTAAACGCTCCGCGTTCAGCACGATCCATCCTCCGTTATCAGCCAATCCCGCAAGGTCCGGGCGCATTCCTCCACGTCTAACGCCGGGGGCAGCGACGCCCCGCGCGTCAGCCGCACCGTCTGCGGCACGGTCAGCCCGCAGGACTCCAGCAGCGCGTCCTCCGCGAAAATCTGACGCGGCGCGCCGTCCAGCAGGATTTTTCCCCTGTCCATCACCAGCACGCGCCCGGCCTCCGCCGCTTCTTCCATGTGGTGCGTGATCAGCAGGATTGTCATGCCCATCTCTTGACTAAGGGTTTTCACCGTGTCCAGCACCTCCCGCCGCCCGCGCGGGTCCAGCATGGCCGTCGGCTCGTCCAGCACGATACAGTCCGGGCGCATCGCCAGCACGCCCGCAATGGACACGCGCTGCTTCTGCCCGCCGCTCAGCCGGTGCGGCGCGTGCAGGGCGTAACCGGACATGCCCACCGCCTGTAACGCCTCGTCCACGCGGCGCCGGATTTCGGCCGGTTCCACGCCCAAATTCTCCGGCGCGAACGCGACGTCCTCCTCCACCACCGTGGCCACGATCTGATTGTCGGGATTTTGAAACACCATGCCCACCGTCTGGCGGATTTTCAGCACGTTCTCCTCGCTGCGCGTGTCCATGCCGCGCACGGTGACACAGCCCTCCGTGGGGATCAGAATGCCGTTGCACAGCTTGGCCAGCGTGGACTTGCCGCACCCGTTGCGCCCCAAAATGGCCACGACCTCGCCCTCTCCCACCGTCAGACTGACGCCGTCCAGCGCGGGCAAAGACGGCGTCAAGGCAGGTCCGTCCCCGGCATTCGAGGCCGGATAGGCAAAGCGGACATGTTCAAAACGGATTATCGGTTCCATCGGCCGGTCGCTCCACAAGGTAAGATGTAAGAGGTCCAACACGGGGCGGACGTTCCGCTAACAGGAATCCCCAACTCCCGCGCCTCGGCATGGCCGCCGAAGCGCGCGGTGAACACCGCGTCCAGCATATACGCCAGCACACCGGCGGCCAAGCCGGTGGTGTACGCGTTCAAATACACAAACGCCGGGGTTTCGGTCAGAAGCGGCGCGGCCAGCGTCAAAAAGTCAAACACATCGTCCTCCAGCCGCCAAATCTCGCCGCCCGGCCCCCGCCCGTAGGACGGCGGGTCCAAAATAATCGCGTCGTACCGGCTTCCGCGCCGCCGTTCACGCTCCAGAAACCGGCGGCAGTCCTCCACGATCCAACGCGCCTGTACCTGATTGGCCGCCGCGTTGTCCTTGGCCCACGCGACCATCCCTTTCGCGGCGTCCACATGCGTGACCGCCGCCCCGGCCTTCGCGCAGGCGGCGGTGGCCGCGCCGGTGTAGGCAAACAGATTGAGTATCTTGACCCCTTGGCCGTCCCGCGCCCGGCGGCGAATCCACTCGCCCGCCGCGTCCCAGTTGACGGCCTGCTCCGGAAACAGCCCCGTGTGCTTAAAATTCATCGGTTTGACCGCAAACCGCAAATCGCCATAGCTAACGGTCCACGATTCCGGCAAAGAATGCTCCGACCACGCCCCGCCGCCCGACGCGCTCCGCCGGTAGGCCGCGTCGGGATTGTCCCACCGGGGGTGGCGGCGGCCCGTTTTCCAGATCACCTGCGGGTCGGGGCGTTCCAGCACAAACTCCCCCCACCGCTCCAGCCGCATCCCGTCCGTGGCGTCTAACAGCTCATAGTCTTTCCACCGATCCGCGATCCACATGCTTAGAATAACGCGCAAATATCATTGGCAAACGCCACCGGGTCCTCCACGCTCAGCCCGTCGATCAGCAGGGCTTGGTTATACAGCAGGCGCGTATACGCCGCAAACTTGTCCGGGTCGTCCGCGTAGGCGGCTTTCAGCGACACGAACACAGCGTGGTTTGCGTTGATTTCCAGCACCTTCTCCGCCTTCACGCCCTGCGCGCCCGGCATCGACGCCAGCACCTTCTCC
>Ga0082212_10009526_pt1 | contig 12529 bp, 7 predicted proteins | sample TergutNt197P3_FD_71548 | JGI IMG/M metagenome (GOLD analysis project Ga0082212, IMG submission 71548) | Neocapritermes taracua P3 segment gut microbial communities from Petit-Saut dam, French Guiana - Nt197 P3 | ecosystem: Host-associated > Arthropoda: Insects > Digestive system > Gut ... | reverse complement strand
CTTTTCTCCCGCAATTTTTTTATTGAAACACTCCGGGACGGCAATGTACCCGACAAATTGAATCTGATCGTATTCTTTACCATCCCGGCAGTACTGTTGATCTTTTTGGGAATTTCTTTTTTCAGCCTCTTTACGGACATCATCGCCCGCCGGCCCGGAAGCAAATTCAAAGCAAGGCTCCTGGCTTACTTTACCGTCATTGTCATTTTTTCGGCGACTCCGGTAACGGTGATGACAGGCGCCGCGCTGAACGAACTCGTCCGGTTCTGGCACAGCATCGACGCCGCTTCCGCCACTGCTGCGGCCAGAAATTTTGTGATAGAAAACTATTCTCTTCATGTCGAACGTTTTGAAAGTATCCTGAGGCGGACTGATTTTTCCCGCATTGATCCGGCTGCAGCGCTGCCGCAGGACATCGCGGCCGTACAGTTATTTCAAACCACGGGTGATGAATGGGAAGAAAGCGCCTTTACCGGAGAAGAAATGCACCGTCTGCCGTACCCGCCGTCCATTGAAAGAGGGTTTGTAACAAGGGAACTGCCCCGGGATTTGGGAGTCATTCGTTATATGCAAATGCCGGCGCCGAACAGACTGCGTCTTATCAGTTACAATCTGGGCGAAGAATTTGATACGGGAATGGCAGCTCTTGAAAATCAGGCCGCGCGTTTTGATACCATTGATTCACTGCGAACGAACATACGGCCGCTTTTGATTTTCTATTACGGAGTATTCTTCTTTCCCACCCTGCTCATGACGGTGATCATTGCCATTTCATTTACCCGCCGGGTTACCCACCCCATAGTCGAGCTGACTGAAGCAACCCGCCGCGTAGCCGAAGGGGATTTTTCAATACAAATTCTGGCTCACCGCAATGATGAGCTGGGTGTACTGATCCGCTCATTTAACGCCATGGTGCAGGATCTGGAAAAATCGCGGGCGGCGCTGGTAAAACACGAAAAAATCTCAATCTGGCAGAATATGGCGCAGCAACTGGCTCATGAGATCAAGAATCCCCTTACTCCCATAAAACTTTCCGCAGAACGAGTGCTGCGGCGCTGGCGGAATGAGCCGGAGCGTATTGATGAAATCCTGGAAAATTCCATGATGGCGATAATTCAGGAAACAGAGGGGCTTTCCACCCTGCTTAACGAATTCAGAACCCTGTCAAAACCGATGGAACCGTCCCGGTCATGGACCAGTCTGAGGGGAACAATAGATGAAATAACAGGGCCGTACTCCAGCTCATACCCGGGAGTGCAATTCAACACAGAACATATTGATACCGACATTTCAATAAAAATCGAAAAACAGCGGCTTTCCCAGATTCTTACCAACCTGGTGATCAATGCAATTGACGCCATGAACGGAAACGGTTCCATTGAAATACGAACCGATCTTGTCAAAAAAAGGGAAATCAATTATTGTAGATTAAGCGTAAAAGATTCGGGCAAGGGCATAGGCGAGCAGGAAGACAAGCTGATTTTTACTCCCTACTTTACAACAAAAGATTCAGGCACAGGTCTTGGGCTTCCTATTGTTGAAAGAATTGTAAACGATCACGGCGGCGCAATCTGGTTTAATTCGGCGGCGGGCATGGGAACAACATTTTTTATTGATCTGCCCGCACAGGAAACTTCGTTGCAAAATGCGCGGGAAACTTCGTTGCAAAATGCAGGAAAAAATACGGAAGGGTAACAATGGCTGCGCGGGAATCTTCGCTGCAAAATGCAATACTCATCATCGACGACGAACCGGGTATAAGGCTGACCCTTGCCTCGATTCTTGAAGATGAAAAGTATAAAGTATTTACCGCCGAAGATGCGTTAACCGGAATTGAAACGCTGAAACAGGAAATCGTGGATATGGTTTTCCTGGATGTGCTTCTGCCCAAACTAGGCGGCATAGAGGCGCTGGATAGAATACGTAAAGACTGGCCTGCCGTAGAAGTAGTGATGATTTCCGGCCATGCCAATGTAGACATGGCTGTCCGCGCCGTCAAGCTGGGCGCATTCGATTTTCTGGAAAAGCCGCTCTCTCTGGACAAGGTTCTTACCATATGCCGGAATGCTCTTGCCATTAAAAAACTCCGTGAAGAAAACATCAACCTGAAAAAAAACAACAACTTTGCCGCCGAAGAGATAATCGGAACCAGCGCCGGCATCAGGGATATACGGGAAATGGTTAAACAGGCGGCAGTAAGCGACGCCCGCATCCTGATTACCGGCGAAAACGGCGCAGGCAAGGAAGTAATCGCCCGTGCAATTCATCTGGCTTCGTTGCGGTCGGTGGGCCCCTTTGTCGATGTCAACTGCGCCGCCATACCGGAAACATTGATAGAAAGCGAGCTTTTTGGGCATGAAAGAGGCGCTTTTACCGATGCAGTGTCATCCCGCAAAGGGCGTTTTGAAATAGCCCACGGCGGAACCCTTTTCCTTGATGAAATAGGGGATATGAGCCTCTCTGCCCAGGCAAAAGTACTGCGGGTTATTCAGGAGCAGCGGATAGAACGCCTCGGCGGGGAAAAGGCAATTGAAACCGATGTCCGTATCATTGCCGCTACCAATCAAAATCTGGAAAAAGCCTGTGCAGAGGGCCGCTTCAGGCAGGATCTTTTTTTCAGATTGAATGTTATCCCCATTCATGTCCTTCCCCTGCGGGAGCGGCCGGAAGATATCCCCCTGCTGCTCTGCCGCTTTCTTAAACAATTAAAAACCGATTTAACGCCTGAAGCCGATGCGCTTGAACTTCTTGCCGCCCATGACTGGCCGGGAAATGTACGGGAGCTTAAAAACCTTGCAGAACGGATCGCGGTGATGCACCAGGGAAGCAGTATTTCCGCCGAAGCGCTGCGAAAGCTGCTCAACAGGAAGATAGACCGGGATTTGGCGGCGAATCTTCCCGTACAAAACGGGAAAAATCCGCTGTCGGAAGAGATTTTTGACCTGGCCTTTAACGATGCCAAAGATCGCTTTGAAAAATGTTATTTGGAGTTCCAACTTTCCAAAAACAATGGTATAATATCAAGGACTGCGGAGGCTATCGGTATCTATCCCAGTAATCTCCACGCCAAATTGAGAAAATACAGTATTACTGCGGCAAGCATTAAGGAAGAACCATGAAAGACCTGACCGAACGCCAAAAGGAAGTGCTTTCCTTCATCTCCGATTACATAAAGAGCCATTCGTACCCTCCGACCATCAGGGAAATCGCGGATCATTACTCCATCTCTGTCAAGGGTGCGCATGATCACATAACGGCCCTGAAACGGAAAGGCCATTTAAAGCTGATCGACAAACGGCCCCGGACAATAGAGCTGACAAACGGCCGTAACGACGATTCGTCTGCAACAGCAGAGATTCCCATTCTGGGAACCGTTGCCGCAGGTCTGCCCATCCTGTCGGAAGAGAATTACGACGGGAATATCGTACTGCACCGCTCCATGCTGAAAAAAAACAAAAAGTATTTTGCCCTGAAGATCAGGGGCGATTCCATGTCGGGCGCGGGCATCCTGGACGGCGACACGGCGATCATCGAAAAGCAGAATACGGTTCAAAACGGTGAAATTGCCGTGGCGGTTGTGGACGAAGCAGTAACGTTAAAACGCTTTTTCAAAGAAAGTTCAAGAGCCAGATTACAGGCGGAAAATCCCGCATATAAACCCATCTACAGCAGAGACGTAAAAATTCTGGGACGCCTGTCCGGTATTATCCGCTCTTATTAAAATGAGTTCCCATATTTTTCTCGGCCCGGAACTGGGTAAAAAACAGGAAGCTGTTGACAATGTCAAAAAAAAGTTTCCGGGTGCAGAAGAATCGGTTTTCTATGCAGGTGAAACCCCCATCGGCCTGATAGTCGATACATTGCAAAACCACAGCTTATTCGCCGAGTCCCGAATCGTCATTGTAAAGAACGCAGAATTGATCAAAAAAGAGGACGGTATCGACCTTCTGGTTTCATGCATAAAAAATTTGGAGAAAAACACAGCTTTAATTCTGCTTTCCGATGAAATCAGGCTGAGCGCCGGCCTTGATGACGCGGTTCCAAAAGAAAACCGGCAGGTTTTTTACGAACTTTTTGAAAGAGAAAAAGCCGAATGGCTGCGGCGGTTTTTTAAGCATGAAGGTTTTAACATTGACAGCGACGGTATTGATACCATTCTTGAAATGGTGGAAAACAACACCGCCGCCCTCACGCGGGAATGTTCGCGCCTTTTATACTTTTTGAAGGCTTCAAACAGAAGCCGGGCATCCGAAGGAAGCCGGACATCCGAAGGAAGCCAAAATCGGGCGGTCAGCGCCGAAGATATTGAAAAATGGCTTTCTCATAACAGAGAAGAATCGGCCTTTACCCTTTTTTCTCGCATTGCCGCCGGAGACTTATCCAAAGCCCTTGAATCCACGGCGGCCATGTTAGCCGCAAAAGAAAGCGCCCAAAGTATTCTGATCGGCAAACCCGGTAAAGCCGGACTTATATGGTGCTTCAGAAAACTGGGCGATTACCTTGCGCTGCTGGAAACCGGGGAAGTTAACAATTTTGAGCTGAAAAAAATCGGCCTTTCCGCGCCCAAAGCCAGGGACGATTATGCGGCGGCTGCCAGGCGCTACAATGCGGACGCCGTGGAAGCCTGTCTGGCCCTGACCGCAGAATATGACATTTTATTCCGTTCTCCGGCCGCCGCCCTTGAAGGAGTACTGATGGATCGGTATATTCTGGCAATTTTCAATGCCGCCAATCGGCGTTGATCAAAACCTTTGCAGATAATCTCTTACAGCGTTCGCAGTCTCTTCAAACTCGCTGTGCAGCAAATGACTGGCAAGGGTATTCAGAAGTTCTTTGGTCGGGCGCAGCCAGCGTTTCTGCCTGAGTTCGGCCAGCGTTTCCTTGGCGGTTTTCTTGTCAAAAGCCGTGGCTGCCATCTGAATGTAAAACAATTTATCATGCAGGAACGAGCGGACATCATCAGCATTTTCGTCCATTATTTCGCTGCTTTCGTTATCTTCTTCCGGCGATATTTTTACGATTATCCCGCGCAGAGCGTCCAGAAATGCCGGCATATCGGACAGTATCAGGGCGACATTTTGTTCACGTCCCGCCTGTTCCAGCTTAAAAGCAGTAGCGGAAAGCCCGGGTTCTCCGATATTTTCGAGCGCGCTCTTCATTGCATGAACATTGATAATAACCATTTGTTTGTCATCGGCCCTGCGGCATCTGTTTTTGTATATCGGTTCCAGTACGGAAATGGCCTTTTTGGCGTCGCGTATGAAGATTTCCGCCAATCGCGGGTTTATACCGGTTGCCGGAAGATCATCTTCGGCGGTATACAGACTTATCTTTTGCTGCCGCGCCGCGTCAATTACCTCCGACGGATGCTTGTCCCGTACCAGCTTGTTTAATGATGCATTCAGTTGGCGTACATCTATCGGTTTGGAAATAAAGCCGTCAAAGCCGTTTTTCATAAACATTTCAGCCTGCCCCGTCAGGGCGTTAGCTGTCAGCGCAACGATTGGGTGTTCGTATCCCATACTGCGGATGATTTGCGCCGTTTCAATGCCGTCCATTTTCGGCATCATGTGATCCATAAATATAATATCATACACGCTGCCGGCCCTGATTTTCTCAATTGCATCAAAACCGCTTTGGGCAGTATCAATTGACAGCCCGTAAGGAGCCAAAAGCCCTCTGGCAACATAGAGGTTTGTCTCTACGTCATCAACAACAAGAATACGGCCGTAAGGCATGAACTCCCGCATTACCTGCGTTTTTTTCATTTGTGACAGGCTGTTAAGGCTGAACTCTCCCAGTTTTTCCGCTAAATCTTTGCCTATCACGCCTGATAAGGCCGCTGTCCCCTGGGGCAGGCGCACCGTAAAAGACGAGCCTTTGTTCGCGCTGCTCTCGATAGCGATTTCGCCGTTCATTTGCTGAATCAAACTCAGCGTAATGCTCATACCAAGGCCGGTTCCTTCGGTTGTACGGTTAACCTCGCTGTTAAAGCGGGAGTACATATCTCCCAGTTGGCTCACCTGTTCCGGCGTCATACCCTGGCCTGTATCGCTCACGCAGAAAACCAGTGTTACGGCGTCCGGCTGCTCTGACGGTTCGACAGAAATATCCAGGCTGACCGCGCCTTCATGGGTATATTTGAATGCATTGGAAAGCAGGTTATTCAAAATCTGTTTAATGCGAAGTTCGTCGCCGATCAGCTCGACCGGAACGGTTTCATCTATCTGCAGGTTAAAATCAATCGGTTTGCTTTCATACCGGATTAAATTCAACTGAACGATATCGTGGATCAGGCTGGCAGTCTCGTACTTGATGGATGCAAGTTCAAGTTTGCCTGCTTCAATTTTGGAAAAATCCAGTACATCATTAATAATACCGAGCAATAAATCTCCGGAATTATAAATTCTGCCCAGGGCCTCCCTGGCCGCTTCAGGAAGCGTTTCCTCCTGCAGTTGAATTTCGGTAATGCCCAAAATCGCGTTCATCGGCGTACGGATTTCGTGGCTCATCCTTGCAAGGAAGTTTGTCTTGGAGGTACTGGCCTGAATCGCCTGCTCCTTTGCGGCTTCCAGTTCGGTAATATCAACAGAATGTTGAAGATGCGCCATTCTGCCGTCGGACCATTCAAAATAAAGGTCGTTATTGCGGTAAATACGTTTCGTTAAGGTATTGTGTTCAACCCATTCGATAACTTTTTCCGGTTCTTTATCAAGCTGGTAACAGGGGCAGAAGGGGCATCTATCGTTTATTCCCTGCTGGAGAACTTTGTAACAAATCTGCCCGATAAGTTCATCCTTGATGTTGTAATGTTTTTTCATGTAGTCGTTAATAAAAAGTATTTTATCTGACTGAGGATCGGTGACATAGATCAATTCATCCAGTCCGTTCAGTATATGTTCCAGGGTATAAATTGTTTTTTTGGAAACATCCGCTTCGCGTATTTTTTCTATTGTAGTGTCAAACATAACCTGCGAACGTTCATCTGATTTTTGCTTTTCCGCTACTACGCGCAGCAGGACAGCGCTGAGTATCACTGCCAGCGCCCCGCCCAGCAAAGTAAGAATGATTCCCAGAATTCTGGTGCTGTGATAGTAGGTGTTTTTGGGCGTAACAACCCCCATGTACCAGTCATTGTGGAGTTTTTTTATAAAAAGAATGGATTTGACGCCCCGGTAATCGGTGGTTATAACCTCGGAAATATAGTTCTTATGCCATACTACCATTGCAAAATCCGATATACTGCTCTTTACTTCAAACATTGTCAAACCAAGCAGTGAAGGTTCCGGGTGTGCAATTACCGTTAAATCCTTGCTAATCAGAAAACCGTAGCCATGTTCGGCAAACTGAACATGGACAGCATGCTGCCTGACCCTGTCAAGCCGCATATCAAGACAGACAGTTCCAAGAGGATTGCCTTCATCGTCAAAAATACGGCGGGAAAAGGTAATAATAGTATCTTTTGAATATTCATCTATGTATGGCTGGGTAACGCCCGCTTCGCCGGCTGCTTCTTCGGCGGCAATATACCAGGGGCGCAGCCTGGGGTCATACTCTTCCGGCGGCTCCCAATCATCTGCGCTGGTAAAAAATTCATCGTTAAAAACATCAAAAAAGCCGTAAAAGCCGATAACGCCGATCATACGATCGCTGTTTGCATGAGTATCAGACTGCACGTAATTGTCAATATAAATTATGTATTCAAGTATTCTTTCTCTGCTGTCTCCGCGCAGAATCATGTCGCGTATGGTTTCGGAAACGCCGCCCAATATCGTTTCCGGTTCCAGAAGATCCAGTTTGATGTTGAGATCCGTATATGAAATCGCTTCTTCCACATTCCGCCGTAAATGTTTGCGTTCCATGTCGCTTACAAATAAATAACTTGCAATAACCATAACCGTGAATGCCGCCAGTACCAGCAGAACATGGACATACCGGACAGCCATAATCCGTGTTTTCCTTACAACCGAGTGTACGGAAACTAAAGGCATAGAACCTCTCTTACAGCTGTAAATTGCTCTCTTATCTCATAAAATACTTCTGCGATTTTAGGGTCGTACTGTGTACCTGCATTTTCCATGATGATTTTTACCGCTTCTTCATCGGTAAACGCTTTTTTGTAGGGCCGCTCGGAAACAAGCGCGTCATATACATCTACAATCGCCATTATACGCCCCTGCAGAGGGATATCCTCTCCCGCCAAACCGCGCGGGTAGCCTGAACCGTCCCAGCGTTCATGGTGATAGCCTGCAAACAGTTTTGCACTGCTTAAGAATTCTCCCTCGCCCGTTCGATCGATGATTTGATCGATTATGCGCTCCCCTTCCAGAGCGTGGGTCTTCATCGTTTCGTATTCATCTTCAGACAGCTTACCGGGTTTATTTACGATAACATCCGAAATAGAGATCTTGCCAAGATCGTGCATACGCGCCGATGAGATAACTGTTTCAATATCCCATTTTTTTATTTCATTGACATATATCCCGCGCTCAAGCATCGCGCCAATCAGTATTCGTATGTATGTTGTTGTACGCTCAATATGACCGCCCGTCCCCTTGTCGCGATTCTCAACCATATCGGCCAAAACCGATACAATGCCGTTCTTCAGCCACTGCAGTTGGTTTGTCCGCTCGCGGATAATATCATCAATATTAAGATGGGTCTTAATACGGTTTAAAAGTACGGGCGCGGAAAAAGGCTTCGCGACAAAATCGACTGCGCCCAGTTCGAAGCCGCGGACTTCAACAGAGGCGTCTGTCCGCCCGGTCAGAAACATAACGGGAATAATCTCCCATAAACTGTTGGATTTCAGCCGCCGAAGCGCGTCAAACCCGTTCATTTCGGGCATTTCTATATCCAGCAGGATCAAATCCGGCATGATCTTTTCCAGAAGAAGAAACATTTTGGGAGCGGACGGCACCGTCATCACACGATAATGCCTTTCCAGCGCATCTTCCGCCATTGACAAGTTAGTATCGCTGTCATCAACCACAAAGATCGTCTTCATAACAACACTGTCTTCATCCTTAGAATCATAAAATTTTGATATTCCGGCACGATCATTTGAAGTATTACGGAAAAAGGAAAAAAAAACATTCAAATTTGAAAATAAAACCGCATTTCCACTTTTAATACTTCATTATAATAGTATACGTCCCATAATAGAGATTTGTCAAATAAATTCTGAATGTCAGCAATAGTTGTCTTTTTTAATGTATTGAAATTATTGTTTATCTTCAGGTGAAGAATGAAAATATGTAGTTTGTAATCTGGTTTTTTATGTTAAGAAACCGGGAATATGCGAAATTTCTAGTATAGAATCTGTTATTATAAATAAGCGGACAGCCGTTTTAATTGAGATACGCACATATCCAAATAATGCATTTCTGCTGATGTAATTGAGCTTGTACCAAAACTCGGTTAGATTTGCAACAAGCTCTGAAAAAAGCGATTTTTTTTTAAATTTGGTTAAATACTACTTGACAGATTAGCCCGATCCGGACTAAACTGTTATTATGAAGAAGCAGGAGCCTCAATATGCCATGGAACCATTGGCAGTATACTCAACAAGCCCGGAAAAGGAACAGCATATTATTCCCATGCACAAGGCAAAATCCAGCCTGTCTCAACTGGTAAAACGGGCGGCGGCAGGGGAAACAATCTACATCGGCGCGTACGGCAAACCGGAAGCGGTGATTATTTCGCCAGAATCTTTGCCAAAAAAAAGACCGGTTAATGAAGCTTTTGGCTGCATGAAGGGCAAAATAGAACTCCCCAAAGGCTGGGACGATCCGCTCCCGGATGACATTATCGAATCATTCTACAGTATGCAGGGGCTGGAGGGCTTTAAAGCAACATGAACAACTGGCTTTTGGACACCAACGCCCTTATCTGGCTTTTTGAAGGGTCTGCGCGGATGGATTCCGCACGAAAACTTTTTTCACTGCCCGGTGCGCAAGTACATATCAGCGTGGTTTCATGGTGGGAAATAGCAATCAAAGCGCGCATCGGCAAATTGCCAATCGATATTCCGCTTTTGGAATCTTACGTGAATCAATATGATTTTATCGAACTGCCCTTAACCCGAAATTACATTGAGGCATATCGAAATCTGCCCAGCCTGCACCGGGACCCTTTTGATCACATGTTGCTGGCTCAGGCCATCACCTGTCCCATGCGCCTGATTACCGGCGATGCACAGTTAGCGGAGTATTCATCACTGGTTATGGTGATTTGAAAAAAGCCCGAAAGCGCCACAAAAGCGCCTCCGGGCTATTTAATTCCTAACTCCTCTTTCCTAATTTCTCAGAACGGTCTCTCTGACAAATACTTGTACTCTTTCCACACGCGTTCGGCCTGGACTTTGGCTTTTGCAAGCAGGGCGTCGGCGCGGTCGGGGCTGGCGGCTTTCAGGCTCTTGAAGCGCACTTCCTTGTACATGAAGTCCTCAAGGCTGGTGGTCGCCTCTTTTGAGTCAAGCTGGAAGGGATTCTTGCCCTGATCCTTGAGACGCGGGTCGTAACGGTACAGGGGCCACAGGCCGCAGCTAACAACTGCCTTGCCCTGCTCCAGTCCCTTGCTCATGTCGATGCCGTGGTTGATACAATGGGAGTAGGCGATGATGATCGAGGGGCCGTTGTAGGATTCGGCTTCGCGGAAAGCTTTGATTGTCTGAGCCATGTTCGCGCCCATTGAGATTTTGGCGACATACACGTAACCGTAGCTCATGGCCATGGCGCCTAAATCTTTTTTGACGATTTCCTTTCCGGCAGCGGCGAACTTCGCGATTGCGCCGACCGGAGTGGCTTTGGACATCTGGCCGCCGGTGTTGGAGTACACTTCGGTGTCCAGTACCAGGATGTTTACGTTCTTGCCCGATGCGATAACGTGGTCAAGGCCGCCGTAACCGATGTCGTAGGCAAATCCATCGCCGCCAAATACCCACACAGAGCGTTTGATTAAATAATCGGCAAGTGAGAGCAGCAATTTCGCGGTAGGCTTGCTGTCTTTTTTCAGAGCGGCTTTCAGCTCATCAACATTTTTCCGCTGCTCGTCAATGGCGGCGTCATCTGCCTGTGTGTTGGCAAGCAGTTTGTCGATGATGGCCGTTGCAATGCCTTCGCTCTTTGCCTTGGCTGCTATTTCGCCGGCGTGAATCGCCAGTTTGTCGCTGGTAAGCCGGTAGCCCATGCCGAATTCGGCGGCGTCTTCAAAGAGGCTGTTAGCCCACACCGGGCCGCGGCCAATGGCGTTTTTACAATAGGGAGTGGTGGGCAGGTTGCCGCCGTAAATCGAGGAACAGCCCGTGGCATTGGCAATGAGCGCGCGGTCGCCGAAAAGCTGGGACATCAGTTTGATATAGGGAGTTTCACCGCAGCCGCCGCAAGCGCCGGAGAACTCGAACAGGGGCCGCTTGTAGGCAAGGGTCTTGATCGAGCTGAGTTCTCCCGCCGGAGTCTCGGGCAGTGAGAGGAAGTAATCCCACACGGCGACCTGTTCTGCGTGGAACTCAGGATCATCGGCGTAGGATTTCCAGGCGAGGGCGCAGGGCTTGCTTGCATCTTTGGACATTGGGCAGACATTAAGGCAGACGCCGCAGTCCATGCAGTCTTCGGCGGAAATAGCCAGCGCCGCCTTTACTCCCTCTTTATTCTTGATCGCCGCGGCTTTAAAGCCTTTGGGAGCCTTTGCCAGTTCCGCATCGCTGAGGTTCTTCATGCGGATACAGGCGTGGGGGCAGACAAAAGCGCAGTTGCCGCACTGGATACATACATCAGGATTCCAGATGGGGACCCGCTCGGCAACCGACCGTTTTTCGTACTGGGTTGTTGCTGTGGGGAAGGTTCCGTCTTCGGGGAGTTTACTCACCGGCAGGGTATCGCCTTCCTGAATGGACATGGTTCCCAGAGCTTCCCTGATCCAGTCATTCTTTGCGGTCGCAAAGGGTTTCTTCATGTGAATGTTCCCTTCGGTATTGGATGGGTACTTCACTTCTTCCACCGCGCCAAGGGACGCGTCCACGGTTTTGTAGTTCTTTTCTACAATGTCGGCGCCCTTCTTGCCGTAGGAATGTTCGATATGCTCCTTCATCAGCTTGACCGCTTCGGCCTCGCCCAATACGCCGGAAATTTTAAAGTAGGCGGCCTGCATAACGGTGTTAATGCGGTTGCCCATGCCGGTGTTACGTGCAATTTCGGCGGCATCGATCACATAGAACTTCACCTTTTTGTCGATGATCCGCTTTTGCGCTTCCACGGGGATATTTTTCCATACATCCGCCGCCTTGAAGGGGCTGTTGAGGAGGAAGGTGCCGCCGTCTTTAATTCTGGACAGCATATCGTAGGTTTCCATGTAGGAGAATTTATGGCAGGCGAGGAAGTCGGCCTTGGTGATAAGGTAGGGCCGCCGAATCTTTCCCTTGCCGAAGCGGAGGTGGGAAACGGTAAAGCCGCCGGTTTTTTTGGAGTCGTAGGAGAAATACGCCTGCGCGTTGAGTTCCGGCTTCGCCTCGCTGATTATTTTGATCGAG
>Ga0082212_10009525_pt1 | contig 12530 bp, 12 predicted proteins | sample TergutNt197P3_FD_71548 | JGI IMG/M metagenome (GOLD analysis project Ga0082212, IMG submission 71548) | Neocapritermes taracua P3 segment gut microbial communities from Petit-Saut dam, French Guiana - Nt197 P3 | ecosystem: Host-associated > Arthropoda: Insects > Digestive system > Gut ... | reverse complement strand
CCGCCGCCTTCAGGCGGCTTGTAGGTTTCAGTTTGAGACCAAAACCGGTAGCATGACTTACACTCGCACTCTTGGTATTCGACTTTTGACCATATTGCAAATCCGCGATTTTTTTTAATCAAATCGCGGATGGTTTCAACACCATCACCTACACCTTTTCCAAGTCCCTTTTTTGAAATTTGATCCACAAACAAGGACATAGCAGCAGCTGTTGTTGCCGCCGGATTGGTCGCACTAGCCGCTGCCGCAAGTAATGCTAATGTTTTACTCGTAGCAGCCGCTAGTAGTTTACTTCCGGCTTCTGTTGCTTCTGGGCCCGCCGCTTGCGTGTGCGGTAACATTTTAACACCTATCTGTCGGGCATTAAAACGTTTCTTTGTCTTGATGTCATCATCACTACATTCGACTCGACACCAATCGTCTTTACCTGGTGTTAAACCATATACATCAGTCCAGTTGTGAGCACAATTATGAACGTAGCGATACAGACTCACGTCACCAGCACCGTACCCAATCGGATCCCTTTGCACAAAGCGTCCCAATCCCATATGATAGTACCGATTGCGATATAACATCAAACTCGTTTCACTATCAAGCACCTGTCCCGTGAAAGTACGATTCCACGCATACGCAGAATTCGCTCTTGCTCCAAACGCCGCATCGAACCATGATACCTTCCCAAACGCATCGTAGCACATACGTTCCTGTACCGTGCCAGTGGAATCACAAGTAGCAACCACGTTCCAATTCGGATCGCTTAGCGCATATAAACGTTCAATCGATTTGTCTCGACATACCAAGTCGTCAATGTAGCGCACGCCCCAGATGTACGTTGTCAACCCGGTGGCTTGCGCCCCCGGCTCTTGAGATTCCAATTCTTGCCACGCCGCATTGAAAAACGATGTCGTAACCACACCGCCGACCGTCTTCGTAATACGCTGATTCAAGCCGTTATAATCGTATCTTGCGATCAGATTGTCCGACAAGTCTTTGACTTCAACCAGTCGATTCCACGCATCGTACTTGCCTTTCAAACCGGGCATGAAGGAGCGTTTTTGCGTTCTTTGCGAATTCTCTGCGTCCTTTGCGATAAAATTAGAACGCAACGTGCGCGAAGGCAACGCAAAGGTCGCAAGGTCATCAATTTTACCAATTTGATAGGTCATCGTTGTCATAGTAACCGATGGGCGGCGGAAAGTCAATAGGCGCAAGAAAATTTTGGTCTATCGAACCGATGCCGCAAATTATCACGCCAAAAGAATTTCACGCAACAATGCCACGGCTGGAACCCTTACGTCGCAACATGCAAAAAATAGGCAACAGTAAGACCAGCAACAAAACATGCTAGAAGTAGAATAAACAGGATACAACATACAAAATTGGATTTTATTGTGTAATCTTGAATTGTTATGCCTAAACGCCATAATATTTTGCTCAGTGGAAAATATATTACCAAGCAGAGTACAATCGGAAATATTATCACTTTGCCTGTTTCTATATGTTCAGTCACTAGCTTCCATTCATAAGTCGAATTGTAACAACAGGTTACAACTACCATGTGATACATAAGTGTAATTTTTACACAGCATGTACTGTAAAAACCGGTGTTTTCTTAAACACTGCCCTATTCAAAAAGTGTAGGTTTTTGTAATTGCTCCAGTCCACGACGTGAGCAAAAACCGCTTGTTTTTGAGCAGTTGAGCCCGTTTCAAAAACAAAATGATCCGAAAATTAGGACATCAAAATGAAATCGATACAGATCTGTTTTTGTTGCAAACCATTGACAATAAACAAGTTAGAAAAAATTTTTGACTCCTTGAATGGAAGCCAGTGAAGTAGATTGTAACCTGCCCCATTCTTGACGGACAGTATTTTTCACAGGATGGACCGATATGAATCGCCGTGCATTTTTTTCTCCTGATGGCAAAAAAATTATTGCGGGGAGTGATGAACACCGCATCACCGCTATCGCTTTCATCGTTCGAATGTGGGATGCGGAAACGGGAAAAGAATTGCAGGCGTTCCCTTCGTATGCAGGTAAAATCATTTCATTTTCTCCGGACGGCAAAAAGGTGTGCACGTATATGAATCCGTACAAGGACCCTGATAATCAGGGATACATATACACCATTCGCATTTGGGATTGGGAACAGCTGACGGCGGAGTGAAAGTAACATGTATCACGTTCACCGATTGAACCGGCTTTCTTGGTTATTTCAACCGTTCGATTTCATCGGGCGTGAGTCCGGTCATTTTGATAACCATTGCCATCTCGAAGCCCTCTTTCTTCATATTCCGGGCGATTTCGGCTTTCCCTTCGGCTAGTCCCTGTGCCATTCCTTTAGCAGTCCCTTCATCGACGGCGGTTTTCATGATGGCATAGTTGTCCCATTGCACCATCCGACTCATCTCGTACTGCACCAGTTCATCCTTGTTCAATGCTGCAACTTCCGCCGTTTCAATCGCACGGTCAAATACCGACTCACGAAAAATCGAAGGCAATGACGTAAACGACTCCAAATTTTGCAAAAAGTACAACCACTTGTCCTGATGCGTTTCCAATTCCGACTCTGTCTTCTTAAATAACGGCATTTGCAGAAAGATAAATTCCAACTTGTCGTAAAACAAATCGCCGTCTTGATCTTTCAGTTTTACGTTCCGCTGAAGTTTTCGACGTTCCTCATCTTTGTCATATTCAAAATCAAGGATTGCGATGAGATAGACCGCCTTGAGTTCAAAATCCCAAACTTTGCGGTCAAGGTCGAAGGTTCCCTTCGGTGCCTGATCCCGAATGGGAAACGCCGCATAAAACAACGCTCGGTCTTTGAACCAATTTTGCCTTGCCTTCTGCATTTCGACGATGAATCGCTCACCATTTTCCGCTTCGCAATAGATGTCGAAAATCGCACGTCGGTCGAGAGCAATCACGCCGAGTTGTTCCGTGTTGCGGAATTCCAATGTCTTGACTCGGTGTCTCTCCGGCAGGAATGTGTTGAGAAAGTCTATCAACAAGTCCTTGTTCGCTTCTTCGCCGAACAGACGTTTGAAACCAAAATCGGTGTACGGATTGATATAGCGAGACATGGTGTTCATTGTACACCGCAAGCGGCGGTGTTTCAACGTCATTGTTCCGGTCTCAACAGCGGAAACAGGATCACTTCCCGAATGGCGGCGGTGTCCGTGAGCAACATACAGAGCCGGTCAATGCCGATGCCGAGTCCTCCCGCCGGAGGCATGCCGTGCCGCAATGCACGAACGAAATCCTTGTCCATCCGTGCCATACTGTCTTCCGCCTTTTGTCCTTCCAACTGCTGGCTGAACAACTTTTCCTGTAAGTCGGGATCGTTCAACTCCGTATAAGCATTGGCAAGTTCCATGCCTTGTACGAATAACTCGAACCGCTCCGCAATGTTCGGCTGCCCCTGTTTGCGTTTCGTCAGCGGACAAATGCTTGCGGGGTAGTCCATCACGAACGTCGGATTCACCAAATTCTTTTCGACCTTTTCCTCGAACAAGTCATTTTTCACCACGTCAGGATGCTTTCCGGCAACGTCCAGATTCAGCGACTTGGCATAGTCAACGAGGGCAACTGAATCGGTCGGGTCAATGCCGGTATATTCTTGAATCAGCGAATCGTATGTCTTCCGGGCAAACGGCGGCGTGAAGTTGATCTCCTTGTTGTTCCAGGTGATTGTGTAAGACTCACCGGGGGGCGTATGCCCCCCGCTCTTGCGCAGCGCATCCAAAATAATCTTCTCGGTCAAATCCATCATCGACCGGTAATCGCCGTAAGCCTGATAGACTTCGAGCATCGTAAATTCAGGATTGTGTCGCTGGTCGATTCCTTCGTTGCGATAGACCCGACCGAGTTCGTACACCCGCTCCATTCCACCGACGAGCAAACGCTTCAAGTGTAATTCCAAAGCAATCCGCAACACCAGCGGAATGTCGAGCGCATTGTGATGTGTTGCAAACGGTCGGGCGGCAGCACCACCGGCAATCGTGTGCAGCGTGGGACCCTCGACTTCGACAAAACCTTCACCGGCAAGCGTATTTCGGACAGACTGGACGATTTTCGTCCGTGCTAACATTCGTTCCAACACGCCGTCGGTGTGGATCAAATCCACATACCGCATTCGGCTTCGCAAGTCGGGATCGGAAAGACCGTGAAACTTGTCGGGCGGCGTTTCGATGGACTTCGTCAAGAACGTCAGTTGTGTTGCCGCAATGGAGAGTTCGCCGGTGCGAGTTCGCATCAGTTCGCCATCCACGCCGATGATGTCGCCGAGATCGAAACATTGAGCGAGTTCCCAATTCTTTTCGCCGACCTGATTACTGCCGATGAGCACTTGGATACGCCCTGACCAATCCCAGAGGTCGAGAAAAATGAGTTTTCCCTTTTTCCGTTGAAGCACAATGCGCCCGGCAGCGCGAACGGTCGGTCCTGATGAGTGTTGTGTCGCTTCATCAAGAACGATTTGATCTTCCATTGCTCGAATCGTTCCGATGGCGATGTGGTCATCGAATCGTTGTCCCCAAGGGGCGAATCCGAGTTCTTCAATTTTGCGTAGTTTTTCTCGCCGTGCGGCTTCTAGTTCTTCTTGTGCCATTGTTTTGGGTGTATCCGGGGACTACGGAGTACCTTCGTCCCCGGCTCTTGATTTTTCCTATTATATCGTAAATCTTTTTGCCGGGTATAATTGATGTTATGACGCTCCGAAATCGACGACCGCTGGGAAAGCCGCAGATCAATATGACACCTATGATCGACGTGGTCTTTCTGCTCCTGACGTTCTTCGTGATGACATTCAAAATCATCATTCCCGAAGGGGATTTTAACGTCCAAATGTCGCCGCCAGGAGAACCCGCCGCCGCACCTGCCGACTCGTTACAAGTTCGACTCCTTGCCGATGCCGACGGCGCGCTCTCGGCAATTCAGTTGAACGGCGAAGACATCGGCACCTTCGATCTTTTGCAGAAACGTGTGTCGGCAATCGGCTTGGCAAATCCCGACGTGGAAGTCATACTGTTTCTTGACGACCATCTGCGTTACGAGTACGTCATCAGAGCACTTACGGCAGTCAACGGCGATATTCAAGAAGGACAAATCCGCCAGATTTGCAAGAACATCAAGTTTGCCCGGCAAAAGTAAGCGACTCCAATTTGAGCGCCCCCCACGCTTCCGGCAACGGAGCACATAACGTAACCGGTTGCCGGGTCATCGGATCGCAAAAGGAAATCGACATCGCATGCAGCGCAATCGACCGGCAACGTTCGTCTTCAAATTGTTCACCAAACGGAATCGTCGAACCGTACATCGCATCGCCGAGAATAGGATGATTGCGAATCGACGATTGCAACCGAATCTGGTGCATCCGTCCCGTTTCGAGTTCAATTTCCAAAAGCGTTGCCGGCGTATTTTGAAACGTGAGCGATTGCAAAACCGTGTAATGCAAAATTCCTTTTCGGGCATCGGGATGGTCTTCGGAAACGATTTCTCCCTGCGGCACATCGGGAATCTTTCGCATAAAGTCGATCCAAGTGCCGGTACTCGGTTCAATCGTTCCGGCAACGACCGCCCAGTAGCGTTTTTGGACTTCCCGCTTTTCAAATTGTTTGGCAAGCCGATGCGCCGCTCTGGAATGTTTGCCGAACAGAATCACTCCCGACACGGGGCGATCCAACCGATGCGGAATGCCGAGATAACCGTTTTCGGGTCGTCCTTCGGTTTCGCAGAGATATTTTTTGATTCGGCGTTCGAGGGAATCGACCCAGCGCGGTGCCTGCGTCAACAATCCCGCCGGTTTGTTGATTGCCAGACAGGGTCCTTCCTCGTACAGTATCTCGAAGCCGATGTCGTCCATTATGTTTCAATTGTAAGGCAAGACCGGCGACACAGTCGCCAGCTCTCTGTTACTCCGCTTGTACGTACTCGCCATCTTTCCACACCCAGGAGGGTTGCGGGAGAAGCAAATCGTCGGCAGCCAAACGACCGGCAACGATGTCTTGGAAAAACTCCATCTTCTTTGCCCGTAACGCATTCCGTGTACGCCAAACTTCCAAGAAACGTTCCGCTCGCGGTTTCGATGCCGCACTCGCCTCATTCATCCATTTTTCGAGAATCTCTCCCGCCTTCGGCGAATCACAGAAAGCCAACATCCAAGACGAACTTGCTCTATCAGCCACGTTGATTTTAACCATTTTTCCATCGACTTCGCCTTCTTGTTCCGGGGACAAATATAAATCGAGAATATAGTCCGGCAGGTGAATCGACCCGACATCGGCAAGGTCGTCTCCACGGCGGAGATTGCCCACTCCGTATTCGGTTGCAATCGCGTTCTCGACTAAGTGGATGCTGTTCACGTTTTTCCAGAGCCGCTCGATGAGTTCACGAACCTTCGGGTCTCCTTCCGGCGTACCACTCCGCAAAATGGCAAGAACAAACTCTTTCGGCAACTCATCCCGCTGGTTGCTGCTTCTCTGATTGATGCGATTGATTTGTTCCATGAATATCTCGTCAACACCGACACTGGAATACTGCCTGCGATACCCCCCGGCAGATATTCCGCTGACCAAGATGTTTTCGTCCTGGTCATCGAGGAACTGCGTGAGATTGCCTTCGGGATTTTCGTTAAACCATTTAACCACGTCGTCAAGCGTCAATTCGGTTTCGATTAAGACACGATTGCCAGCAGCCTTCTGCAACTGGTCGGCAAAGGTTAAGTCCTTATCATTGCTGAGCCGAATCAACCGCTGGGCAAGATTTTTCGATGTTCCCGGCAACGGCAACGTTGAAACCCAGCCGGACAGGTCATCCTTGTCCATATCCTTCCAATGAATACGGGTAAAAACCGCACCGGATACCGCACTTTCGACTTCGCTCCGGCTGCCATCTTTGTGTTTCGGGTCAGACAACGCCTTAATGACATATTCTCGAAAACCGGCTTCAACCAGAGGATTATTGACAAAGGAATAGGTTGTGATTTGATCCGAGTAAAGATAAATTTGCTGCGTAAAGGAATCCGAGAGAGCCCGACGGTTGAGTAACGTCTTGAACAGGGCGACCGTTTCCGGCGCTTCGTTTTCCAGCAGTTCAAATTTGGCTCTGCCCGACGCCGCCGAAAATCGGGCAAAACCGGCAAAGTAGTCCGGCGACTTGTCTTTCGCCGAAAAATACGCGACGGGAGCCCAGCCTCTTTCAATGCGATATTTGTCTTTCCGCCACTGTTCCACCAGCGGCTTTCGCATCGGTTCATCAATGTCGGCGGGAACCAATACGTTGTCCCCCACAACCGGCGTGATTTGGATAACACTTCTATTCCAATTGCGGTTGAATTGAAACACGTTGTGTTCAATCGATTCCTCCACCCAATTTGCCAGAAGCCGACGACATTCGTCTTCGGTCGGCGGATTGGAAAGGTTATATTTCATTCGGGCAGTCGAATGAAGGGCGGACTTGTAGAGTTCGGCAAGCGGTTCGTTTTTCTCTCGGTTATATCTTGCCTCCGCCTGATACAATGCTCGTTTCAAAGGACTCACGAGCAGCAGCCAGTTTTTAAGCACATGTTTATCCCAGTCGGCTTTTTGTTCCGGTGAAAGTTCCGGCAACACATCGGCAAGCAACTGAGCATGAAAACCAACTGACGGGGAAAAGGAATTACTGCCCAATACGTTGTAGTAATCTGATTGTTTTTCAAAGGGATAGTGAACATTAGTGGGACCGCCGCGGCGAAATGCCATTTGCGTATCGCCGAACCGATAACTCCACCAGTACCGGCAACCGGCATCGTGTTTGTTCAACACTTCCTGCCGAGCCTTCACCGCTCTGGGAGTGCTGTTGGCACGATTGCCGAGGATGCCGAGCAGTTCTTTTGATAATTCGTATCGCTCTTGCCGGAAATTATCCCAGGGCACCCAAGTACAGAGTCGTGATTCCAAGTTGTTGTCATCGTACCAACGTTGTTCCGGCGGCGTAGCCCATTCGGGCACTTTTCTCATGAGTTCATCGACACGAATTTTCATCGGCAGTTGTCCCAGATGGACACCGTTGCAGTACACGTCGGTGCCTTCGATGCCGTTCAAGTGGATCATGCGTTTATCCGGCGGCGTGCGTTCTTCGACGAGTTCAAACCCCATGACAAGAAAGCCGGTGCAATAGACGAGCGTTGCCAGTAACACGGGTCGCCGCCAGTTGCCGGTCAGGAACATCCAGAACCAGAGGACGAACGGCAATGTAATGGCTGCAAGCACGAACCAGTGGGTCGGCACGCCGAGTGTGATGCTTCGGTTTTCAAAAAGCGGTTCCGGTGGGTAAAGGAATATAAAGTACCACAACACGCCGAGAGTGAGCATAATCGGCATGAACAGCGTACAGAGCATCAAGCGGAATATAAAGGGTGGGTGGGTCATTGGGGTAGTGGGGTTAAGGGGTTATACGAATGAGCGGGGAGCAGTTACAAATGAGCGGGGGGCGTAAGCCCCCCGGTTTGGGAACGTGTTCGGTTCGGGAGGACGTGCCCGGTTCGCACCGGGGGGCTTGCGCTCTCCGGTTTGGGAACGTGTTCGGTTTGGACTCACCGGGGGGCTTACGCCCCCCGCTCTTAATTGTATTCACGATTCAATCTCCAAATTGTTATAGCAATAAATTCCGAACCACGGTGCCAGTGCCAACTGACACAACACCGGGACACCGAAAATCACATACAGGAACGGCACCATTTCCAAAAAATATTCAGGCTCCGCAAAAAGGTCTGCCATCGCAAAACCGAGGAGCGTCAGCACGATGCCGATGCCGAGCAGAATCAATATCAGCGTGGCAAGTCCTCGAAGCCACCATCGCCAACCTCTATATCGACGCGGTGAACGATACCGATTCGTGAGCATAAAATACAGCGTTGAGTGATAAAAAAACAACGCACTCAAAAAGTAACACATCAGTACGTGCAGTTCTTCGAATCGCACCATCGGAAACCAGCCGTTGCGAAAGACAACCTGTTGGAATCCCTGTCGGACACCATAAGCGAGCAACAGCGCAATGATGATTCCTGTGGCGAAAATGATTCCGATTCCGAACAGCCACCGCACCATGAAAAATCGTGTCGGGGTAAATGCCCGGGAGAACAGGAACGCTCTCACGCTGCCGTAGTCGGCAAAACTTCGCCATGCCAGAAAGAATCCCAGCATTGCCGCCAGAGCGGTGATCGGCGTATCGAAAAACCGCAGCGGGTCCAGCTTCAGTAAAACGTAGGCGAACAATACGATGACAATCGGCACGATATACATGCCCGATTCACGAAACGCCAGTCGGCAAATTACTCGGTTCATAATGTTATAAAAGGGTTATGTTGTTTATTTGTCATTGGTGGTAGCCACCATTTTGTGGTAGCTGCCGACCTCCGGGCGGCAGTGTGCGGTACTCCGCACTCAATCTCCAGTCGGCTATCGCCGACGGCACCGCCCGGAGGTCGGTGCCCTACCATACATATTGTCGCTGCAATCGCCCGGCGGTCGATTGCCTACCACGTCGTTTATCATATCAATCTCCATCTCTACTACTCTCAATACTCTCCATAAACAATTCTTCGAGATTGAATCCTTCCACCTCGACGGCAACGGAATCGGGCAGCGACTCCCGGAGCCTCATCAATTTTTCTTCCTCAAAGTCGGTAACGACCCACTGCACACTGCCACGGTCCCGAATGTTGCGGAGCGTGTGAAAAATTCCCGCCGCCGGTTCCGCTAAATTGGATTCCGACCGAAAGGTTATCCGCCGCACCCGCTCTTTGAGCGTATCGAGTTCTCCTTCGAGTACCATTCGTCCCCGCATCAAAATTGCCACTCGGTCAACAGTGCGTTCAATGTCGCCCAAAATGTGCGACGAAAACAAAACCGTCTTGTTCTCATCGCAGGTGATTTTCAGCAGTTCCGACAAAAAATGTCGCCGTGCCAATGTATCGAGTCCCGAGGCGGGTTCGTCCATGATCAGCACTTCCGGTTCCTGACACAACGCAATGATAATGCAAATCGCCCGCCGCTGTCCTTTGGAGGACTCCTCGTATCGGCGACTCGGTTTCAAGTCGAACGTTTTGAGCAGTTCCCGATAGAGCGGTTCATTCCACTGCGGATAGAGCGGTTTGCAAAAACCGACGGCATCTTCAATCGACATCCATTTCGGAATTTGCATGTTTTCCGAGATGTACGCAATGCGCCGCCGGGTATCGGTCGTGTATTCCGCCGGTTTTTCACCGAGAACACGAATTTCGCCACTGTTCGGTTTCAGGTGCGAGACCATCATGCGGATCGACGTGGTTTTACCGGCACCGTTGGCACCGAGCAGTCCGAAAACGGAGCCGCGCGGCACGGACAGCGTCAGGTGATCAACGGCAAGTGTCAAGTCTTTGCCGGTGCCGAAGGTTCGGCAAACGTCCTGCATTTCAACGGCTGGGGTTGTGATGTTGCTCATATTTGGGGGTTCCTCGTGTGTAAGGTTAATTTTGTTTCAGGTAGGTTGCCGACCGCCGGGCGGCAACGTCGGCGATAGCCGACCGAGGCGTGGAACGTGATTCCAGTGCGGAGTACCGCACGGCACCGCCCGGCGGTCGGTGCCCTACCAACCATATCGTCGATTCAATCAATTCACATTCTCCTCCTGCATCAACTGCCGATATTGCTCTTCCAGTATTTTATTCAATTCGCCGAAGTCGAGTCCGAGCCGAAGTCCTTCGACGAGATAAACGACGGCTTGTCGGTTCATGAGTTTATGAATATGTTCCAACGAAAACGGCAATTCGGCATCGGTAATGAACACGCCGGAGCCGTGCCGCTGGACGACGACTCCCTCTTTGGCAAGTTGGTCGAAGATTCGCCGAACCGTCGTGGCGTTGAGTTGAAGTTGTTCGGCAAGAATCCGTACAGAGGGCAATTTATCTCCCGGCTTGAGTCGTTTGGTAACGACAAGTCGTTTGATTTCCAGTACGGCTTGCCAATAGAGCGGTTCGCTACTGTGATAATCGAGTTTAATTTTCATCGCATGCTCGTTTCGTCATTTGGCTAACTGTGTGCTGTTATATCATACAGTTAAAAAGTTGTCAAGGGGGGACGACGGTAATCCCAAAAAAGGATATACTAGAGAAAATACTGATTTGAAATATCCCGAATGCTTTCTGCCGATGCGTTAATCTTGCGGACCGTTGATTTTAGCGAAACGAGTTTGATCGTAACGCTTTACACCCGACAGTTCGGCAAAATCGAAGCCCTCGCCAAAGGCGGACGACGACTCAAAGGTCCCTTTGAATGCTCACTTGACATTCTCGCCCGAAACTCCGTCGTTTTTATTCCAAAACGAGGAGATGTACTCGATTTGCTAACCGAATCGAAGCTAATTCGGCGGTTTCGTGTCCATCCCTCCAATCTTGCCGGTACGCTAGGCGGATACTATGTTGCGGAACTCGTCAATTCTTTCACCCCGCTCGGCGATCCGATGCCCTCGCTGTACGACTTGACGGTGAAAGTTTTACATCAACTCGAAGAAGGAACATTCGTGATGCGAACATTAATCCGATTCGAGGGTCGGCTTTTGCAACTGCTGGGACACTCGCCGTCACTTCACCACTGCGTGGAATGCGGGGCGGAAATTCCCAGAAGGGAAAACACCCAAATCGTGTTCGGAATGATCGACGGCGGTGTTTTGTGCTCCGAATGCTTGCCCGGACATCGGCAAACAATAACGATAGCGGCGGAAATACTCGACACATGGGAAGCCCTGATGAGTCCGCTTGACCGGTCGGAAATATGGAAGTCTCTGTCGCTGGATCGCCAAACGTTGGGGACGATTCGCCGTCTTGCCAATCAATACATTTGTAACCTTTTGGGAAGAAAGCCCCGACTGCACGATTGGTGGAACGTAATTGCAAAGAATGACCGCGAAATATCGGAAGATGCAGAATGAAAATAACGCGATAATGATCTTGATTACGTTGGACCCGCTCTTGTTGACTTTTTTCATTCCTCCGGCTACGATTGATACCATACAAAAACAATGCGAGGACAATTATGTTCGTACTGGAAAATTACTGGATCGGTGTGTTATTCTGCGTCATTACGATGCTCTGTTGGGGATCGTGGGCAAACACGCAAAAATTGGCAGGAAAAACCTGGCGATATGAATTGTTCTACTGGGATTACGTCTTCGGCGTTGTGCTCACGGCATTGGTCTTTGCGTTCACCCTCGGCAGTATGGGAACAACAGGACGCGGGTTTCTCGTCGATCTCGGTCAAGCAGATTTATCGGCACTCGGTTCGGCATTTCTCGGCGGAGTTGTTTTCAATGCGGCAAACATCCTGATCGTCGCTGCCATTGCGATTGCCGGAATGTCCGTCGCCTTTCCCATCGGCATCGGCTTGGCATTGGTGCTCGGCGTGTTGATTAATTCTACTGTATGTATAGTCCCCTAACTTGTTTGTTTTCAACAGTTTGCGTTTTCATTTTCATTGAATTTTGCAATATTCGAGGGCTAATTTTATCCGATTGA
>Ga0082212_10009523_pt1 | contig 12533 bp, 11 predicted proteins | sample TergutNt197P3_FD_71548 | JGI IMG/M metagenome (GOLD analysis project Ga0082212, IMG submission 71548) | Neocapritermes taracua P3 segment gut microbial communities from Petit-Saut dam, French Guiana - Nt197 P3 | ecosystem: Host-associated > Arthropoda: Insects > Digestive system > Gut ... | reverse complement strand
CGGAGCCGGGACGGGGGGGGGGGGAGGGGTTTTTTCTATTCCCCCGTCCTTCCTCCCCGCCCCCCCCCCCCCTTCATCAATGAAGAAAATTTTCTTCGTTGTGGATTTCCCCGTGCTTCAAAGTAAATCCTGTTAATCCTGTCTAAAAATAAATCCTTTTCGTGTTGTTTTTCTCTCGCAGAGGCGCAGAGGTTGTAGGTAGCGCCCGGCATGGAGGGCGAGCGTCCCCGCGAGCCACGAAGGGCAAAGCCCTTCCGTATCACAGCGCAGGGCAACGCCCTGCGCATGGGGTGCACAACAAAATCAAGGCTAAAAGCCTTGCGCCCTTTGATTCAAGACTTACAGCCTTGAACATTATTCGACCCCCGTGTCGTAGGGCGTTGCCCTACGCTAATGAATATAAGGCTTTCAGCCTTGTGCCAATGCATAATGCATAATGCATAATTCATAATGCATAATTAACAATTCCTGCGCGGCGGGAGGGGATATGCGCCCTCCAGAGCGCATTTAACTTGGACGTTGAATATTCTCATGCCCCATTGGTCGCACGCCGCGCCAATGGGGTCCCCTGTGTTGGATATTGGATATTCCCGCCCCCCCGTAGAGACGGATGATTATCCGTCTCCACGTGTCATTGCCTTCGAGAGACGGATAATCATCCGTCTCTACGCGCCCTCCAGAGCGCATTTAACTTGGACGTTGAATATTCCGTGTTGGATATTGGATATTCCCGAGGGCTTTCAGCCTTGTGTCAATGCATAATTCACAATTCCAAGCCCTTTCATCAGGCGGGTCACGTCGCGCAGGGACAGGCTGCCCATGAGGCTGATCTGGAGCCAGTTGTTCGCCAGCAGGTAGCGGTTCCGGTAGTGCGTGATGATGCCCATCGCGTGAAGGCGGTCGCCGAGCCCGCGCGACGTGATGCCGTCGGGGGCTTCGAGCGTCCACATGAAATCCGATTGCCGCTGGGTTATCGGCGTCCTCAATCCCTGCCCCTTGAGGCCGTTGCGGATGACGGCGGCCTGCTGCCTCAGCCGCGCAAATTTCTCCTTGAAGTCGGTCGCCCGAAGCGCGGCGCACAGTGCGCACAACAGGCTGGACGGCATGGTGAACGGGACATCCGCCGCGCGGTGATAGGTGCCGAGGTCAATGTACGTGGGCGTTGAGGGGTCGGGCGCGGCCTCATGGTTGTAAAAGACCATGGCAAGCCCCGCGTATGCGCCAAGGCCCTTCCCGCTCGTCGCGGTCGCGAGATAGGCCTTCGAGCAGTCCACGGGCATATTGCCGATGGCGCTGATGGCGTCGAGGCACACCTTGATGCCTTCCGCCGCGCAGAACCTCATGATGTCCCGGAAGGGGTTGATCATGCCCGTTGACGTTTCGCAAGCGGTCAGCCAGACCCATCCCTTCCCTGATAATTTTTTGAACACCGCCGCGAGGTCGAACACCTGCCCCCACGGGATGCGCTCGGTCTCGAAGCGCAGGCCGCACCGCCCGGCCTGCCCGATGAGGCGCTCGCCGAATTCCCCGTTCGCGAGGATGAGCCCTGGCCCGCGAAGCCGCCGTATCTGCTGGGCGACGACATCATTCGCCAGCGTGCCGCTCCCCGTCATCAGGGCGGCGTGTTTTGCGCGGGTGAGTTTTCTGAGCGCCGCGGCCGTGTCGTCCCGCACCGCCTGAAAGGCCGCGCTCCGGTGGGACACCGGCGCACGGCGGAAGGCGGCCCGCACCTCGCGCGCGACCGTGACGGGACCGGGCAGGAAATTTACTGTAGCCATGCCCGCTCCACCAGTTCGCGGCGGGAGATATACATGGGCTGGTAGTAAGCCCCCTCTTTCCCGACCAGCGTGTGAAAGGGCTTGAAGCCGACGCGCTCGTACATGCGCAACTGCCGCGTCGTGCCGGACATCACAACCATGCCGCAGCCCTGCGCGATGGCATGGCGCATGGCCGCCTTGAGCAACTCCGCCGTCACGCGCGTCGTCCCCCGGTACGCCTTCTCGACCGCGAGCAGGCGGACCTCGCACAGTTTGCCGTGCCCCGCCGGGAGATGCGCCTCCAAGCCCGGCACTTTCGCGTCCAGCGAGAACGGGCGCTTATCGCAATACGAAATCATGCCGATGACCCGCTCCCCGTCTTTGCAGATGAGATAGGTGTTGTCCGCATGAAACTTGTCCTTCAACATGCGCCGCTCATTCGGCTCATGCTGCGGGATCTCCTCCACAAAGGTCCTGTAGTTCAAGGCGAAGATTTGCTCAAACTCATCCGCCGTGCTCGCTATCGTCATGCGAAACGGAAACGCCCTCATGCGCGGCCTCCCTTGCCGTCACCCTTTTTCAACTTCGCGACGTGCTCCATACGCTTGGCGATGGTGTCCTCGTAGCCCTGCGCGGTAGGGCGGTAGTAGCGCTTGACGGCGGGCAGGTAGTCCTGCCTGACCGTGTGCTGGTCGAAGTCGTGCGGGTACTTGTAGGCGACATCGAGGCCCTCCTTGCCGACGGCATCGACGTGTATGTTTTTTAGATGCTCGGGGACGGCCAGCACGCGGCCGGAGCGCACGTCCGCCAGCGCCTCGTCCACCGCGAGGTAGGAGGCGTTGCTCTTGGGCGCGGTCGCGAGGTAGGTGGTGGCCTGCGCGAGCGTGATGCGCCCCTCGGGCATCCCGATGAACTCCACCGCCTGCATCGCCGCGACCGCCACGGTCAGCCCGCGCGGGTCGGCGTTGCCGATGTCCTCGGAGGCGAGGATGATGAGCCGCCGCGCAATGAAGCGCGGGTCCTCCCCGGCCTCCAGCATCTTCGCGAGCCAATAGACCGCCGCGTCGGGGTCGGAGCCGCGCACGGACTTGATGAACGCGGAGATGGTGTCGTAATGCCCATCCTCGTCCTTATCGTACAACACCATCTTGCGCTGGACGCTGTCCTCCATCACCTCGCGCGAGACGCGGACCACGCCGTCCTCGCCCGGCGGCGTGGAGCGGACGGCGACCTCCAGCGCGGTCAGCGCACGCCGCGCGTCGCCGTCGCAGATCGTGGACAGAAACGCGACCGCCTCGGGCGCGACCTCGCTCGCGAGATGCCCCAGCCCGCGCGACGCGTCCGCCAACGCGCGGCGGACAATCTCGGCGACGGCCCCCTCCGTCAGCGGGCGCAACTCAAACACGAGCGAGCGCGACGTGAGCGGGCTGTTGACGAAGATGTTCGGGTTGTGCGTCGTCGCGCCGATGAGCGTCACCGTCCCGTCCTCGACATACGGCAGCAGCACATCCTGTTGCGCCTTGTTGAAGCGGTGTATCTCGTCCACGAACAGGACGGTCCCGGCGGCGCTGCGGTAGATCTTCGCGCCCTCGCAGATGGTGCGCAACGTCGCCACGTTCGACAGCACGCCGCTGGTGCGCTCGAACCGCCGTTTCGTGATCCGCGCGATGACCTCCGCAAGCGTGGTCTTGCCGCACCCCGGCGGCCCGTAGAAGATCAGGTTGGTCAGGCGGTCCGCCTCGATCACGCGACGCAAAAGTTTGCCGGGCCCGAGGATATGGTCCTGCCCCACAACGTCCCCGATGCACTGCGGGCGCATCCGTGCCGCCAGCGGCTCATGCGCCGTAAGTGCGGCACCCGCCGCGTCACCGTCATCATTGAAAAGGTCTGACATAACGTTCTAAAGTTCGAGAGTTCTAAAGTTCGAGAGTTTTCGTGACACTCTTTCCCCAATCCTAATAATCCTGTAAAATCCTGTTAAAAATAAACCTCCGTTTTCTTTAACCACAATGGACACAATAGGATTCACAATAGACACTATTTTCACGACATTGCTATTGTGTCTATAGTGAAACCCATTGTGCCTGTTGTGGTAAAAAATCATCCTGTAAAATCCTGTTAATCCTGTCAAAAATAAACCTCCGTTTTCTTTAACCACAATAGACACAATAGAATGCACAATGGACACTATTGTTGTGCCTATTGTGAAAACCATTGTGTCCATCGTGGTTAAAAGTCATCCTGTAAAATCCTGTTAATCCTGTCAAAAAAACCTCCGTTTTCTCTAATCACAATGGACACTATTTTCAAGACATTGCCATTGTGTCTATTGTGAAAACTATTGTGCCTATTGTGGTTAAAAGCAATCCTATAAAATCCTGTGAATCCTGTCAAAATCATAACCAGCAACAGTTCAGCACGCACAGCCCGTACACGCAGGCCGTCTCTGCGCGAAGCACGTTGCGCCCGAGGCTCACCGGCACCGCCCCCGCACGCAAAAGCGCATCCAGCTCATCCGGCGTGAAGTCACCTTCCGGCCCCACGAACCACCCCGCGCACGTCGGCGCGGGACACGCCGCCACCGCCTCGCGCAACGGCCGCGCATCCGCCGTCAGCGCCGCGACGAAAACGGGCCGCGTTCCACGCACCCGCACGAGGCTCTCCGCAAACGCCATCGGCGGAAGCACGCGCGGCAGCCACGCCGTACCGCACTGCCGCGCCGCCTCCTCCGCCACGCGCATCCAGCGCTCCGCCTTCGCCCCCGCATCCTCCGCGCCGACGCGCACAACCGTACGGTCAGAAATGACAGGCACAATCTCCGACACACCCAGCTCCACCGCCTTCTCGATTGTCCAGTCCATGCGCTTGCTCACGCACGCGAACAGCGTCACCCGGCACGGCGCGCGCAGATGCTCCGCCACAGGTGCGACCGCCGCGAGCTCCAGCCCCTGCCTGCCCACCGCGCGCACGGTTACCTCCCGCGTCCGCCCCTGCCCGTCGAAAAGCTCGATGCGGTCATTGACCTTCACGCGCAACACCGTCTGCAAATGCCGCGCCTCTGCGCGTCCAATCACGCACGTGTCGGCAAGCAGGTTTTCAGATGTTGTGAAGTGGCGGTGCATTGGACAATTAGGAATTAGGGCAAAACAGTCTCAAGGTCAAAGGCCCTGCGGATGAGAGCATAGGGCAACGCCATACGTACACCCCCCGTAACCGCCCGTCAGGAACGCCAGCGCCTCCGCCACGCACCCCGGCGTGCCTTTCAGCCCCTCGCGCGCCGGGTCCTCCCCCAGTTCCGCAAGCAACTCCCGCGTCAACTCCGCAACGCGTTCTTTATTGATTTTCCTCATACGATTCCTCGGATAGAACTCTCGTAAAACTCGGTTAAACATGTCTAAACTCGGCTAAACGTTGAAATCCATAACATACGCATTATCAACAAATTACGACTTGAACTCGTTTAAAACTCTCGTAAAACTCGTTTAAACTCGTTTAAAAACTCTCGTAAAACTCGTTCAACTTTTAACCTCCCAAATGCCATAACTCGTGCATATTATTTTCCCCTTTATACGTAATGAAGATAGAAAATTTCGTACCTTCTCTTTCTTCTGTTTCTCGGATAACACGGCAGAAAGTTTGGGCATAATAAAATTGTCGATAGCCTTGCGCCTTGTCTTCCCCTGCTTATCAATGTATTCCAGTATCAATTTCTTGAAATACCCATCGTCAAAACTCTTATTCGCCACATATTCGGATATGAGCGCTTCGTCTTCCGTCGGTTTGACGACGCGGTACGACAAATAATAATTGTTTTTCCGACCTTCGATAAATTTCCTTTTCCTCAAATACCTGATGTCATCTTCTGCTATGGTTTTCTTTTTCTGCACTTTGTCCAGCATCATGATGTCGTCAAGCGAGAGGTCTGGGTTTTGCGCCAGCAGCCGGGCGTATTCCATGTCCAGTATTTTGCCGATAATGGTCACGGTCACTTTCCCGTTGGAGACATCGTAATCGGGCAAGGGGAAGAACTTGTTTTTCTGGGCGTGGAACATTTTGATGATCCCGCTCCCGATGGTGTCCACCAGATTCAAGTTAAACATCGCCATCGCCAAAAACTTATTCCGGTAATGCTCCTCTGGCGCGTTGCTGTCAATCACTTTTTCGACGGAGCCGGGGATGAAACTGCCCAGATTGGAGAAGATAAGGTGGTCGTCTTCCACCTCAATCACATTTATCCTGCCGCCTTTGGTGTAGTCCTGATGCGCGATGGCGTTGTTGAGCGATTCGCGGATAACGAACGGCTCATAACGCAACACTTCGTTCGGGAACAGCGTGCCGTCGGGCAGATAACGATATTTCAGATTCCTGATTTTGCCGAAAACCTTATCGACCGCCAGCAGAAACGGGATGGAGAAAATCTCGTAGTCCTTGTTCTGGTTGTCGAGCGTCCTCAGCACCCATCGTATCTTGGCATCGGCGGAAACAAGGTAGTGCTCTGACTCTTCTTTGCCCAGCAGCAGAATCGCGGCGCGGGTGATTTTCCCTTTGATGGTGATTCTCGCTTTGTTGAGAAAAGCAATGTTGTCCCAACCATCTACTTCCGCAGTTTTCTCAGGGAATTTGATTTTGAAGTTTTCCCGCGCCTTGGCGATTGCCGTCTCATCCAAATCGTCAAGGGTCGCGTCATCCACAACGCCCATGCTCCAGTCGCTTGTTACGGCTTGTGACCTTAACCGCTCAATCTCCTCTAAGTTAAGTGGCACCAAGGACTCGCCCTCCCGACCATAATAATGCCCGTCAAACGAAACGGGCAAACCTCTTGGCGCCGCCGGAATCTGAAACATAATCACACGACCCTCGGGGAAACCGTTCACCTCAAAAATGTCCATGAACGTGATGCGGTTTATCGTTTTCTCCGCAACCTCGCGCATCAGGCTATTCAGGTCTTTCCGGCGCGGGCGGTAGTTGCTCCCGACAATCTCATGCCGCGTGTCCTCAACGCCAAACACCAGCCACGCGAAGGGCTTGCCTTTGAGGTTGGCTTCATTGCTGAGTGCCGAAAAATATTTCCCCAGCCTCGGGAAATCAAAACCGTTTTTCGCCTCCTTGAACTCCACGATTTCCGTTTCCGCCGTCTGGCTGCGCAGAGCGTCAAGCGTTTGTAATAATTCGCTGTCTTTCATTGCGCCGCCATCTCCGCGATATGCTCTTGATTCATCTTCTTCACGGCTTGGCTCTCATGTTGGCTTTCTGCCCCAACCCCGCACCTTGTTTTGCCTGTCGGGTTGTTCGTCGATAAACCTGCAAAAAACGCTGCGCCTCTGCGAGAGACGCATCACCCGTTCGGCGCCGCCTTCTCCAGTTCGCTGATGGCGGGCAACAAACGGTCGTAGGTCGCCGCATATTCGGGGCGCGGTTCGCACACTGCGGTAACGGGTGAGAATGCGGCGGTCATCTGCGCCAGCGGTACGCCGTCGGCGTGTGCCGCGAGCATGGCGCCGCCGAGCGCGGCGGAGTCCGCGACGGCGATGCTCTCCACCCGTGCCTGAAACACGTCCGCCAGCGTCTGCCGTATGCCGGGGCTTTTCGATGCGCCGCCCGTCACGCGGATCTGCTTGAACGCGCCGATCCATTGCGCGTGACGGCGCAACGCCAGCACTTGCCCCTCGACCGCTGCACGGATACGCACTTCCGCCTCCGCCGCATTGAAATCGAAGTTCGCCCGCAAGCCGGGGGTCAGCACGGGCGGCGTGATTTCCGCCTCGAACCACGGCAACGCCAAGCGTCCCTCGTTGCCGGGGGGCGTCTTGTCGAACGCGTCTTTGTCGAAGAACGCCCATTCGACGCCCGCCTCTTTGCGGACGCGGTCGCGCGCGAGCGAGCCGTTTTTGAAACACGCGAGACTCATGCACCCGCCAGCGGGGTTGCCGAACACGTGACCGCACCCCTCGGGGTCGGTGCGGAACGTGTCGAGCGCGGCGAAGAAGGTGTCGCTCGTGCCGAGGCTGACGACCGCGACGCCCGCGCCCCACGCGCCCGTGCCGACGAGGCTGGCGGGGTTGTCGCCCGTCCACACCGCGACGGGGATGCCCGCCCGCAAACCATACTTCTCGAAATACGGGTGCAACGCGCCCGCGATGCCGTTGCCAATGCGCGGCAGTTTCGCAAGCAAGCCCGGCGCGGTGAACTCGGCGATGTCCGCGTCCCACGCGCCTGTCTTGAGGTTGAGGAGGTTCATGCCCGCGCCGTCGCCCGAGTCGATGGGCGCGTCCTTGCCGATGAGCACCGAGCAGAGGAACGAGCTCACGAGGTGCACCCGCACGGTTTGCGCGTAACGCTCCGGCTCGGTTTTCGCGAACTTGCGGATCTGCGGCCCCGTGAAGCGCTCGATCGCGGGCGAGCCGGTGTCCGACTGCATCCGCGCGCCGAACTGCGCGTCAAGTTCGCGGCACTCGGCGGACGTGGAGCTGTCCATCCAGATAGGGGAAGTCGGACGCGCTAACGTACACTTGAGCTGTTCCGACAATAAGGGTGTCCGGCGCAACTCCGCTAACGCATCCGAGAAATTCGCATTGAGGTAAACCGACCCGTGCTGCTGACCGTCACCGCCGACGGCCGCGATCCGCGCCATGTCCACGCCGGACTTCTGCAAGCGCGCCAACATCAGGTCCAACGCCGCCAGCCACATCATCGGGTCCGCGTGCTTGACCAGCGGGTCCGCGTTCGCCAGCACCCCGTCCGGGCAATTGTGCTGCGGCAGATCCGCCGTGAAATTCACATTCGCCTCGCCGACGATCCTGCCCGCCGCCGGGTCAATCACAAGCCCCTTCAGGCTCTGCGTGCTACTGTCGATGCCGAGATAATACGCCATTGTAGAAACTCCTTTCCTATTTCAGGTAACAGCTTACCCCATTTCGGTAATGGCTTCAACTGCTTTTTTGGTTTCGTCGCCGAATGACCTTCTTCAGAAATTCCGGCAGATCGAATAAACGAAGAACACGGCCAGCGCACCCCAGCCGACGTAACGGTTCTGACGCCATTCGCGTTTGACCGCCAGCACGAGCAGCACCGGCACGGACAGGACGAAGAGCGGATTGAACGCGAACGCCCGCGCGAGATCGCCTCGGAGCATACAGTGCAGCGCCCGCAGCGTGCCGCACCCCGCACACTTCCATCCCGTCAGCACAAACAGCGGGCACCGCGGGTAAAACCCGTGGCTTTCGGGATTGAAGCCGTACAGGACCGCCAACAGCATGAGCACCCCCGCCCCAAAAAGATAAACACTAGCATTGCGCACGATTCCGAATGTTCCTCCGCTATGCGATCTGCCCCGCCAGAAATTCCCGCGCAGCCGCGCAGCACCGCTCGATGGCCTCATGTCCGGCCGCGGGGGCCAGCTTCTTCAACAGTTTCTCGCGGGCGCCCACCACGTCGCGCTCCGCCGCAAGGCGCATGGCCGTCTTGAAGCGCAGGCCGCCGTTGAGCCAGCCCACCTGTATCAGCACGAAATCCGTGAACGTCCGCACCGCGCCGTAATCGACCGTCTGCCCCTTGCTCACGGCCTCGACGACTTCGGGGTTGGGCCCTCCCGTCATCTTCAGCCCCCAGGCGATCTCCGGGTGGCGCATCAGCGTGCCGTGCGTCACCGCCTCGTCCAGCACGCGGAAGATGTCGAGCTTGTCGGCGTCGCGCACCAGGTGCACCAGCGCGGCCTCAAGCCCCGCCAGCCCCGGCCCGACCTCGCGCTTGTTGTGCAGCCGAACGGCCGTGAGGATGGCGCACTGCTCGCCCTCGGGCAGCGCGTCCAGCCAGCGCTTCTGCTGGACGATCTCCGCCGAGCGCTCCGCATGGTCAAAGGAGTCGCTGTCGCGGAACGTCCCGAACGCATGGAACTGCAGGTAGCGGGCGGTGTCGTGCAGGAGCGCGCAGACCTCGCCCATGAGGCAAGCGTTCTTCCCCCAGCCCTCGCCCTCCGCGATGCGCCGGGACTCCTCGACCACATGGTGCGTGTGGTCAAGTTTCAGGCGCAACACCGTCGGCAACACACCCCGCTCGTCGCGGAACGTGTCCGCATACGCCTGATAGCGGTCCATCGTCCTTTTGAGGAAACTGCAAGTCATAAGGCGGCAAGGGGAAACGGGACGGGGGCAGGACACCCTGCCCCCGCCCAAAGCGCGTTACGCGGCTTCTTGCTTGTCCTCTTTGGGGTTGAAGAGCAGCGCCATCACCACGAGGCAGATGACGGAGCACGCCAGCGTGACCAGCCATACCTTGTCCCACTGTCCTGTCTTCAGATACGTACCCCCCTCTTGCGCAACCTTCTCCGTGAACTTATTAATCAGCGCGTCATTGGCAAAGGCCCCGATAATCGAGCCGATGCCGAACGCGACAAACGCGTAGAAGCCCTGCGCCTGGCCCTGCATCTCCGGCTTCGCCGTCTTGCCGACATAAACCTGCCCGCCGACCACGAGGAACCCGAACACGATGCCGTGAATCAGGATGCCGATGTAAACCAGTTCCGTCATCGAGCCTGCCGCAAAGTAATAGGCCGCATAACGGATGGCCAGCGCCGCGAGACCCGCGACGATCGACCATTTCACGCCGAACTTGCGCATCGCCCACGTCACCGCGAGGATGCAGAACACCTCCGCCGCTTGCCCGATGTATGCCACGGCCGTCACCTGCTGGAATCCCTTCGCCGCAAGGAAATCCCCGATGTACGCGAAATGGATGTTGAACGGGATCATCGCGACCAGCGTCACCATGATGAACACGAAGAAGTTTTTGTCCTTCAGCATGGATGCCGCCTTCAGCCCCAGCGCGTCCACGGGCGAGAACGGCTGCCCTTTGCCCTTGGGCGGGGTCGCCGGGCAAAGCAGCGCCACGCCCGCCGCGACGAGCGCCGCGCCCGCGCCGCAGTAGAACGGGATGACCGTCCCGTCAATCTTCGTGCCGAAAACATTCACCGCCACAAACCCGAACAACACCGACGCCACCCAGCCGATGGTGCCGAACACGCGTATCTGCGGGAACTGCTCCGCCGGCGAGTTGGCCATCGCAATCGCGGCGGTCAGACCCCATGTGGGCATATAGAACAGCATCGCGATCAGCAGATAAACGAACACCTCCACGCCGCTCGTCGCGCGCGCCGCCATGAACAGCATCACCGCGCACAGCGCGTTCGAGAACGCCAGCACCTTCTCGCCGTTGAAATAACGGTCCGCCAGCATACCCATCAGCGGCGCCGCGAGCGATCCGAAACCCTGCGTCGCGATAATCCACGGCACCCACCGCGTCCACGCGTCCCCCTGATTGGTCATATAGACCGTGAGCGCCGCCCACCACACCGCGAACATCATGAACTGCAAAAACATCATCGCGCTCAACTTCACGCGCGTCCCCATCGTCATCGTCTCACTCATCTCTTTCCCTCCCTTTTTGTTGTTACCAGCGGCCAACGATTTGACCCCTAACTTCTAACTCCGAACTTCTAACTCCGAACTTCAGAACTTCTTCGTCCGGTTCGTGATCACGCCGCCCCACGCGGCCTTGTTCGGGATGACCACGCGGTTGCCGGTGGCCTCATCCCTCACAACGGTCGCCATCATGGACACCTCGCGGATCTCGCCCGCCACGCCCGCCACCGTCACGGCGTCGCCCACCGTGAACGGCTCGTTCATCGCGATCATCACGCCCGCGGCCAGATTCGCCAGCGAGTCCTGGCACGCGAACCCCACGATAAACCCCGTGATGCCCAGCCCCGCGACCAGCGGCGCGACATCCAGCCCCAGCCGCGCCGCCGCCATCATGAACAGCAGCAGCCACAGCACTTTCGAGATGATAGAGGCGAGGAAGTCCGGCATCAGCGGGTTCCCCCGGCACGTCTTCATCAGCGCCTTCCGCGCGAGCGCGACAACCCACTTGATGAGGAACTTGCCCACGACCAGCAGGGCAATGGCCACCGCGATGTTCTTCACGCATTCAACGCCGTTCTTCGCCACCCAGTCTGGCACCCATTGGAAATCCATAAAAACAATCTCCGTTTACCCCGGCACAATCCTGTGCCGAACCCATTTGCAATACAGTGTATCCCATCGAAGGGCGGAAAACAAGTAAAAATGAAAAACAAAAACGGCGGCCACGTTGCGCCATAATTCGTGGAACCGGAAAAGGTGGTGCGGGCAGGAAAGCCCAGCCCTTCCGGGAGCGCGAGGCTTCCGGGAGCGCAGGGCCCTTCCGGGAGCGCAGGGCTTCCGCCCTGCAATATTAACGATGCAAGGCGGAAGCCTTGCGCACCCGGCATTGCAAAGCGGAGTCCCTTGCGCCCCCGCCATCATCGCCGCGCACGCGGCGAAAAAAAAACGCCCCCCCCCCCTCTTAAAAACCCTCTTGACTTTTCCCGGCGGGGGGCGTTATACTTGATACTTTAAATGGGAGGAGTGCATGAGTGTTAAAGTTAAGAAGGTGATGAGGGGCGGGTTTGCCGCTGCGGCGGTCGCGGGCCTGGTCGCGGTCGGGGCCGCGCTGGTGGTAGAGCGGATGGCGGCGCAGCAGGGCCAGCCGCCGCCGCAGGTGCAGCAACCGGGCGGGGCGGCGGCGGCCGTATTACCGTATGTCACGCAGATCGGCTCCCAGACGGCGTTCAGCGAGACCGTGGCGTGGCTGGGGGAGGCGTCTGCGGAGGCGGTGGCCCTCGCGGAATATTTCCCGTTCTGGGCGAGGGAGGCCCACCCGTCCCTCTATGCGCAGATCACCGCGCCGCCGGGCGCGGGGCGG